>RCNF010000344.1_pt1 | contig 23076 bp, 27 predicted proteins | sample 2041311 | NCBI WGS metagenome assembly RCNF01 (sample SAMN09708228, study PRJNA481090) | Marine sediment metagenome, whole genome shotgun sequencing project. | biome: marine sediment; feature: ocean; material: sediment; isolation source: Sewage treatment plant 2 marine sediment (STP2) ... | reverse complement strand
TGGTCCAGGCCGTCACCGGCTCGATGAAGGGGACGCGCCTGCAACAACTGCCGTTGTCACACACCAGCTGGCAGGAATGGGTCGAACGGCATCCTGAGACCGAAGTGCTCTCGAATAAGACCGGATACTCGCGAAACTACAGGCTGGACCCATACCCTAACTACGGTCAGGACGGCAGACTCTATTTTCCAGTTGCGCACTCGAGCGACAGGTACCCACGCAAGGAACTTGTCATGGGACTCGAGATTGATGGCCGGTTCAAGGCATATCCATTCACGGAATTAAAAAAGGGCGCGCGCAGGTTTGACGAGGAATTCGCGGACGCAGAATTTGGAGTTGAATTCGATGCAGAGAATCAGACGGCTCGAATCGTTAAATGCGATGGATCAGAAATTCCGACGACGATGGTGTTCTGGTTTGCGTGGTATGCATTCCACCCCGAGACGGAGGTCTACGAGGCGCAGTGAAGTTCAGCAGGTCGGGCACCAGTCTGAAGGCTTATGTTCTTCACTCCGCCCTCTCGTTCAGCACGACGTCCAGAGACTTGCGTAGTTCGGCCGCCCAGTACGGCGCCAGGTACGCTGCCTTCTTGCTGTGTGCCGGAGACTCTCCGGCAGCAGATAGGTCGAGTTGCGGGAGCGAATACAGGTTGTAGCGAATGATCCTGTCACGATCAATGATCATGAGACCCGGTGTCCCCCAGACCTCATTGAGATTAGCAACCTCGTCACCGTCTGGCAGGAGTGTGAAATCGTATCCAGTACTCTTGATGTAAGCGACAGGATCGCCCTTGTCGTCGCGAAAGTGGACGGCGAGGACTCTGATCTCATCACCGTACTCAAGGCGGACACTTTGAATATGTGGCATCAGCGCTTTGCAGTAAGGACACCAGGTTGCCCAGAACAGAACGATGACCGGCTGCTTAGCCGCGACCTCACTCAGTGTGACCGTTTCCCCGCTTTCGGATTCAAGCGTCCAGTCGGGAGCTATGGGTACCTCGTCGGCCGAAATAGTGCCACCAAGGAACAAGCCGAATGTTGTGAGCAGAAGTGTGAGTCGCATGTACCATAAGACCAGCTGTCCCCGCGGCTTATTACAAGCGAATTTGGAGTACGGCTGCGAGACCAAGGCAGAATGACATCGGTGAGAATATCGTGAGTCACTTGTGTCATACGCAGCGCGTGAGACTTACGTGGTTGAGTTGTGCGTTGTTGTGCACCGTGATGAAAATCAGGCAACTGACCCCACTAGGACTGTTTCCTGGCGTGTCGATTCCTGCAGCGGGTATTGCATCGCTATGGAGGAGAGCCTGGGAAAATCGTGTCAATCCGGCGAATCTAACTTGTCAGTACCCTTTTCAGTTACTTCTCAAGGGATTCGAGAACGGCTTTGATCATGTCCTCTGGAACGTCCTCCGGAACGGCTTTGTCTGCCGGTCCCAGGACTTCTTTGCCGAGCTCTATCGTGCGCTGATAAGCCGCGAGGTAGTCACGGCACTCTCGGCAGATTCGCAAGTGCCACTCGAAGTTCCTTTTTTGTGAACCAGGAAGTGAGTCATCGAGGTAGCGAATGATGAATTCTTCGAACTCACGGCAGGTGATCATGCCGTGTATGCGCTTCAGCAAAAACCCTTTCAGCCGTCGTCCGAGGCCGGTATCACGCCGCTCATTCACTAAAGTGCTCCCCACGAAGTACAGGTTCGAGAAGTTTCTTAAGGGCCGCCCTTGCCCGGTGCAAGCGAACCTTGACGTTCGCCTCGGATATCTCCAGCAAGCCTGCCGTCTCCGCGGTGTCATAACCTTCAATATCACGCAGCTGCAGAATGACCCCATAGGAATCGGGCAGGGTACGAATGCCGTCGGCGATGCGTTTCTGAGCGTCAGCACTTGCCAAAATTTCGTCCATCGATGCCAGGTGCGTCCAGGGCGGCTCTATTCGACAATCATACTGATCAAACTCGGGAAGTAGTTCTTCGATGGATTGTTCAGCAAGACGCTTTTGTTTTCGGAGTTTCGATATCGCGGTATTGACCGTAATACGGTGCAGCCAGGTCTTCAGACTCGATCGATCTTCGAAGGCCTGTAGGCCTTTGACAGCACTAATAAGCGACTCTTGAACAACGTCTTCTGCCAACGCCGCATCATTCATCAACCGTTTGGCCAGAACCAGCATCCATCCTCCGTTCTCCCGAACGAGCTGTTCTGCCTGATCTTTCAGGCCCGAGCTTGAAGAAGAGCTTTCGTCTGATCGATTGATATTTTGTGGCATCGTACAGCGATGATACCGGAGAGCGAACCGCGGCGTCATAGTCAATCATCACCCGCATGCCGAAACTCTTTCTGGTCAGGTGTAACCGATCGTTGATCAACAGCGTCTAACAACAATTGCATCTAATAAAAAAGGGCGCAGCAATTACCCACGTTCCAAAGCGTGTGGATAAAGGCTGTTGTCAAAAATTTCTTGCGCCCCTGGTGCATCCGTGTGCGAGGGGCAATTAGGTTGGCCAGGAAGCGAGCAACCATTCGACTGTTGGAGAATTACAATGAGTGACATGAAAGACGAAAAAGGAATTCCGCCACTGCGCGTGCTTGCGGGCGGGTTCGCTGCAACTGTTGTCGTCACCATGATGATGTACTTCGGCGCGCGAATGATGCTTGGGGCACCCATGGACATTGCCGCCGAGCTTGGTGCGATGCTCAACATGTCGTGGTCTGTTGGCATGATGATGCACTTCATAATTGGCACGGTCATTTTCTCATTCGCGTACGCGCTTATCGTAGGGCCGCTCCTTCCGGGGAGCGCGGTTGCGCGTGGTTTGACGTATGGCGCCTTGTTGTGGCTTGTCGCGATGCTGGCGATGTCGCCAATGATGGGCCAGGGAATCTTTATGGGCGCGATGCCACCTGCTGTTGCTTCATTGATGGGCCATCTCGCAATGGGAGTTGTATTGGCCCTGATCGTGCCTGTATCCGCTCGAAAGCAATGATAGGGTCTTTGTACCCGCACGGCTCGCAATCGTCGTGTCATTGATAATGCGAGGCAGTTAGTTATGTTGATACCAGTGTTAGACGCGGATATTCCCTGGCTCGATACTGAGCAGATGATCGAAGTGGATCGGGCGATGTTGGAGGACTATCGCATCGACCTTACGCGCATGATGGAAAATGCCGGTCGTTGTCTCGCGGTACTTGCTCGTGATCGATTTCTCGATGGGCTCCCGGTCGGGATGCCGGTTGTTGTACTGGCTGGCAGCGGAGGCAACGGCGGTGGTGCGCTGGTTGCCGCGCGGCGACTGCACAACTGGGGCGCCAGCGTGCAGGTGCGGCTGGCACAAGCCGCCGGCAAAATGTCGACCGTGCCACGCCAACAGCTCGATATTCTCACCCGTATGGGGGTCGATATTATTGCTGATCCTGTTGCACAGGCACTGGGTGATGCGACGTCGGTAATTATTGACGGCTTGGTCGGTTACAGCCTGAAGGGCTCGCCCTACGGGGCCACGCGTGACTTGATTGAGATGTCGAACGAACACATGGCGCCAGTCCTCGCACTCGATACACCGTCTGGTGTCGATGCCGCAACTGGCACCGTGTTTGATCCGGCGATCCGGGCGACGGCAACCATGACCTTAGCGCTTCCAAAGAAAGGCTTGCGTGAGCCGAGCGCCGCAGGATTTGTTGGAGAGTTATATCTGGCGGATATCAGTGTTCCGCCTGACCTATATGCCAAAGCGCCACTCGGCATGACGGTTGGCCCGGTGTTCGCGACCTCGGACATCGTTCGGTTGTCTTGAAAGTTACCCGGTCGTCTGCGCGGGACCGGTTGCGACATTGCCCATTATCAGACGGTCAGGTGCGAGACCTGAGGTGACGTGGCCTTCAGCTTCACTGTAACCGATCGTGCAATCCATGCGTCTAACTAAGTACCGCGTGCACAGAAGTTGTGAGCGGGACGGGTGAGATGTGCATAAGCAACGATTACGAACGGAGATTCTTCATGACACGAACCGCGGTAGCTTGCACTGCTTTACTGGTGGTGACTATGTCTGTTGCGCAGGCGCAATCGATAGCGGACTACGAACTGGCACAGCGGAACGCTGAGACCGAACGTATGGCGATGGTCGCAGCGAATATGCCGCTGCAAGACTCCGAAGCCGACCGATTCTGGGACTTGTACCGACAATATCGTGCCGCAGCGGGAGAACTGGACGATGCACGTGCGAGCTTGCTCAGACGATACGAGAGGTCGATTGACGATCTGAGCGACGAAGAGGGGCGTCAAATCGTTGCCAATGCATTGCGGGTCGAGACCGATCGGCAATCGCTCAAGAAACTCTACACGAACCGGTTTGCGGAGATACTGCAGGGCCAGCGGCTTTTTCGGTTCTATCAGATTGAAACTAAACTCGATGCGATCCAACGCTATGACTGGACGCAATGGGTGCCGCTTGCCCCGGTCCCCGAATAGAGTGGCCATTTCGGCACCTGTCAACGTCAAGTGAGCGCCAAAATCCTTCAGGACGTTCGACCGCACTTCGAGATTGCGCGGCACGAAAACCAATTGGTGGTCACGCTTAGCGGCGACTGGACTGACGCCGGTCCTGACGACGCGACAGGCCGGCCCGTGCCCCGCGATTTGCTGCAATCCGTTCGTGAGTGTTTGACCGACATTGATTCTGCGGTTGCTTTTGAATGCAGTGGGCTGGGTGTTTGGGATTCGCAATTATTGGTATTTGTCGCGGGTGTCATGCATGAGGCGGATGAACGAAACATCAGCGCAGACGTCTCCGGACTTCCTCAGGGCGTGAAGGCATTGATCAACCTGTCGCGCGCGGTGCCGCCACGTACTGAGGCGCGTACAGATCCACAGGCAACAGATTTTCTTTCCGCTATCGGCACCGGGGCTGTCGGTACCGCGAAAATGATCAGTGACGCAAACCAGTTCTTAGGTGAATCACTGCTCGCTTTGGGGCGATTCATGCGCGGCAAAGCGCGTTTCATGAAGTCTGATGTATTCAGTTTTATTCAGTCGACTGGACCTCATGCGCTGCCGATCGTGGGAATCATCAACGTGCTTCTCGGCGTGATACTCGGATTCATGGGCGCCGTTCAGCTGCGCCAGTTCGGTGCGGAGATATACATTGCAGATCTGGTCGCGCTCGGGCAGACGCGCGAGATTGCACCGATGATGACGGCTATCGTCATGGCTGGCCGAACCGGCGCAGCTTATGCCGCCCAGCTAGGGACGATGCAGGTCAATGAAGAAATTGATGCATTGAAGACGTTCGGGTTCTCGCCAATGGACTTCCTGGTACTGCCACGCATGCTCGCACTGGCAATAATGTTTCCAATCCTCGTGCTCTACGCCGATGCGCTGGGGATTTTCGGTGGTTACCTCGTTGGCGTCGGCGTGCTCGACCTGGGGACCGCCGAGTACATAGAACAGACGCGAAAAGCGATCGACATGGGCGACATTCTCCTCGGTGTTGTCAAAGGCAGCGTATTCGGCGTTCTGGTTGCAGTCACCGGTTGCATGCAAGGTATGCAGAGCGGGCGGAGCGCATCTGCGGTCGGTGATGCTACGACCAAGGCGGTCGTTACCGGCATTGTCGCGATCATCGTCATGACCGCCGTGTTTGCGGTACTCACTAACTTGCTTGGGGTTTGATTATGGCTGGCAACATACCGGCAATCAGCGTCACGGACCTGCGCATGGCATACGGTGATTTCGTCATTCAGGACAATCTGAATTTCGACGTCAAGCGTGGCGAAGTATTTATCATCATGGGCGATAGCGGCAGTGGCAAAAGCACTTTGCTACGGCACCTGATTGGCCTGAAGCACCCTGCAAATGGCAGCGTTCACTATGGCGACACTGACTTTTGGTTGCTGGATGCTGAGCGGCGCCGGGAATTCAGCAGGCGATTTGGTGTCCTGTATCAAAGCGGTGCGCTTTGGAGTTCGATGACCCTGGCCGAGAACGTCGCGTTGCCACTGCGCGAACACACGGACTTTTCTGACGCAGAAATTGCGGACCTGGTCGCTTTCAAGTTGTCGCTTGTCGGTCTCGCTGGATTTGAGGCCTTCCTGCCAGCGGAGATCAGCGGCGGCATGCGCAAGCGGGCGGGACTTGCCCGGGCGATGGCGTTGGACCCAGAGATTCTGTTCTTCGACGAACCGTCAGCAGGGCTGGACCCGATCAGCTCGAAGCGACTTGACGACCTGATACTTGAATTGCGCGACAGCCTGGGTGCGACCGTCGTGGTCGTTACTCACGAGCTTGCAAGTATTTTTGCAATTGCAGATCGGGCGGTATTCGTCGATGCCGAGGCGAAGACACAAACGGCACTCGGAAATCCGAACGATTTATTGCACAACCCCCCAACCCCGAAGGTCGCTGAGTTTCTAACCAGGGGTCAGCGCGACATGGAAACAGTGAGAACCTGACATGAGAAAAACCAGTCCACACTTGATCGGCATTTTCCTCATTGGCGGAATCGCTCTCGTAGTCTTAGCTCTCGTGCTTTTCTCGAGCAACGACCTTTTTGTGCCGAAACGCAATTTCGTGGCGTATTTTCAACAGTCGGTCAACGGCCTGAACGTCGGTGCCCCGGTGCGCTTTCGTGGCATTCCGGTGGGCGAGGTGAAATCCATCGACGGTGTCTATGACCCGGAAACCGGCAACATGATTCCGAGAGTGACGCTCGAATTCCTGCCTGAGACGCTGGAAAACGCGATGGTGACCGAAGGCGAATACACACTATTTCCAGCATTGCTCAGCAGAGGCCTTCGTGCAAGCTTGAAGTCAGCAAGCATCCTCACCGGTCAGCTCTACGTTTCCATGGACTTTCATCCCGGTGAGCACGCGCGTTATCTGAGTACCGGGTCGGATGATTATCCAGAGATGCCGACGATCGATTCTGGTTTCGACGAGGCGCTGGCGAAACTATCGGACCTGCCGATCGAGGAGGTTCTGCGGCGTGTCGCCACGGTCCTCGAGGCCGCAGAGTTGCTGCTTCGCGATCCCAATATTGCGTTGTCACTCAAATCGCTGGCCGGATTGGTGCATAACGCGGACGGCGGGGTAAGCGAGCTGCGTGCCCTTATTGATACAGATGTTCGTTCAACGATAAATGAAGCCGCCATGCTGTTTAGTACTTCACGCGAATCAGCTGCTGAGCTGACACGCAAATTAAGTGACGAATCACTTGTTCAGCTTGACCGGACGCTGGCCGAACTGGAGCAGACATTGGCTCTCGCACGATCTCGATTAAGTCCAGGTGACCCGATAACGAGAGAGCTGATTACAGCGCTGCGCGAGATCGCGTCAGCTGCAAAATCCACCAGTGATCTCGCTGATGCCATCGAGGAAAATCCTGAAGCCCTGCTTAGAGGAAAACCATCGCAATGACCAAGATATTTGACTACAGGAAGCTCTGCGCAGGCCTGCTGTTCAGTGCGCTATGCGGTTGCGGCACGACCCCGTCGAGCCAGTTGTATGTGCTCGAGTCGACAACGTCCGACCACACGCAACAGGCCATACCATCGGTGTCGGTAGTTGTCGACGAGGTGGTATTGCGCGAGTACCTGACGCGCAAGGAGTTACTACGGCACGATCGCAAGTACCAGATCTCCGTTTCTGAATATCAGCGCTGGGCCGAGCCGCTTAGAACGAATATGACGGTTGTGCTCGCGGAAAATCTATCCCGATTACTGCGCTCCGACAACGTCGTCATTTATCCGAGTTCGCTGGTGCGCCCCGTCAACTACAAAGTTGCTGTCGAGGTTTACTCTTTCGGTCCCGATCCGGGCGGCGAAGTAGTTTTGAATTCACGTTGGGCGATCATCGACTCCGGTGGAGTGACCGTTGCGACAGCCAGATCGCAAACATCCGAGAGTGCGCGGTCGTACGATCCGGTCGACACCGTTGAGGCGATGAGTCTTGCTCTAGGTCAGCTGAGTGAAGTAATCGCTCAGCGCTTGTACGACCTGTCCAGCCGCTCAAGTGAAACAAGGGACGCGTTGTGACGCAGTGGAAACAAGGCCTCGTCGTGTCCATGATACTCCTGCTTCAGGCGTGTGCCGCACCCGTCACGGAGCAGTCGAGGGTCGGCTTTATAAGTGACTATTCGAGACTTGAGAAGGTCGCCGACAACGCATTTCGCTACACGAGTCCGAAGGTAAAGGCGTACACGCGCTTCTTGATTGATGAGCCCGAGTTCCTTTTCGAACAGGCCTTGCCGGAAGATGAAAAGGAATTTAGCGATGCGGAACTCGAGGAGCTCTCGGAGTACTTTGTCGAGCACCTTGAAAAGGTCCTAACAGAAGACGATGGCTACGAGGTCGTCCAGTCACCAGGACAAGGCGTCGCCCGCTTGCGGATTGGCATTACTGCGTTGGACGCGACCAACGGTGTACTAAATGTGACGATATACACCAAGGTCACCGGGGCGGGCCTGGGTGGCGCCGCCATGGAAGGCGAGCTGTTGGATTCGATAAGCAACGAGCAACTGGCGGCGGCCGTTCAATGGGGCAACGGCAGCCGGGTGCTGCGTGCCGGGTTCACCAAGTCAGGCGATGCCAAGCTGCAAATAAACCGGTGGACCAGGAACCTTCGCGAACGCATCGACAGTGCGCATGGTCGTTCCAACTCTGCCACCGACGTCAGTCGGTAGTCGGACAAGTTTGGCATGATAAATTTCTACGAATACCTGACAAGCGTGATGGAGTTTTTCATCGTGCGGCCGGTGCTGTTTGCTGTCACCGCATTTTTCGGATTCGCTTTGCTGGCGCTCATGCTGGATCGGATTTGCGGACGGATGGTGGCACGGCTATTTAGTCGAACGGATGGCGCCACGACCAACCGGGTCATTGAGTTGATGCGTGTTCCGATCATTCTGACTGTGACCTCGGTTGGCATGATTGTGTCACTGCAAATTGTCGGACTGGGGTCCGCGCCAATGGCGATGCTCGCCGACGCCATCCGTACTGCCCTTATTGTTGTCTGGGCGGTGCTCCTGCACCGACTCTTCGTAACACTGACAGAGAAAAGCTCGAACACGTCAGAACGAAAGTTGCTGTCAAATGCACATGCTGCACAGATGCTCGGCAATGTCACCGCTCTGGCGCTGTTCTTTACCGCCATATTCGCCATTCTGCTCACATGGGACATCAACGTGTCGGGCCTGGCTGCGTCGGCCGGAATTCTGGGTATCGCGCTGAGTTTTGCGGCGCAGGAAACACTGTCAAACCTGTTCGCTGGCGTATCGATACTAGCGGACCGCCCGTACGCAATCGGCGATTATATCGTGTTGGATTCAGGGGAGCGCGGCCAAGTGACAGACATCGGGCTTCGCAGTACGCGTATTCGGACACGCGATGATGTTGGCGTCACTATTCCGAACGGCGTCATTGCCCGCGCAAAAATCCTCAATGAGAACGCCGGCTTGAAAACCGGTAGCCGCATCAAACTAAAGGTTGGTATCGCCTACAGCTCTGACGCACGCGTTGCCTGCACAGTGCTGACCGATGTTGCCAACCGCCACAACGAAATCATGGAGTTTCCCGAAGCCAGGGTACGCCTGCGTCAATATGGTGAGTCGTCGCTCGATTTCGAAGTGCTTTGCTGGATACGGTGGCCGGCGGACCGCGGTCGCATCACGCATGAATTGCTTTGCGATATCCATGAGGCTTTGCCGACGCATGGCCTCGAGATTCCATTTCCACAACGCAGCATCACGATCAAACAGCAGCATTCGGGATAACTGGTTTTGCAACGGTCACAGCGGAGCACGCAATGGCAAGGAACGTATGTGAGGTGTTACTGGATGTGTTCGCCAACGCCTGCGAAAGTATGAGATCGTTCGGCAACGGCGATTTCCTCTATGATGAGGCTGACGTGCTATTCGCGCACGGCCACCGTCGAGTTTACGAGGATGGCCGTGAATACACTGAGCCGAAGCCGCCGCGCCTGCACGCCAGGAAACGCTGGACTCGTGTTGCGCAGGACGAAATTCATCGTCGTAGTCTCAATGTTAAACTGCGGGACCAGCAGACAGTTCCGCTCGACGAACAGGGTTGGGAGCCGATGAGTAAAGGGGCTTCTATTGCAGTGAAGAACGACCAAATCGTGAAGGCGGGCTGATGGATCTTGTAACTGTTGCAATCGTAGGAGGGCTGTTTCTCGCCTATGCACTGGTGTCGGGCCGACTCCAGGGCACTATTCTGACGGCTCCGCTGCTGTTTGTAGCGTTCGGGTTCCTGGTCGGACCGGGCGGATTCGAACTTGCGAACATCGGCGTGGAGCATTCTGCGATTCATATCATCGCTGAGCTGACGCTTATACTCGTATTATTTACCGATGCCGTGCGCATCGATATCAACCGGGTGCGTGCGGACCACAACCTGCCGATGCGAATGCTCTTGATTGGGCTGCCGCTCGCGATCGCCGCGGGTACCTTCGTCGCCGCAATGCTGTTTCCCGCGTTTTCGTTCTGGGAGGCGGCGCTGCTCGCTGCTTTGCTCGCACCCACCGATGCTGCGCTTGGGCAATCCGTTGTGTCAGCCAAAGTCGTACCGCTCAGGATCAGGCAGTCGATCAATATTGAAAGCGGGTTGAATGATGGCATAGCGTTGCCGGCCGTCTTGTTATTTGCGGCATTGGCCGGTGCTGCACATGGCGGTGCCGAAGCCGGCAATTGGCTGCGATTCGGCCTCATGCAAGTAACGCTCGGGCCGATCGCAGGTGTAGTCATCGGCTTTTCTGGCGCGCGGCTGATCGATATGGCGGCCGAACGTGGATGGACGACCACTCCTGTCTCGGGTATTGGCATCCTGTCTTTATCAATACTGGCTTATGTTCTCGCCGAGATGATCGGCGGCAACGGCTTCATTTCCGCATTTGTCGCCGGTATCGTGTTCGGCAACAGCATTCGCCACCCCTGTACTTTCCTGCTTGAGTTTATGGAGGGCGAAGGTCAGCTTTTGATGCTGATTACGTTTCTCGTGTTCGGTGCCGCGCTACTGCCCGAGGGCCTTGCGCATATTAACGTCAAATTCGTTGTCTATGCCGTGCTGAGTCTTACAGCGATTCGAATGATCCCGATTGCACTGTCGCTGCTGGGCTCAGGCATAAGCCTACCCACGTACTTGTTCCTGGGCTGGTTCGGTCCGCGCGGCCTTGCCTCGATCCTGTTTGTGTTATTGATCCTGGAAGAAGCAGAAATTCCGCATCGCGGCGAGATCCTGTCTATTACAGTTATTACTGTCGCGCTCAGTGTGATTCTCCATGGCGTCTCTGCTGCGCCGCTGGCGAAAATGTATGGGCGGCTTGCCGAGAGTATGGGCGATTGTGAGGAGAGCAAGCCCGTATCCGACATGCCGTTCAGAGAAGCGCCGAAAGCCAATAGCGATCCGGAGCTGTAGGCCATGACACCGAGATGCATCAGTTCCTTTAACGAACTCGAGGGTCGAAAACCCGCGTACGCTCTGGCTGTGGATGTCGACCTCGTCGTTACACGCTGCGATGAGCAAACCAGCGTGCTGGCGGCTGCGCGCATCGCGGACGACCTGACATCATTCAAGACAGATACGTGTCGACTAACTGACGTCGCCTATGGCGGCATTTCGGCGGACAACAGGGAGACTCTATGAACACGCGGCGATTTCCGGATCTCGATCCGGACAGCATTCGACAGACACGTGACGCGCTGCACGCTTATTCGCGCATCCTCGGCGACTGGCTCAAGTCTTCCAGGCAGCGCAGGAAGCACTGGTGGCACGCCAGTCTGCGGCCATCGCTCACGGGGTTGACGACGGGCGTGATCGTCAGCGATATAGATTTTGAAGTCGAACTGGATCTGCGTGAAAGCGCACTTTGTGTGCGCACGTCGACAGGCGAACACATTCGAAAGGAATTGCACGGCCAGCCAGCTGCAGAACTTGCGGCACAGGTGCGAAACTTTCTGTGCTCGGCGGGCGTTGCATTGAGTCCTGAGGTCAGTGCGGCGGGCGACGGAATGCCCGCTGATGCGGGAGGATTCTCGGCGTACTCGGCAGAAGTAGCGAACAAACTCGCGCGCACCCTGAGCGCCGTGTCGGCCGCAATGACCGGTTTTCGTGCCGGTATTCGCGAAGAGACAAGCCCGATACAGGTCTGGCCGCACCACTTTGATCTGTCAATGATCTGGCTACCAGGGCAGAAGATATCGGGCCAGGACCCGGCCAATGAAGAGTATTCAGACAAACAGATGAACTTCGGTTTCGTCTTCGGTGATGAGAGTTTTTCGGAGCCGTATTTTTACGTCACGGCGTACCCGCTGCCCGACGCGATGCCGCAATTGGAATTGCCTGATGGCACGATCTGGAAAAGCGGCGAGTTCAACGGCGCGGTGCTCCTGTACAGGGACCTCGTCGCAAAGGACGACCCGGCGATGTATCTGCAGGCACTCTGGTCGACACTGCTGAAAGCCGGGCAGACCTACCTTGCAACCAACGAATAACGAGGGCAAACCAATGAGCGCACAGGAACTGAACTGGCACCGTGTTGCCAATCTCGACGAGCTGCCATCCGGCCGCGTCAAGACCGTAACAGCCGGCGTGCATTCGATGGCGCTGACCAATATCGATGGTGAATATTCGGCGATGGATAATCGTTGCCCACACCAGGGAGGCCCGCTTGGCGAAGGCTCGATCGAACATGGCAACGACGGGCAGTGTTGGTTGCGTTGTCCCTGGCACGGCTGGGACTTCGACCCGAAAACAGGGCGGCCACCGGGCGGACATGAAGACAGTGGCCAGCAATTATTTCCGCTAGAAGTCCGCGACGACGGCATATACGTTGGTATCGAGCCGGACCCGCCACACGAGACGACCGTTACCGACCTGATGGCCGAGACGATGACGAACTGGGGGGTCACGAGCGTGTTTGGCATGGTCGGGCACTCAAACCTGGGCCTGGCCGACGCATTGCGCCTTGAGGAAGGTAAGGGGCGATTGAATTACTACGGTGTTCGCCACGAAGGTGCGGCTGCATTCGCCTGTTCCGGTTACGCGAAACTGACCGGCAGGCCAGCGGCCTGTCTGGCTATTGCGGGTCCCGGCGCGACAAATCTGATGACCGGCCTGTGGGATGCGAAGGTCGATCGTGCACCGGTGCTGGCTTTAACGGGCCAGGTAGACGTGCAGGTGCTGGGCCCCGGTGCATTTCAAGAGATAGACCTGCATTCGGCTTTCGCGCCGGTTGCGCGCTTCAGTCAGACGGTACTCCACACGTCAAAACACGCAGAGCTGATGACGCTGGCCTGCAAGAACGCGATCGTCGAACGTGACGTCGCACACCTGATCTTCCCCGACGACGTTCAGACGTTGGCGGCCGCGGCTTCGGCAAGCGCATCAGGTCCGGCTGGAAGACTCGCATCACAGGCAATCGCGCCCGATGAAAACGCGCTGTCCGAAGCGAAACAGCTGATCGGCGAATCGAAACGGCCAATTATTATTGTCGGTTACGGTGCACTTGATGCGATGGCTGACGTTATCGCATTCGCCGAACAACTCAACGCACCGGTGCTGACAACGTTCAAAGCGAAAGGCCAGATAAGTGACCACCATCCGCTGGCCGCAGGCGTTCTTGGACGTTCGGGGACTCCGGTCGCCAGCTGGTTCATGAATGAGTGTGATCTGATCCTGGCGTTTGGTTCGTCATTCTCTAATCACACGGGTATTACACCAAAACGGCCGATCATCCAGGTCGACTTCGACCGCATGGCGCTGGGCAAATTTCACAGTGTCGCCGTTCCTGTCTGGGGTGAAATTGGTGTCACGGCAAAGCGCATGGCAAGTGAGTTTGGCGGCGCGAGCCACACGGTCGACCAACGTCCGGAAGTCGAGCAACGCTGGGCGATCTGGCGTGAGGAGAAGACCAGCCGCATCGGCGATAACCTGGGGCATGGTGTCAGTTCGGCAAGCGTGTTTGCCGAACTGAGCGATGCCGCGCCGGATGATGCGATCATTGCGGTCGATGTTGGCAATAACACCTATTCATTCGGCCGCTATTTCGAGTGCAAACGCCAGCGCGTACTGATGTCGGGCTACCTCGGTTCGATCGGGTTCTCGTTTTCTGCCGCAATGGGCGCCTGGGCCGCGACACAGGACCAGGATGAGTACAAGGGTCGCAAGGTGATTTCGGTCAGCGGTGATGGAGGCTTTGGTCAGTACCTCGCCGACTTTACGACAGCCGTGAAATACAACATGAACATCACACACGTTCTCCTCAATAATTCGCAGCTTGGCAAAATCTCGAAGGAGCAACGCGCGGGAGAATGGCCTGTCTGGCAGACAAGTCTGCACAACCCGAGTTTCGCGGCCTACGCGAGACTTTGTGGTGGTCACGGCATTCCTGTGAAAACTGCACAGCAGATCGGGCCCGCACTGGTGGAGGCGTTGAACCATGACGGGCCTTCGTTGGTGGAGATCATCACGGATGCCGATCTAATCTAATCGACTGCGGAGGACCATGAAATGGGCGCAGCAGTATCCATATTCGTACTACTGAGCGTGTCGATATTCGTCGTGCGAATTGCCGCCGTGGCGATGCGACTGACGGGACTTGACGACGCAAGCGCGAGGTTTCAGGCGCTGTCGGCGTTTACGGGCACGGGCTTTACGACGAATGAGTCCGAGATGATCGTCAATTATCCGGTCCGCCGCCGCATAGTGAGCCTCGTCATGATCATCGGCAACCTGGGGTTGGTAGGCGTCTTCGCGACGATTGTCGCTTCTGTGGTGCAGACCGATGGTGAGGTCGGCGCCGTCATGCAGCAACTCGTCTGGCTGCTTGCCGGGATTGCACTGCTCTGGTTCCTGATGCTGAACAAAACGGCGGACCGCTTCATTTGCGCAGCGATTAGCAAGCTGCTTATAGCGACCACGCAGCTGGGTCGCCGCAAGTACCATCGCATCTTGCAAGTTGGCGATGGTCTCAGCGTTTGCGAGCATCCGCTCGAGACGACAATTGATATCGAAGCGCTGACATCGATGGGACTTACACTTATGGCTGTGCGCAACCACAATGGAAATATACGCGTAACTCAGGGCGAACCGATCTGCCCGGACGATGGTGGTTGGCTGATTGCGTACGGTGACGATATGGCCCACGACGCGCTGGCCGAGAACTCACAGTTGCAAAGGGTCTAGAGATTTATGTGCCTGTCAAATTTCGATTATTTGGAGAAGATACAAGCATGACTGCAACGCAATGCCATACGATTGATGGTCCGGAGAAAAGAAAATGACACGATCCATTGCAGTAACGACCGGTGTGGTCGGTCTGGTTGGTGCGCTGCTCACCGGCGCCGGTGAGTTTATTTTGCACTATGACGCGTTGTCCCGATTCAGTGAGAATCAGTTTTTCCTGGGCATTGGCGCTGAACGGACAAACTGGGGACATTTCATCGCAGTTCTTGGCGCACCGTTGTATCTCGTGGGTTGCTGGCACATCCAAATGATGTTGCGGCCAGCGAACCCACGGTGGTCGATGACAGCGTTCTTCGTCATGGCGTATGGATTTTTCGTCGGGATTGTATGGATTGGATCCCGTGCCAGCATCAGCGCCCTTATCAATCTGCCAGCGTCGCCAGAAATCGAGAGTCTTATTGCCCTGTACGATCTTCGCTACGAATCTCTGCTGCAGGTCATTCGTCTTGCCGTACTGATTCTGTCCGTGATTTTTATTTGGCTGACCTTGACGGGGCGCAGTCACTATCCGAAGTGGATGGCTGCTTTGAATCCGATTCTTCTGATTGTCGCAAGCTTCCTGGTCTACGTTGTGGCACCGGCGCTGGGTAAGTATTTGATGCCGATCGCACTCAATGTAGCGTTTACCGTTTTCTTTATCGCATCAATTAGAATCGCGATAAAAAGGGGAATATAGAAATGAGATCGATTAAGTGGTTTGTCGGCGGGCTGGTTCTGTTCGTTGTCATGATTTTGGCCATGGTGGTTGGCAAAAGCATTCTCGATGCCCGTGTTGACTACGATGTGGCTATTAGCGGAATCGAGATTCCACGCTACACAGCAATCGATGTTCCTTTCGATCAGAGTAACGATTTCTCCACGGCACATCCGTTTGCTGCGGGTGCTGTAATTGACATCGACAATGACGGCACGGAAGAGTTGTTTCTCGGCGGCGGCCCTGGTCAGTCGGACGCTGTACTGAGATATGTGAACGGATCGTTCGAGATGATTGAAGGCCATGGTGTAGAGAAGGCAAGTGAGGCTGCCAGTTTGGGTGCCTCGGTGATCGACACCGACGGCGACGGAATGGACGACCTGATCGTCAGCCGTACGGATGGCGTATGGTTGCATCGAAACATGGGCTCGCGATTCTCCAGTGAAAAATTACCCTTGGCGATTCCATCGGATACGACGCCGATGTCGGTCGGCATCGCTGATTTGAACCGCGACGGCCATTTCGACCTGTTCGTCGCAGGCTATATTCGACTCGACCTCGTCGAAGGGCAGAATATTTTCAATAAGGAAGGCTATGGCGGAAGCAGTCGCTTGTTTATGAACCGCGGGGATAACACCTTCGAGGACGTAACGGATGCGGCGGGCCTGACGTACAAGCACAACACCTTTATGGGCATATTCGTGGACATCGATAAAGATGGGCACGAAGATCTGGTGGTGGCGCACGACACCGGACAGGTGCGTACGTGGCAGAACCAGGGCGACGGTACGTTTATCAATCGCAAGAATCCCAGTAGTGATTTTTACAGCTACCCGATGGGGATCGCAGTAGGGGACTACAACAACGATGGCTGGGTCGACTTTGCGTTTTCAAATGTGGGCAGTACGCCACCCAACTTCATGATTCGCGGTGACCTTACCGACGAACAGGTCAGCAACTGGAAATGGATGCTATTTGAAAACCTTGGCGACTTTGCATTTCGCGACAGCGCTGAAACCGCAAAGATAGCGGACTACGAATTTTCCTGGGGAATGAGCTTCGAAGACCTGAACCTCGATGGTCGTGACGATCTTGTCGTGTCCGAGAATTACATTGGACTGCCACCGCACAAGGTACCGTTTCTGCGTGCTCCGGGCCGGTTAATGATCCAGAATACGCAGAATGAATTTGCCGCCATCGGTAAGGAGGCGGGCGTCGTCAACAAGCGATATTCGATTGCCCCAATCCATGCTGACTTTAACCAGGATGGCTATCCAGACATTGTGCATGTCAATCTCGCCGGACGCTCCCAGGCCTTTATCAGCCAGGGTGGAGAGGCAGGCTTTCTAAAGGTGAAACTCCCAAACCGGCCCTCGTCCATCGCCGCAGTCGTGGAAGTGACGCTGGATAATGGAGACAAGCAAACCAAGGTGTTTGTCTCCGGTGAAGGGCTCAGCTCCGACCCGAGTCATATCCTGACGTTTGGCATTGGCGAGCACCGTGCCAGAAAAGTTTCGGTCGAGTACATCGGAGGAAGCCGCGAGGAGCGCGAAGTTGACCTGCGCAATTCGATATTGAAATTTTGAGCCGGATTCAATTCGGTGAATTCTGATGACTAGGGGCATTCTGGTGACTGCAGCCAGGTGGCTATATGCAGCGGTCGCCTTGATTGGCGTAATAGGCGTATTTCCTATCGCGCAAAAGCAGTTTGCCGGGACCGGACCGTGTCCCACTTTGGGAGCGGTTCCCGCGTGTTACCTGGTCTTGCTGGGATACTCCTTAATCGTCGTTTCAGCGTTCGTCGTCGCAAACCACAGGTTCAAGTTCTTCGCCGCTGGCTGGATCCCGCTATTGGGTCTGGCGCTGACAGGCACGGGGCTGGAACTCCTCGGGCAGGCGGCGTGCCCTCGTTCCATGAACGGCACACCAACTTGTTTTCTTTCCCTCGGATTACTTGCTCTAATCGCGACCCTCTATTGGGCGGAGCGCCACTTTAGTCGCAAGTGGCAATCAAGCGGTGCAGAGCTATGAAAAACATCACATAGAAGAACTGACGCGCTAGAACGGCAATGATAGCGAAAGAAACATCGGCTCGGTGCCCGGGTTGCGGTCACCCAATCCGCCGTTGGACAAGTGAAACAGCCCGATACCCAGACGCACCTTGTTATCGAACTGATAGGCGATCTTGATACCCGAGCGAAACTCCAGCTCGTAGCCAAGCTTGACGTCTTTGCCGTCGTCAAAGGAGCCCAAACCAAAGCTGGGTGTAATTACCCAGTGCTTGCCCGGGGAAAAATCCTTTTCCAGATCTACAAAGACAAAACCGGCGTCGTTTCCTGAGCGCGCGGCGCCGATTGCAGGGGCGAGCAGCCACTTTGTTCGTGGTGCGAATCGGTACTCGAGCTTGAACACGTACGGATCATCGATATTGTTATCAGCAACGGCAACGTGACCCAGGCCAAGCGTCAGGTAGTGATCTGCAACATCTGCGGTGCCGGCTTGTGGCGCTATCAGGCCGAGCAGCAGAAGCACTAAATTGTGTCGTCGAAATAGCACAGTCAAAATCCCGAAGTGTTCTATTTCTTAGACGCCGGCGGCTGCCTGTTGGTTACACATCACTGCCGAGCTATGGTCAGGCAATAGGGTGGGGGTAGGAATTGACCAGGTTAACTGGTGAGAAACTGGAGATAAATGTTCCAGCCGATGACGGAGTCGACCCGAAAGTCACGGTGATCCAGGGCCAATAAGGACAAGACTTGTGTTGCGTCAATGTTGCCGCGGGCATTGCCAACTTGCGAGTCAAATTTCATTCGAGTATCAGCGGCCAAACCGGATTCTGAAGACTACAATCCGAAGCGATAGACCACGAAAACCTGATCAGCCAAAGCACTCTCCTTACCATGAGGAAGTGAAAACCGGCGATCCCCACGTGCCTGCCAATGCTGCTACTGATGCTCTGATGCGGGCCTTCCGTGGCCCGCATCAGAGTAGTCACTCGCGCACTGGAGACGCGGCTGCATATTCTTCAAATCTCATCGGCGCCGATACCCAGCGCAGCCGCAATACCTTCGCCATAAGCCGGATCCGCTTTGAAGCAATGGCGAATGTGACGTAGCTGAATCTCACGAGGTGCACCGCCGACAGAGCGCGCGGTATTCTCGAATAGAACTTGCTGCTGTGCTTCGCTCATTTGGCGAAACAATACGCCTGGCTGAGAAAAGTAGTCGTCGTCTTCGCGATGATCCCAGTGTGCGGCCGCACCGGTAAGCTCAAGCGGTGGTTCACTATAGTCCGGTTGCTCGGCCCACTCACCCTGGTTGTTTGGCTCATAGCCAATAGTGCTGCCGTGATTGCCATCGACTCGCATGGCGCCGTCACGGTGATAGTTGTGCACAGGGCAACGCGGTGCGTTTACCGGGATCAGATTGTGATTGACGCCCAGGCGGTAACGCTGCGCGTCACCGTAAGAGAACAATCGCCCTTGCAACATTTTGTCCGGTGAGAAACCGATACCCGGCACGACGCTGGCTGGGTTAAACGCCGATTGTTCGACCTCGGCGAAGAAGTTCTCTGGATTACGATTGAGTTCAAACTCGCCTATCTGGATCAGAGGATAGTCCTCGTGCGGCCATATCTTGGTGAGATCGAAAGGGTTGTAACCGACTTTGCCTGCATCAGCCTCCGGCATGATTTGTACGGCGAGCGTCCACTTTGGAAAGTCACCATTTTCAATGCTGTCGTAGAGATCGCGTTGATGACTTTCTCGGTCCTGACCGATTAGCGTTTCCGCTTCAGCGTCGGTCAGGTTCTTGATGCCCTGCTGCGACTGAAAATGGAATTTGACCCAACTGCGCTCGTTGTCCTTGTTAATAAAGCTAAACGTATGACTACCGAAGCCGTGCATGTGTCGATAGGTCGCCGGTATGCCCCGATCACTCATAACAATTGTCACCTGGTGTAATGCTTCAGGTAACGAGGTCCAGAAATCCCAGTTATTTTTCGCGCTGCGCAGGTTCGTGCGCGGGTCACGTTTAACCGCGTGATTGAGGTCGGGAAACTTCATTGGGTCACGCAGGAAAAATACAGGGGTGTTGTTGCCGACCAGATCCCAGTTACCCTCTTCAGTGTAGAACTTCAGCGCAAACCCACGAATGTCACGTTCTGCATCTGCGGCACCGCGCTCGCCAGCGACGGTTGTAAATCGAGCGAATAGGTCGGTTTTCTTGCCGATCTCAGAGAATATTTTTGCGCGCGTGTATTTGCTGATGTCATGGGTCACCGTGAACGTCCCATAGGCACCGGAGCCCTTGGCATGCATGCGCCGCTCCGGAATGACTTCGCGATCGAAATGGGCAAGTTTCTCCAGGTACCAGACATCCTGGAGCAATTGTGGGCCTCGCGGACCCGCCGTCATCACATTCTGATTGTCCGCAACCGGACAACCGGCATTGGTGGTTAGTTTCTTCGTCATGTTCATTCGTCCTCGCATAATTCATGAGCCAAAACACGGTTGAAAGCGTGTTGCCAGGGGACACTGTGCGCAAATATCAATAAGTTATCCAATGAATAATAATTTACTTTATAATCGACTGAATCGATAACAGTAATAACGATCATGAAGCCGACTCCCACCCTCAGGCAACTCCAGTATCTGATCGCTTTGTCCGAGCACCTGAGTTTTACGAAAGCGGCAGCATCCTGCTTCGTTACACAGTCAACGTTGAGCGCAGGCTTAAAAGAGCTTGAAAGACTGCTCGGCACCCAACTCCTGGAACGGGACAGGCAAACGGTACTAATGACCACGATCGGGGAGGAGGTCGCCGAGCGGGCAAGATCCATCGTAACGGCAACGATGGATCTGACTGATCACGTGGCCGCAGCGCGGGAGCCGATGACGGGTTTGCTGCGACTTGGCGTCATTCCGACCATCGCGCCATTCCTGCTACCGCAATGCCTGCGGCTCCTTCGTGAGAGCTATCCAGAACTCCAGCTGGCTCTGCGAGAAGATCTGACCGCCAACTTGTTGTCACGAATGGAAGACGGCCAACTCGATTTCGCGCTGATTGCCTTGCCGTACGACACTTCAAACTTGATCGTGGAACCCCTTTTTGACGACGACTTGTGGGTCATAGGTCGAAAGGGAGATCCGGAGCTGGCGACAGATTCGATCTCCGTAACGCAGTCCCTGACCGATCGACTACTTTTGCTTGAAGAAGGACACTGTTTGCGGGACCAAACTCTGTACGCATGCAATGCTTCCAGTCAAAAATCATCACCCGGGATGGAAGCTACAAGTCTCTTGACGTTAGTACAGATGATCGAGTCAGGGCTTGGCATAGGCCTGGTTCCAGAAATGGCCGTGGCCAGCGGTTTGACAGAAAGCCCCAACCTTGTAGCACGACCCACTGCGAAGCCCGGTCCCAAGCGCACCATAGCGCTTGTGGCGCGGCGCTCCACTTCACGACTGACCGTCTTGCACACAGTGGCTGATCTGATACGTGGTACTAGTGGTGTGAATCCAGCCGTTGCAACTGACTAGTGCCATCGTGTGTCAGCGTCGTCGGAAATGCCCACTTTGGTGCCCAACTCAAGATCATGTGCCGCGACTCAAGAGCGTCTGACGAGTCACAAAGCCGACGTACTGCGTGTTTTTGAGCCATCTCAGATCACGCTGGACCGAGATAACTATTCACTGGAAGCCCAGGTTTGGCGACAATCGTCAGGGCTGATTATTCAGCCGACGGTGACCGTCGTCACTATCTTGAATCACAACACCGGGCGGTCGAGAAAAAGATACTCCGGTGCCGTTTCTGCAGCCAAAGAGTTAAATTGTAAACGCACTCAGGGCCTATTCTTCAGGGTCGGCCAGGCGTGTTCCGAATCGCTTAGCCAGGAAAAGAGCCAGGATCAATATCGCGATAATCGCACCGAACAGCGCAAGCGGCAGTTGCGGTTTCTCCAGGCCATCTTCCCCGATAGCGGTGAACAGGTCCTTGGTGCTTGCACCGATCAGTACATTGGCAGCTAATATTGGTAAGCAACCGATCGATGTGCCAATCACAAAGTCACGCAGGCCCATTGCACTGACACCGCAGGCGTAGTTGATCAGATTATTCGGCAACAAGGCCAGCCGGGCGAACATGACCGTATAAATACCATTACGTGCCACGGCCTTATCAAATCCGCTAAATCTGAGGCTGCGATCGAGCTTTTTCTTTACCCACTGCCGCGCATAGGTTCGGGCCAGGAAGAATGCCGCAACGGAACCCAACAGATTCGCGATGAACGCAAGCAAACCACCAGTTACAGCACCGAACAGATAGCCTCCGGCAACCATGAACAGCCAGCCTGGGACCATCGCGACGACGGCCAGTACGAAAGCCAGCAGATACACGGGCCATGCAAGTTCCGGTGCAGACTCCGCCCAATGCGCAGCGGCAAGCAGTTGCTCGCGCCCCGTTGGCAGCAACATCGTCTTCGCCTTGCACGTGGAAGTAGCTGGCGCTATCAGGAATGCGCAGGTCTTGCGTCAGCGATTGCTCAAAGCGGGACGGCCCACTGGCAGGCTTAAGGTCCTCGCCAACGCGCAGCGTCACGAAACTTTCCTGCGGGGCAATAGCAATTGGCACTGAATGCATGAAGGCTTTGCGCCGATGTTCACTGTACTGAATTTCAAAGCCGATCGGCTGTCCCGCCTGATCCGGTTTGCCCCCGGGCTTGGCGATAACAAATGCTGCATGCCGCTCAAGACTTGCCCGGTCCACCGGGTGCGCGAAAGACAGGCTGGCAACCACTTTGCGAAGGCCGCGCTTGCCTGGGTCCTGATGAAGCACCAGTTCGTCGAGGCTAGCCTGGAATGGCGGCGTGCGGAAGTGACTGCTGCTCGAGGCCAGTGTGAGCTGCGGCGCAAAAAGCGTGGTCTCGTGGCGCACAGTGTATTGCTGACCCGCAGGCCAGTCTTGCGACGGGGTGAACCGCAGCCGGTTGCCGGTTTCCCAGCGCCATTGCCCATCCAGCGGTGGATCCAGCGCGATGCCCTCCGTGATGAGCCAAAGAATTCCTGGTGCTGACCTTTGACCCCACCCTGGCAGCCACATTAAGGATTCCCAGCCGGGTGTTTGAATATCTACA
>RCNF010000343.1_pt1 | contig 23079 bp, 21 predicted proteins | sample 2041311 | NCBI WGS metagenome assembly RCNF01 (sample SAMN09708228, study PRJNA481090) | Marine sediment metagenome, whole genome shotgun sequencing project. | biome: marine sediment; feature: ocean; material: sediment; isolation source: Sewage treatment plant 2 marine sediment (STP2) ... | reverse complement strand
AGACAAAGAATCCAATGATCAGAATTGCGATGACAGAAATGGTCCGGTTGCGTCCCGGTGCCATGCGGTTCATCGCAATCGCCGCCGCCACAATTGTGGCCGCACCCATGACCAGACCGGCCAGAACACCCAGCCCACCTGCAGCCCATGCATCGTTTGTAGGAGGCATGGATACCAGCACTGCCGCCAAGCCACCAAGCGCGACAAAGCCCATAATCCCGATATTAAACAGGCCGGCAAAGCCCCACTGCAAGTTCACCCCCAACGCCATGATGGCCGAGATCAGCCCCATGTTGAAAATCAATAGTGCTGCATTCCAGCTTTGGGTAAACCCGGTGATGACAATCAGCCCGGCGACAATCGCAAACAGACCGACGTTTCTGACCGTTTCGCTCATAGCGATTTTCCTTTGAACAGACCGGTGGGGCGGAACAGCAGTACGATCAGGAGGATCACAAAAGACACCGCGAATTTGTAGTCGGTAGACAACAACTGCACGAGGGTGCTTGGCTCCAGTGATTCCGGCATCAGATAGATCAGCACCTTTTTCCACGCATAGGTAATGGTGATTTCAGAGAACGCGATCACAAAACCACCCGCAATTGCCCCGATCGGATTGCCAAGCCCGCCGACAATGGCGCTGGCAAAAATAGGCAGCAGCAGCTGGAAATAGGTGAAAGGTTTGAACGATTTATCAAGCCCGTAAAGGACGCCTGCCACAGTCGCCAATGCGGCCACAATCAGCCACGTATACATGACCACCCGTTCAGGGTTGATGCCCGACAGCAGCGCCAGATCTTCGTTGTCGGAATAGGCGCGCATAGATTTGCCGGTGCGGGTCTTGTTCAGGAACCAGAAAAGCAGGGCAACGACGATGATGGCGGTGACAAATGTGATGCCTTGCGAGGTGCGGATCGATAGACCTTCGCTCAGGCCTGTCCACGCCTTGAAGTCCCGCGCAGACACAATAAAGCGCTCGCCGTCGGCAAACCGCTGATCACCGGGGCCGATGATAAACCGCACGATCCCGTTCATGATGAACATCACCCCCATCGAGACGATGACAAGGATCACAGGTTTTGCCTTTTGATCGCGATAAAACCGGTAGACAGCCCGGTCGGTCACCAACACCAAAGCCATGCAGCCCAAAATGCCAAACGGCAGGGCAAGCAGGGCCGTCGGCAGCGGCCCAAAACTAATGCCAGCTGACTGGAACAACCACGTCACCAGAATGGTGCACATCGCGCCAAAGGCCATCGTGTCGCCATGGGCAAAGTTTGAGAATCGCAGAATGGAATAGATCAGCGTGACACCAAGCGCGCCAAGCGCCAACTGGCTGCCGTAAGCGGTAGCAGGAACGATGACAAAGTTTAATAGCGCGATGATTGCGTTAAGAAGGTCCATCCGGCTCAGCCCCCCAAAAACGATTTGCGCACTTCGGGATCTGCCAGCAATTCTTTGCCGGTTCCCGAGTACCCATTTCGTCCCTGCACCAAAACATAGCCGCGATCGGCGATCTCCAGCGCTTGGCGCGCGTTCTGCTCCACCATCAATATTGGAATGCCGGTGCGGGCCACATCAATGATCCTGTCAAACAATTCGTCCATCACAATAGGAGAGACACCAGCAGTCGGTTCGTCCAGCATCAGAACTTTGGGTTGGGTCATCAGCGCACGGCCAACGGCGACTTGCTGGCGTTGCCCACCGCTGAGCTCTCCGGCTGCCTGATAGCGCTTGTCCTTCAGGATCGGGAACAGGTCGTAAATCTGGTGCAGTGTCTCGCGGAAATCGTCCTTGCGAATGAATGCGCCCATCTCGAGGTTTTCCTCGACGGTAAGGGATGTGAAGATGTTACTGGTTTGGGGCACAAAACCCATGCCTTTGATCACCCGATCCTGCGGCGACAGCGAGGTGATGTCCTCTCCATCCAGCCGGACCGAACCGCTATGCACGTTCAGCATCCCAAACACTGCTTTCATCGCGGTTGATTTTCCGGCGCCGTTTGGTCCGACAATCACGGCAATTTCACCGGGGTTCACCGCGATTGTACAGTCATGCAGAATGTCTGGCCCCTTGCCGTACCCACCTGTCATCGCTTCGCCAATTAAAAACGGACCCCCCGGGGCAGGGACAGCTTTGCCCTTCCTGCGGGTGTTCTCGGCGGTGCCCTGTCCTTTTGTGTTCGTGATCGTAGCGTCTTTGTTACCGCGATCATCCTGATATGGGTTTCCGCTCATGCGCCCACCTTGTCTTTGTTTTTCAGACCTGTGCCGAGGTAGGCCTCGATCACCTGTTCGTTGGCCTTGATTTCGGCCAGTGTACCTTCGGCCAGAACCTTGCCCTCAGCCATACAAATCACCGGGTCACACAGTCGACCGATGAAATCCATGTCATGTTCGATGACAACAAAGGTGTATCCACGTTCCTGATTAAGCCGGATGATCGCGTCGCCAATGGTGTTCAAGAGCGTGCGATTTACGCCCGCGCCAACCTCGTCCAGAAAGACGATGCGCGCATCCACCATCATCGTGCGCCCCAGTTCCAACAGCTTTTTCTGTCCGCCAGAGAGGTTACCAGCTTTTTCGTCTTTCAAATGATCAATGGTCAGGAATTTGAGCACTTCGTCCGCTTTGGCCAGCAGCGCAGATTCTTCCTCGGCGATGCGTCCTCTGCCAAACCAGGTATTCCACAGCGTTTCACCCGATTGACCGCCGGGAACCATCATCAGGTTCTCGCGTACCGTCATGGAGCTGAATTCGTGGGCTATTTGAAATGTGCGCAGCAGCCCTTTGTGAAAGAGATCATGCGGTGCCAATCCGGTGATGTCTTCACCGGCCATCGTGACCTTTCCAGACGTCGGTTTAAGAACGCCGGCTATCACATTGAAAAGAGTGGTTTTGCCGGCGCCATTTGGCCCGATAAGTCCGGTAATTGATCCCTCAGCAATAGACATTGTCGAACCGTCTACCGCGTGAAAGCCGCCAAAGTGCTTGTGCACATTCTCTACGACAATCATTTCACTCCCCGCGCCGCATTTATTGCGACTGTTATCTTATAGAAACAGCCCGGAAAGCGTTGCTCCGGGCTGCTTAGTCTTCAGATCATATCCGGCTTAGCGGAAATTGACAGTAACGTTCTTGCCGTCCTGGACTTCGATCTCGCGATAAGATCCGGCGCTTTCGCCCGGTCCGATCAGTTCGACCGCAGAGGCGCCGACATAATCCACATCGCCGCCACCTCGGATGATATCGAGGGCCTTGCCCAATTCACCGGGATAGATTTTTTCGCCGGGAGCGTTGGCGACTTCAAGGATCTTGGACATATAATCTGCAGGATCTTTGGAATCTGCCGCTTGCATGGCCAGCATGAACAGCGCTGCAGCGTCATAGGACTCGGGTGTATAAGGTGAAGTGGCGTCAAAGGCGTCACCCGCCATTGCGGTCAGCTTTTCAATGCCTTCACCACCAGAACCCGCGATTTGACCATAAGAGCCGTTCAGGGCAGGGCCAACATTTGCGGGCAGTGAATCCCCGATCATGCCTCCGGGAAGCGCGAACTGTTCATAGGCGCCACTGTCGAGAGCGGCATTGATGATGCCCAGGCCGCCTTGATCAAGGTATCCTGCTACAACCAGAATATCGCCACCTGCAGACGCAAGCGCGCCAACCTCTGCGGAATAGTCTGCTTTGCCGTCTTCGTGGGCTGCCGAAATTGTGACGGTGCCGCCGACTGCCTCAAACGAGGTTATGATCGCATCAGCAAGACCTTTGCCATAGTCGTTATTGGTGTAGGTCAGGGCAATGGATTTCACGCCACGGTCCGTCAGAACGTCTGCCATAACCTGACCTTCACGCGCATCTGAAGGGGCGGTCCGGAAAAACAGTCCATTGTCTTCGGCTGTCGAAAGGCCCGGCGACGTTGCAGAAGGCGAAATCATCACCATGCCGTTTGGAATTGCCACGTTTTGCAAGATCGCGCCGGTCACACCAGAACAATCTCCGCCGATCAGCCCACTAATGCCGTCCGCGATCATACGCTCCGCGTTCGATGTGGACAGACCGTTGTCGATGCACCCGGTATCGGCGCGCATCGGAGTCACAACGGCCGCGTCAAGCAACTTGCCGCTGTCGGTGACCTCTTTCATCGCCAGTTCGGCACCTGCCGCCATCGGGCCGGTCAGTGATTCAATCGGGCCGGTAAAGCCGATCAGAATGCCAAGTTTCACTTCTTTGGCATGACCACCGGCAAATGCAGTGCCAGTCATCAATGCGGTGGCCGCTGTGGCCAAAAGCAGTTTCTTCATTTTTATGTCTCCCGTTTTGGAACTTTACGTTCGCCGCAAAGGTTATGATGATGTCTTGAGAAAGAAAAGCAAAAGCTTAAGTTGGCGCAGCGCCTTGTTTGACAGGGAATTGATTTGGCTGCGCCACATCGCGCCCTATGCTTTAATTAGACAAGCTCGGAGGCCGTCATGCGCGTTATCTTTATTGCTATTGCTTTCCTGATTGGGGCAGGTTCCGGGTTTGCACAGTCGTTACAAACCAGTGCAGGCAGAGTGGCGCTTACACCGATGATGACCGGGCTTGATGAACCCTGGGCCATCGGCTTCTTACCGGACGGTAGTTATCTCATCACACAACGCGATGGCGTATTACTGAACGTGAAAGATGGATCAGCCCGGAAGGTCGCCGGCGTGCCGCGGGTTGTTGCATCGGGGCAGGGCGGTCTACTTGACGTGATGATTCCGCTTGATTTTACCCAGAGCCGTGAGATATTTTTGAGTTATTCCAAACGACTGTCCGGCGGTGCAGGGACGGCGATGGCGGTAGGGAAACTCAGCTCAAACGGACGAAAACTAACCAATGTCCGTGATTTGTTCCAGATGAATCAAGGATCAAGCGGTGGTCGCCACTTTGGCAGTCGCATTGTTGAGGCGCGCGACGGCACACTTTTCATGACGCTTGGTGAAAGAGGCATGCGACCCGCAGCACAGGACCTGACGCTGCACCACGGATCAGTCATTCGGATCAATCGCGATGGATCTATTCCAGCGGACAATCCGTTTGTCAGTCGTCCCGGCGCGAGACCCGAGATTTACTCGTTCGGCCATCGCAACCCTCAGGGTGCTGCACTTGATGCAAACGGAACCTTGTGGACAGCTGAACACGGCGCCAAAGGCGGCGACGAAGTCAACCGGATCAGGAAAGGCGCCAACTACGGCTGGCCGATCATATCTTATGGTGTGCATTATTCCGGGGCAAAGATCGGCGAAGGCACCGCGCGCGTCGGGCTGAAACAACCGGCGCATTATTGGGATCCCTCAATCGCGCCGTCAGGACTGATGATTTATTCAGGAAAGCTTTGGCCGAAATGGCGCGGTAATCTGTTTGTTGGCAGCCTGAAGTTTGACTACATTTCACGACTGGCGGGCAGCGCCCTGAGCGAGGTCGAACAGCTGAGCGGTCCGGAAACGGAAAGAGTCCGTGATATTGTAGAGGCCCCGGACGGGTCAATCTGGTTCATTTCCGTCGGAAACGGGGCGATCTATCGGATGACGCCGATGTAATTGACCGCCCGCCCAGTTAAAGAAAAACGAGGTGTCAGGACGGCGCTTGAACACTTTGGCGTCGCCCACCTAGGTTTTTGAAAATCTTCGCTAAATGACTTCCGCCGATAGACGAAATGGATCACCGTTGCGACAATCGAAATCGCAATTACAAAACCGCAAACAGCGCTACTCAAATTGACAGGCGCGCTGCATGACTGCCGCGTTCACGGTACGGCGTGGTATCATAATGAGCGCGATAACACTTTGAAAAATGCGAGGGGCTGGCAAATCCGCAGGCCAGCGCCACGTTAATCACGCTCATATCCGTCTGCATCAGTAGGTTGCGGGCTTTTTGCAGACGCAATTCCATATAATAGCGTTTTGGCGACCGGTTCAGATACCGGCGGAACAATCGTTCCAGCTGACGTGTGGACATGGCCACGTCTTTTGCCAGTTTCGCCGGGCTGATCGGCTCTTCGATGTTTGTCTCCATCATCTGAATCACCAGGCTCAGCTTTGGATGACGTACGCCAATACGGGTTGGGACGGATAGACGTTGGGTGTCCTGATCGGTGCGAATCGAGGAATAGATCATCTGATCAGCAACGGCATTGGCAAGCTCTTCGCCGTGTTCGTCAGCAATCACTTTCAGCATCAGATCGATGGAAGATGTACCGCCCGCCGTTGACATCCGGTTTCCATCAACGACAAAAACCGATTTTGTCAGTTCCACATCCTCGAACTCTTCAGCGAAACTGTCCTGATTTTCCCAGTGAATCGTGGCCTTCTTGCCGTCCAGCAATCCCGCGCGGGCCAATGAATACGCTGCCGTGCAGATGCCGCCCATCACGATGCCCTTGCGCGCCTCACGGCGAATCCAGTTCAACAACTTCTTAGTGGTCGCGCGCTGAACATCGATGCCACCACACAAAATAACTGTATCGTCGCGGTTCAGGTCGGTCAGACCGTCATCCAGCATAAAAGCAGTTCCTGCCGAGCAGCGCACCATGTCGCCGCCTTCGCCCACCAGCATCCACTCGTAAAGCGTTTTGTCCGCCATTCGGTTGGCGATCCGCAGGCTCTCGACCGCAGAACTAAATGATAACATTGAGAAATTTTCGAGTAACGCAAATACAAACCGGCGCGGTTTGGCATTGGTCGTGGTGATTTCAACAACTTGGCGTTGTGCTTGCATAACCCCGGGTCCTTTCGAACGGCCCTTCGTGATCATTTTACGGCGAGTTTGGTCGCTAAGGTGTCACTTAGCTCAGAGTGGACTGGCGGCGTCAAGAGTTGCATTTGTGATATGGTCAGTTGCGACAGGGTTTTGTATAGAAACCATTCAACTTTCGACCGACGGAGAAAAACGATGCGTGATTGGCAAAAAACGGACTGGCGTAACAAGCCCAGGATCCAGATGCCGGACTATCTGGATACCCCCGCACTGAATGTGGTTGAGGACCAATTGTCTAAATATCCGCCGTTGGTTTTTGCCGGCGAAGCACGGCGTCTTAAAACCCATCTTGCCGCCGCGTCGCGTGGCGATGCATTCTTGCTGCAGGGGGGCGACTGCGCCGAGAGCTTTGATCAGTTCAGCGCAGATGGAATCCGCGACACGTTTAAGGTGATGTTGCAGATGGCGATGGTGCTGACCTATGGCGCCAAGGTGCCGGTCATCAAGGTCGGTCGCATGGCCGGGCAGTTCGCAAAACCGCGCAGTACACCAACCGAAGTCTTGGAAGGCGTTGAACTGCCAAGCTACCGGGGCGACATCATTAACGAGCTCGCATTCACAAAAGAAGCGCGCACTCCTGATCCCAGCAAGATGCTGCAGGCCTATACACAGGCAGCGGCAACATTGAACCTGTTGCGGGCATTCTCCACTGGGGGCTATGCGGACGTCAATCAGGTGCATTCGTGGACTTTGGGCTTTACTGAAAGCGAAAACGCCGCGCGCTACCGCGATTTGGCCAATCGGATCAGTGACACGTTGGATTTCATGTCGGCAGCCGGGGTGACACAAGATACCGCGCACACGCTGCAGTCTGTTGAGTTCTACACCAGCCACGAAAGCCTTCTGCTCGAGTATGAAGAGGCGTTGACCCGCTTGGATTCCACGTCAGGCAAGTGGTTGGCGGGCTCTGGCCATCTGATTTGGATCGGCGACCGCACCCGCCAGCCTGACGGTGCGCACGTTGAATTCTGTCGCGGGGTTCTGAACCCGATCGGGATGAAATGCGGCCCGACGATGACAACGGACGATCTTAAAGTGTTGATGGCCAAATTGAATCCGACCAATGAAGAGGGCAAACTGACGCTGATCGCACGTTTTGGTGCGGGCAACGTCACTGACCATCTGCCGCGTCTTATCAAAGCAGTGCGCGAAGAAGGAGCCAATGTCACGTGGACCTGTGATGCGATGCATGGCAACACCATCAAGTCGTCAACGGGATACAAAACTCGCCCGTTTGAAAGCGTTCTGCGTGAAGTGCGGGAATTCTTTGGTGTTCACGAGGCTGAGGGAACCATCCCCGGTGGCGTGCATTTCGAGATGACCGGGCAAGACGTGACCGAGTGCACCGGTGGTGTTCGTGCCGTCAGCGAAGAAGACCTGTCAGATCGCTACCACACCGCCTGCGACCCGCGCCTGAACGCCAGCCAGTCGCTGGAACTTGCGTTTCTGGTAGCAGAAGAACTGTCGGCCATGCGCACTGCGCGCGACGCGAAAAAGGCTGTTTGATCATCGGTCAGGGGGGTAACCCTCCCTGATCGCTTTTACCTAGTCGTTACCCTTCACCAGTCGCAAATGCGGCGCGGCCTTGGGCGTTTCGCTGCGCGTTAGTTCAGGTTTCGGTTCAGCAAACCCGGCAATCAGCTGGGCTGCATCCAGACTTTGCGGACGCGACGGTGTATAATGCTCCGCATCGGAACCAAGAATTCGCAATTTGTGGCTGACAATCTCGAATCTGCGGGGATGACGACCGATCTCGCCCTTGGCAACAAGACACCCCAGAATTCGGCTGGTGTCACCAAGATCGCTTGTCATTGGCATCAATATCATGCGCGCGTCGAGTGGTGGTTTGCCAACTGCGCGCTCCCCCATTAACGTCAGGTCAGCCACGGCGGGTCTTTCGAACACGTCTTCCATCATTGAATTCAGTGAGTTGCGCGCGGCTGGTGTGAAGAAGGCCGTAATCGGCATGCCGCGCACCTCCATACCCATCAGATTTAACAGGTGCGAGCCTGCAACCCGCACGCGTGCGATGCCCGGCGCGATACGTTCAAGGACAAACGCGTATTCCAGCGCGCCTTCAATCCCGCGTGGATCAATTTCGGATCGTTTGGGCATCAGGCGTCCATCGCGCAGGGCTTCCCAATAAGCGGCGATCTCCTGCACAGCTGCAAAGCGGTTATCTTGCTGAAACTGGCTCATTGCGACGACATTTCCACCATACAAGGCAGCGCCAAGCGATCTAATTCTTTCCCGGAGTGGACCATTGGTATCCATTTTTCTTCACCCTTCACATCAGCGCCCCCGCGCATTCTTCTTGTGTTGGGTCATTAACAGGGACGTCCTGACCAGTAGGACTGAGGATCATCCGTTAACACTATCTACACAAGTATTACTGAAATCTTAATATCGTGTTTTCTTGTAAAAAGGTTATCAAATAGTCCAAATTGGTTAACTTGCTCACGCTTCAATCGTCACCGAGCTCTGGTCAAGGACTTGCCGAACTGCGGCGGTTTGCCGTAGGTGCAACTGACGACTGATACGCAGGGAGCAGGATGTGATTACTTCGATGACAGGATTTGCATCCGCGCAGGGCGCGCTGGACGCGTTCAACTGGGTTTGGGATTTGCGCAGCGTCAATGCCAAGGGGCTTGATCTGCGCTTGCGCGTGCCTGACTGGATTGATGGGCTGGAGGCTGCTTTACGTGCTGATCTGGCCAAATCTGTGACTCGCGGCAATGTCAGCCTGTCGCTGCGCGTGCAAAGGGACGATGCTGCTGGCGCTGCAGCGCTGAACTCCGATCAATTGAACGCGGTCTTGATTGCGATGGCCGAAGTTGAGGCACAGGCGATGGAACGCGGATTGTCACTTGCCCCCTCAAAAGCCTCGGACATTGTTGTCATGCGCGGTATCATGGATACAAACGCCAGCATTCCCGATACCGGCCCACTGGCCGCCCAGTTACGCGCCGATTTTGCGGCGTTGGTGCTGGCCTTTGTGGCCATGCGGCAGGCTGAAGGCGCGTCACTGGAGGCCGTACTGCTTGGCCAGTTGGATCAGGTAAAGACCTTGACGGCACAGGCGGCGGTTCTGGCCGAAGCCCGTAAAGAGGACGTGGCCAAATCGCTGCGCGCCAATCTGGCCCGCGTGCTGGACAACAGCGATGGCGCTGACCAAGACCGGGTGGCACAAGAGCTGGCAATCATGGCTGTCAAAAGTGACGTCACGGAAGAGATCGACCGCCTTGGTGCGCATGTCAAAGCCGCGCAGGATTTGCTCAAGACCGGTGGCTCAGTCGGGCGAAAGCTGGATTTCCTGATGCAGGAGTTTAACCGCGAGGCGAACACGCTGTGCTCTAAGGCACAATCCAGCGAGCTGACAACGGTAGGGCTGAACCTCAAGGCGGTTGTCGATCAAATGCGAGAACAAGTACAGAACGTGGAATAATCATGGACAAACCCAAGTCAGTAACGACACCCCGGCGCGGACTTTTGATTATCTTGTCGTCTCCTTCCGGGGCCGGCAAGAGCACTCTGGCAGGCCGCCTGCGCAATTGGGATCCCAGCATATGTTTTTCAGTTTCCGCCACAACCCGCCCGGCGCGCCCGGGTGAGGTGGACGGTGAGCATTACAATTTTGTGGCAGAGCAGGCGTTCAAGAGCAGTGTTTCCGAAGGAATGATGCTGGAACATGCGCACGTGTTTGGGAATTTCTACGGATCGCCCCTTGGCCCGGTCGAGTCGGCAATTGCATCGGGCAAAGACGTCCTGTTTGACATCGACTGGCAAGGTGCGCAGCAGATCCGAAACTCGGCCCTTGGCCTGCACACTTTGTCTATTTTTCTGCTGCCGCCGTCGATTACCGAGTTACGTCGTAGACTTGAGGCACGCGGGCAGGACGACGCTGAGACCATTGCGCGCCGGATGCAGAAAAGCTGGGACGAAATCAGTCATTGGGATGGATACGATTTTGTTCTGGTCAATGATGATCTTGATGCTACCGAAGCACAGCTGAAATCGATTGTGACCGCGACACGTTTGCGGCGCAGCCAGCAGCCCGGTCTGACAGATCACGTGCGCATCCTTCAGTCTCAGTTCGAGGACCTATCATGACGCTATATGCCTTGGACGGTCATGCGCCGGAACTGGATGAAGACACATGGGTCGCCCCCGACGCCAATTTGATCGGAAAGATCATCTTGCACGCCGGGGCGTCAGTCTGGTTTGGCTGCACGTTGCGGGGCGATAATGAGCCAATCATTGTTGGTGCCGGCACTAACGTGCAGGAGAGCTGCGTTTTTCATACGGATATGGGGTTTCCCATGATCATTGGTGCCAATTGCACCATCGGTCATAAGGTGATGCTGCATGGTTGTACTATTGGCGACAACTCTCTGGTCGGAATGGGCGCTACTGTGCTGAACGGCGCAAAGATCGGCAAGAACTGTCTGATCGGGGCAGGGGCGCTGATCACCGAAGGCAAAGTGATCCCGGATGGATCGCTGGTGATGGGCGCACCGGGCAAAGTGGTCCGGCAAATGGACGAGGCCGGGATCGAACGCCTCCGACAGGCCGCGCTGGATTATCAGGACAACATGCGCCGGTTTCGCACCGAACTAACGGCGGTGGGCTAATCAATGCGTAACGAAAAAGGCTCGCTGATCCGTCCTCATCCGCTGCCGCGCAGTGCCAGCCGGCCTGTGGTCACGCCGCTGTCACCCTCTGTTGTTTACGCAAGTGACACGCCAGACGCGCTTGATGATCAATACGAAGGCCGGGTGCACGGCTATACCTATGCACGCGAAGGCCACCCCAATGCAGATGTCGTGGCCGCCCGACTGGACGAAATGGAGGGCGTGACGGGCGGTATCGTAGTTGGCTCCGGGATGGCGGCTGTGACGGCTGCCTTATTAGGACTGTTGAAATCCGGGGACCACGTGATTGGTGGCAATCAACTTTATGGCCGCTCCCTGAGATTGATGACGGAAGATTTGCCAAGATTGGGGATCAGCACAACGCTGATTGATCCGGGCGACGTGGACGCAATGCGCGCCGCGATTACACCGCAAACCAAGATGATCTTGATCGAAGTGGTGTCTAATCCAACGTTGCGGCTGGCCGACATTTCAGGATTGGCGGCGCTGGCCCGTGAAACCGACGTCTTGCTCGCGGTGGACAATACCTTCACCACGCCACGCGCTTTTCTGCCCTATGAGCATGGCGCTGATATTGTTATTCATTCTTTGACCAAACTGCTCTCTGGTCATTCGGATGTCATGCTGGGCTATGTTTCGGCCCGTGATCCCGAACTGGCGGAAAAACTGCGAATATTTGCCACGACAACAGGCCTCTCGCCCAGTCCTTTTGATTGCTGGCTGGCTGAGCGTGGCATGCTCAGCTTTGAACTGCGATTTGATCGCGCGCAGGCCACGGCAGCACGGTTGGCCGATCACGTGGCAACTCTGCCGGGTGTGGCGCGGGTGATCTACCCTGGCCGGTCCGACCATCCAGATGCAGGACGCGCGCAAGAGCTACTGGACGGGCAATACTGCAATATGCTCAGCTTTGAACTGGAGGGCAGGCGCGCTGCCGCGAATGCTTTTACCCGAGCCGCCGACGGGTTGGCGTTTGCCCCCACACTTGGGGACGTGGGTACTACACTGTCCCACCCAGCATCATCATCACACCGGGCTCTGAGCCCCGATGACCGCGCCGCTCTTGGTTTATCAGAGGGTTTTTTCCGCGTCTCGGTCGGTCTTGAAAATCCGGAAGAGCTCATGCAGATATTCACTAACGCGATTCTGGCAACGCATGATCTCACCTGAAACAGATCGGCAGAGACGTCTGAAATGAAAAACGTCGATCTGCGCGCAACGCTTGAAGCGTTACCGCTGCCCGCCTTGTTTGTGGACCTGAACAATCGGATTGATGTGAGCAATACGGCAGTGCGTGCGTTGCTGGGTCAGCAGATCGAGAGGCGCAACTTTGGTACTATCCTGCGCCAGCCCGCGACGTTGCTGGCAATTGAAAGCACCCTGCGGGACCAAGAACCCCGTTCCGCAAAATACGTCACGCCCGTTGGTGCACAGGATGTTACCTACTCGGTCACCTGTCGCTTTGTTAGTGGCGAGGGAGATGCGGATACAGGCGGGGTTGTTGTGTGTTTTGAAGACGTCAGCCATCTGGAATCGGCCGGCCAGATGCGCCGCGATTTTGTCGCCAATGTCAGCCACGAATTGCGCACGCCGCTGACCGCACTGATGGGGTTCATTGAAACATTGCTCGGCCCCGCGCGCGAGGATGCCCCGGCGCGTGATCGGTTTTTGAAAATCATGGCAGCCGAGGCCGGACGCATGAACCGGCTGATTGGTGATCTGCTTTCCCTGAGCAGGGTTGAAGGCCAGGAGCGGGTGCGCCCCAAAGATCAGGTAGATGTGGCCGCGCTGCTGGTTTCGACCATTCACTCGCTCAAACCATTGGCGGACGAAAGCGGTGTTGGGATCGAGCTGGAACGACCCGAACCAGCGGTCTCGATTATCGGTGACGCAGATCAGCTGCGACAGGTTTTTACCAATCTCATTGAAAACGCGCTCAAATACGGCGACGCGGGCAAACTTGTTTTAGTCCGCCTGGCAATCTCTGAGCACGATCCGACATTGCGCACGCCAAGCGTCCGCATCGAGGTTATCGACAAGGGACTTGGGATTGATCCGATACATTTGCCGCGGCTGACCGAGCGATTCTATCGCGCAGATGATCACCGCAGCCGCCAACTGGGCGGCACCGGGCTGGGTCTGGCAATCGTGAAGCATATTATCAACCGGCACCGAGGTCGCTTGCAGGTCGAAAGCGAGTTGGGGCAAGGTTCGGTTTTTACGGTACTTTTGCCAATTTATTTCGATCGGCCAGACCAATCAGAATGAAATATCCGGTGAACTTCGCCACTGTCATATCGTTGTTACATAGCTGTCACAAAAGGGTGGTGCGGCCCCACTAGATGAGGGCCAGGTTCATCATGGAGATGATCACGCAACTCTATCAGGAGACTGCCATGTCTTTCTTTAAATTGTCGGCATCCACACTGGCGATCGCCGCTTTGTCCGCCACAACCGCCGCCGCGCGCGATCAGGTTCAGGTCGCGGGGTCATCAACTGTGCTGCCTTACGCCTCAATTGTGGCCGAAGCCTTTGGTGAGAACTTTGAATTCCCGACACCGGTTGTTGAATCTGGCGGGTCGTCCGCAGGTCTGAAACGCTTCTGCGAGGGTGTTGGCGAAAACACAATCGACATTGCAAACGCCTCTCGCCAGATCAAAGGGTCAGAGCGTGAAGCCTGTGCCGCCAATGGCGTGACTGACATCATCGAAGTGCGCATAGGCTATGACGGCATCGTGTTTGCATCGGACATTGCTGGCAGTGCTTTCGAATTCACGCCAGTCGACTGGTACAAGGCGCTGTCCGAGACCCTCATCGTAGACGGTGTCGCAGTTGCCAACCCACATACAATGTGGAACGAAGTGAACGCGGCTTTCCCGGCGCAGCCTATCCAAGCCTATATTCCCGGCACAAAACACGGCACCCGTGAAGTGTTTGAAGACAAGGTGATCCTTATTGGGTGCGAAGAAATTGGCGACTTCGATGTCCTGAAAGAATCTTTGGGCGGCGATAAGAAAGCCGCCGAGAAAGCCTGTATCGGATTGCGGACTGACGGCAAGTCGGTCGACATTGATGGCGATTACACCGAGACACTGGCCCGGGTTGAAAGCAACAAAGACGGCATTGGCGTTTTTGGTCTGGCATTTTACGAAAACAACACGGACAAGCTTCAGGTCGCGACCATGTCGGGTATTCAGCCAAGCGTTGAAAGCATCTCGACCGGCGAATACCCCGTGTCTCGCCCGCTGTTCTTCTACGTCAAGAAAGCGCATATCGGTGTGATCCCTGGCCTTAAGGAATACACCGAGTTCTTCGTCGCCGACGAAATCGCTGGCCCCGACGGACCGTTGTCTGAATATGGCTTGGTCGCTGACCCAGAATTGGGTGACACTCAGAGTTCCGTTGCTGATGAAGCGGTTATGGGAACCAATAGCTAAACCTCACCATTGCATCGGGCGGCCACTCAGTGCCGCCCCGTTTCACTGTCCAGGACAGTTCAAAGTAAGACCGGAGGCGTATCATGGGCGACGGATTTCTCTCATCCTTATTGAGTGGTGCGTCCAATGGTTATCTTGCGATCGCGGTACTGGTTCTGGCCGCCCTCGGTTTTGTTCTGGGTCGGCGAAGGGCATTGGTTTCGGCGGAGAATGATCCGCGCAATCTCCACTCTCTTCCTAGTTATTACGGCTACAACGTTGCGCTGTTCACAGCGGTCCCGTCGATGTTTGTTCTAGGTGTCTGGATGCTGGTTCAGCCGATGCTCATCGAGACAACTGTTTCGGGAATGATATCCGAAACCGCCATCCCCGAAGGCTCATCGCTAAGTCTTGTAATGTCAGATGTGCGCCGTGTCGCAGATGGTCTTGATACGGCTATAGCACGCGGCACAATGACCCAAGAAAGCGCCCGCGCGCTGCGCGCAGATCAGACCGATGTCAGGTCCCGTTTGGGGGAAGTCGGCGTCGCCCTTGGGTCAAATGTAGAAGCGCCGGTGCTTCGTGCGGCGCAACGCTATCGCGTGATATCTGCAAGCGGAAACACCTGGAAGACCCTGATTGTCATAGCTCTTTCGGTGCTCGGGTTTGTTCTGTCTTATGTGCCCACCGACAAAGAATTTCGGGCGCGCAACGTTGTCGAGCGTGCGGTTCTGGGCCTGTTGATGCTGGCGGCGACCCTCGCGATCCTGACCACGGTTGGTATTGTCTTGTCGATGCTGTTTGAGACCATGAATTTCTTTGGACTACACAGTTGGCGCGATTTCTTTTTTGGCGACAAGTGGGCGCCGAACTTTCGCGGAGACAGCGACCTTTCAATCCTGCCACTGCTGTGGGCTACTCTTTATATTTCGATCATTGCCTTGTTTGTGGCTGTGCCGATTGGTCTTTTTGCGGCGATTTACCTGTCTGAATACGCCGGATCCACTGCACGATCTTTTGCAAAACCTCTGCTGGAAATCTTGGCCGGTATCCCAACAATTGTTTATGGTCTCTTTGCATTGCTGACCGTCGGTCCGTTGCTGGTGAGAGTTTTTGGTCGCGGCGAAGACGGTGTTTTGGGCGTGGAATGGATGAGCGGCGCAACATCCGTGCTGACAGCCGGTCTGGTCATGGGGATCATGCTGATCCCGTTTGTGTCCTCGCTTTCAGATGACATCATCAATGCTGTGCCGCAATCCATGAGGGATGGATCGCTCGGTCTGGGGGCGACCAAATCGGAAACCATCCGTCAGGTCGTCTTGCCCGCAGCACTTCCCGGTATCGTCGGGGCCATCCTGCTGGCGGCGTCCCGAGCCATTGGGGAAACCATGATTGTGGTTCTTGGGGCAGGGGCGATCGCCAAATTCTCGGTCAACCCGCTGGAATCGATGACAACAATCACAACGCGCATTGTCAGCCAGTTGACCGGCGATGGTGATTTTGCAAGCCCGGAAACACTTGTCGCCTTTGCGCTTGGGCTTACTCTTTTCGTTTTGACCCTCGGGCTCAATGTCATGGCGCTCTATATCGTGCGCAAATACCGGGAGCAGTACGAATGACTGATCTGACCAACGCCCCCAACGGTGCGGTTCCCAAAAGAAGCGGTTCGCTTTTGACGCCGGACGCGCGCACGCGCAAACGCAATGCAAACGAGGCTCGTTTCAAGTTCTACGGACAGGCAGCCATTGCATTTGGTCTGCTCATGCTGATCGTTTTGGTGGTCACAATCTTTGGTCGCGGAGCTGGTGCATTTCAGCAGAGTTTTGTTCAGCTTGATGTTGAACTTTTGGAGAGCAAACTCGACAAGAAAGGCAACCGCAGTCTCGAGGACATCCGCAAGGTTTCGACCTTTGGTTATGCCCCGCTGATCCAGTCTGCCTTTGAAGCCAAAGCAAAGAATTCAGCCATAACAACAGAACTGAGCGGCAAGAAAATGGCGGCTATCTTGTCGAAAGGTGCGCCGGCGCAACTGCGCAACTACGCTATCGCAAATCCAGACCAGATCGGACAAACCGTCCGCTTTCAATTCCTCGCGTCAAGTCGGGTGGATGGCTACCTCAAAAAACGAGTGACCCGAGACAGTATTGCAAACGACAAGAACATCTCGGCGGAGCAACTTGATTTCGTAGATGAATTAGTTACCGATGGTGTTCTAACCAAACGCTTTAACCTCGCCTTCATTACCGGCGCTGATGCCTCGGATCAAAGACCCGAAGCTGCGGGCATGGGCGTGGCGATGGTCGGATCTTTCTACATGATGCTCGTCGTGCTTGCTTTGGCGTTGCCAATTGGGGTTGCGACGTCAATCTACCTTGAGGAATTTGCGCCGCAGAATTTGCTGACCGACGTTATTGAAGTGAACATCTCGAACCTCGCGGCTGTCCCGTCGATTGTTTTTGGTATTCTCGGTCTGGCCGTGTTCATCAACTACATGCATTTACCGCAATCCGCGCCACTGGTCGGGGGCCTTGTACTGACCCTGATGACATTGCCGACAATCATCATCTCGACACGGGCATCACTCAAGTCGGTGCCGCCTTCGATCCGGGATGCAGCCCTTGGTGTTGGTGCGTCCAAGATGCAAACTGTCTTCCATCACGTTCTGCCCCTTGCTGCGCCCGGCATTCTTACTGGCACAATTATCGGGCTTGCGCAGGCGTTGGGAGAAACCGCGCCGCTGCTGTTGATCGGAATGATCGGTTTTATCGCCTCAAATGCGCCGGGAACAATCACCGAGGGTTTGATGTCGCCAAACTCAGCAATGCCAGCACAGATTTATGAATGGGCCAAACGCGCCGACCCGGCATTTTATGAACGGGCCTGGGGCGGGATTATCATTCTGCTGTTGTTTCTGGTTACAATGAATACCATCGCCGTCATCCTGCGCCGTCGTTTTGAGCGCCGCTGGTAAAGAGGATCCTTGGCAATGAATGATATGAGAATTGTGGAGAGAGACGTGGAAACACATAACGTCAAGATCGCGGCGAAAAACGTCGACGTCTTTTATGGCGACACCCATGCCATTCAAGATGTGAGTGTCGAGATCGAAGACAAGACTGTGACAGCGTTTATTGGGCCGTCCGGTTGCGGAAAATCTACTTTTCTACGCACTATCAATAGGATGAATGATACAATTGATGTTTGTCGTGTGACAGGAGATATCCGGATTGACGGCGAAAACATCTATGACAAGGCGGTCGATCCGGTGCAATTGCGCGCGATGGTCGGCATTGTGTTTCAAAAGCCCAACCCGTTTCCCAAATCGATTTATGACAATGTGGCATACGGACCGCGCATACACGGCCTGTCAAAATCAAAGGCCGATCTGGACGTGATTGTTGAAAAGTCCCTGCGCCGGGCTGCGATCTGGAATGAAGTCAAAGACCGGCTGACTGCCCCCGGGACTGGCTTGTCTGGCGGGCAACAACAGCGGCTTTGCATCGCGCGCGCGGTGGCGACAGAACCGCAGATCTTGCTGATGGACGAACCGTGCTCAGCACTTGACCCTATTGCAACGGCGCAGGTTGAAGAACTGATTGACGAGTTGCGCCAGAACTATTCGGTTGTCATCGTCACACACTCGATGCAGCAGGCCGCGCGGGTCAGTCAGAAAACCGCGTTTTTCCATTTGGGCAGTCTGGTTGAATACGGTGAAACCGGGCACATTTTCACTAATCCCAGCGATCCTCGCACGGAATCTTATATTACAGGCCGCATCGGCTAATGGAGAGCGTCATGCAAGATCAACACATTGCCTCGGCCTTTGACCGAGACCTTGAAGCAATTCAGGCGCAGATCATGAAGATGGGGGGGCTTGTCGAGGCGGCTATCCACGACAGCGCCAATTCGCTTTATACCCGCGACGAGGAACTTGCAGAAAAGGTGCGTCTGGCCGACAAATCCATTGATGCCCTCGAAGAGATGATCAACGAAGAAGCCTCGAAAGTCATCGCCCTGCGCGCGCCAACCGCCATTGATCTGCGTTTGATCCTGACGGTCATCAAAGTCAGCGCCAATCTTGAACGCATCGGTGACTACGCAAAAAACATGGCCAAGCGCACCGGTGTCCTAGCGCAGATGGCGCCTGTCGAGGAAAGCGCCAGCGCGCTACGCCGCATGTCCAAAGAGGTCGGCGTCATGCTCAAGGACGCGCTGGATGCTTATGTCCAGCGGGATGCGGAGCTGGCGATGGATGTGATCAATCGGGACCGTGATGTCGACCAGATGTATAACGCGTTGTTTCGCGAACTGTTGACGTTCATGATGGAAGATCCGCGCAACATTACCGCCTGTATGCATCTGCATTTTATCGCAAAAAACGTAGAACGTATGGGGGATCACGTGACATCCATTGCCGAACAGGTGGTGTATCTCGTGACCGGTGAAAAGCCGGATGAAGCCCGACCCAAAGCCGACAAAACCTCCATTGCTGCGCCGGAGTAAGTGCCGATGTCTGCAGATAAGCCCTGTGTTCTACTGGTTGAAGATGAACACGCACAACGTGAGGTTCTGGCCTATAATCTGGAGGCAGAAGGTTTTCGTGTCAGCCGTGCCGAAAATGGCGAGGAGGCATTGTTGCTGGTCAAGGAAGATCTGCCGGACATCATCGTGCTGGACTGGATGATGCCAAATCTCAGTGGCATTGAGGTCTGTCGCCGATTGAAAATGCGGCCCGAAACCCGTGGTATTCCGATCATCATGCTCTCGGCGCGTTCTGAAGAGGTCGACAAGGTTCGCGGTCTTGAAACCGGAGCTGACGATTATGTTGTCAAACCATTTTCGGTTGTAGAGTTGATGGCACGTGTCCGTAGTCAGTTGCGGCGCGTGCGCCCCTCAACTGTTGGCCAACGGCTGGAATTTGAAGATATTGTGCTGGATGCCGAAAGCCACAAGGTCAGCCGTGCAGGGATCCCTCTCATACTGGGGCCGACGGAATTTCGTCTGCTCAGTACGTTTCTCGAAAAACCGGGGCGGGTGTGGAGCCGCGAGCAATTGCTCGATCGGGTCTGGGGCCGTGACATCTATGTCGACACCCGGACCGTCGACGTTCATATCGGTCGGCTGCGTAAAGTGCTGACCAAATTTGGCGGACAGGATCCTTTGCGAACTGTGCGCGGTGCGGGATACGCGCTTGGCTAACTATCGGGGCAGGGGATCTTCGTCTTCAGCCAGGCCTTCCAGCCAGTCACGAAAGACCCGCAAAGACGGATCGCGGTCTTTTTGCACCGGCCAGACCAGATAATAGGCGCCCAAGGACTGCAGTGGTCCGCCATGTGCCACGATCAAGCGCCCCGCCGCCAGATCCTGCTCGACAAGATAATCAGGCAACAACGCCACGCCCAAACCATGCAGAGCCGCCTGTGTTATGGTGGAAAACTGGTCGTACATTGTCCCACTGAGGGCCTTGTCAGGCGTGGCGTCATGACTTTCCAGCCATTGCACCCATGCGCGCGGCCGAGTTTCGATGTGCAGTAAAGGCAGGTTTGTCACGTCCGATGCATGTTTGAGCGACCCGTTTGGCAAAAGATCCGGCGCACAGACCGGAACGACCTGTTCGGTCTTGAGTTTCAGCTTGTGTGTTCCGGGCCAATCCGCATCCCCAAAATGTATCGCCGCATCAAGGCTTTGTCCGGAAAAGTTAAAAGGCACCAATCTTGTCGACATGTTGATTGTTATGTCGGGATGTCGTTTGGCGAAATCAGCCAGACGCGGCACCAGCCAGCGCATTCCAAACGTCGGCAGAATGCCAAGGTTCAATTGCCCAGCCAGCGAAGTGGTCTGTACCCGCAGCGACGCTTGCGCGATCTGCCCCAGAGCTTGGCGCAACTCAGCGGCGTATTTCTGTGCTTCAGGTGTCAGCAACATGCGCTTTTTTTCGCGCACTATCAGCTCGGTTCCCAACTGACGTTCCAGCGTTTGCAACTGGCGACTGACAGCGCTTTGGGTCAACGCCAACTCCTCAGCTGCGCTGGATGCGCTGCCCAAACGATCCAACGCCTCCAGCGCCCGCAATGAGGCGATCGATGGCAAAAAACGGCGTGGCGCAATCATCTATTCCATTTCCTCATGTTTTACGGCCAAAACATCACTATATTTGCCTGTTCTTCTGACCTATCCTGATGCAAAGCGCAATTCTGGCTGCGCAAAACTCATAACCTTGCCGCCGAAAAGGAAACACTATGAACATCGCTCCAAAACTCACGGCCACCGATGCACCTGATCTTGGGTCGTTTAACTGGGCCGATCCGTTTTACCTGAACGATCAACTCAGCGAAGAAGAACGGATGATCACCGACAGCGCCCGCGCTTACGCGCAGGAAAAACTGCAACCACGGGTGACGGCGGCTTATGCGTCTGAAAGCGCCGATCCCGAGATTTTCCGGGAAATGGGAGAGATGGGGCTGCTGGGCACGACAATTCCCGAAACCTACGGGGGGCTGGGGGCCGGTTATGTCAGTTATGGGCTGGTGGCGCGCGAAATCGAACGTGTCGACAGCGGGTATCGTTCGATGATGTCAGTGCAATCCAGTCTTGTGATGTATCCGATCTATGCGTATGGCTCCGAAGATCAGCGTATGAAATACCTCCCGAAACTGGCAACCGGCGAATGGATTGGCTGTTTCGGTCTGACCGAGCCTGACGCGGGAAGTGATCCGGCTGGTATGAAAACCCGGGCCGTCAAAACCGATGGCGGATATCGAATTTCTGGTTCCAAGATGTGGATTTCTAACAGTCCGATCGCCGATGTTTTTGTCATATGGGCCAAATCCGAGGCGCACGATGGCAAGATCCGCGGATTCGTCCTTGAAAAAGGCATGAAGGGACTGAGCACCCCCCAAATTCAAGGCAAAATGAGCCTGCGGGCCTCGATCACCGGCGAGATTGTGATGGACAGTGTCGAAGTTGACGAAGACGCTCTTCTTCCGCATGTTCAGGGCCTTAAAGGACCTTTTGGATGTTTGAACCGCGCACGTTATGGCATCAGCTGGGGCGTGATGGGCGCCGCCGAAGCTTGCTGGCACGGGGCCCGGCAATATGGCCTCGACCGACATCAGTTTGGTCGCCCTCTGGCACAGACTCAGCTGTTTCAGAAGAAACTGGCCGACATGCAGACGGAAATTGCGCTGGGGCTACAGGCTTCTTTGCGGGTCGGCCGTCTGATGGACGAAGCCCGTGCCGCGCCCGAGATGATCAGCATCATTAAGCGCAACAACTGCGGCAAAGCGCTTGAAATTGCACGCCATTCCCGTGACATGCACGGCGGCAACGGCATCAGTCTCGACTTTCAGGTCATCCGCCACATGATGAACCTTGAGACTGTGAACACCTACGAAGGCACCCATGATGTGCATGCGCTGATCCTGGGCCGGGCTCAAACCGGGCTACAGGCGTTTTTCTAAAAACAGTACAGGGGTATTGGTATGGATCGTGCCGAGATCGTGCATGAGGCATTTTTGGCGCGGGTCAAGACAGGTGACCTGCCTGAACTGCCCCAGTCAGCAGGTGATTCAGGGCTGGACACAGAGACGCTGTTAGCGGTTTTTCGCGCGCAGGTCACATCGCGCCATCTTGATCGGATGTCGCGCAAGCTACAGGCGCGCGGGCAGGGGTTTTACACAATTGGGTCCTCGGGCCATGAAGGCAGCGCCGCAATCGCGCTGGCGCTGCGGCCCACGGACCCCGCGTTCCTGCATTACCGCGATGCGGCATTTCAGATCGCGCGGGCAGGGCAGGTGCCGGGGCAAACTCCGATCTGGGACATGTTGCTGAGTTTTACGGCGGCGGCCGAAGACCCGATCAGCGGCGGGCGCCACAAAGTACTGGGCTCCAAAAAACTTGCCATCCCGCCACAAACCTCGACCATCGCCAGCCATCTGCCTAAGGCTGTGGGCGCCGCGTATAGCATTGGCCTGATGCGCCGATGCACTCCAATTGCAGCAGACTATCCGAGAGACGCCGTTGTCCTCTGTAGTTTTGGCGATGCGTCCCTGAACCACTCTACAGCCCAAGGCGCGATCAATACTGCCGGTTGGACGGCCTATCAGAACGTTCCGCTGCCGCTGGTTTTCCTGTGTGAAGACAATGGCATCGGTATTTCGACCAAAACCCCCGGCGGCTGGGTTGCCGCCAGCCTGCGACATCGCCCCGGTCTGCGGTACGTAGCCTGCA
>RCNF010000359.1_pt1 | contig 23103 bp, 13 predicted proteins | sample 2041311 | NCBI WGS metagenome assembly RCNF01 (sample SAMN09708228, study PRJNA481090) | Marine sediment metagenome, whole genome shotgun sequencing project. | biome: marine sediment; feature: ocean; material: sediment; isolation source: Sewage treatment plant 2 marine sediment (STP2) ... | reverse complement strand
GCGAGGAATTTCCGTTCCTCACCGTTGCTCATTTGGATGGGTTCGGCACCGCGCCAACTGAGCTCCATCATGGAGCCTCGCTCGTGCTTCTCCGGCCCCGAGATCGTGCCCGAACCATAGAGATCACCGGGCTGTGCGTTGCATCCGTTGATCGTGTGGTGGGCGAGTTGCTGGCAGACATTCCAGTACATGTAGCGCAGATTCGACGTGGCGATGCTATCGGGCTTTGCCATGCTTTCGCTCTGGAGCTGGACCTCGAGATGGATGTCGTAAGCGCGATCGTCAGGGCTTTTGAGGTAGGGGAAGACCTCCGGGTCAGTCTGTGCCGGGCCGGCGCACCGGAAGGGTTCGAGAGCGTCCATGGTGACGACCCACGGTGAGATCGAGGTGGCGAAGTTCTTGCCCAGGAAAGGTCCCAGTGGGACATACTCCCAGGCTTGGATATCCCGTGCAGACCAGTCGTTGACCAGTACCATGCCGAAGATGTGCTCGGGTGCCTCGTTGATCGGGATGTTCTCGCCAAGTGAGTTGCCGGGGCCGACGAAGAAGCCCATCTCGAGTTCGAAATCCATGAGACGGCTTGGGCCGAAGATCGGCTGATCGGTGTTCGGGGGCATGGTCTGACCGGTGGGTCGGCGAAAATCGGTGCCGCTGATGACCACGGAGCTCGCCCGGCCGTGGTAACCCACCGGGATGTGGAGCCAGTTGGGTTGGAGGGCGTTGTCCTTGCCGCGGAGCATGATCCCGATGTTGGTTGCATGCTCGCGTGATGAGTAGAAGTCGGTGTAGTCGCCGATGGCTGCGGGGAGAACCATCTCGACCGCGGTCTGATTGTGCAGAGCGGCACCGCGAAGCGCCGCGTCATCGCGAAGGATCGCCTCGTCATGGCGGAGGAGCTTGATCAGAGTCGATCGCGCTGCTATCCATGCCGGACGTCCGAGGCCCATGAAGGCGTTGAGGGTCGACTCCCGGAACACCGATCCGTCGCCAAGATCGCCGCCGCTGAGCAGGCCCGCATCAGCGAGGACCGCCAAATCGAGGATCTGGTCGCCGATGGCGACACCGATCCTGGCCGGTGAACCCGCCGCCGTTTTGAAGACACCGTACGGGAGGTTGTGAATGGGGAAGTGCGAGTCGGGCGAAACATCGATGAACGAGCGAAGCGAAGGGTCGATAGTGGTCATGAAATGCTCCCCTGAAGATTGAAACCCATTGTACTCAAACGATATTCTCTGCGATGTTCTTGGCGTTCTTTGCGTCTATGCGGTGATACCGGGATGCGGGTTCACAACCAACCGAGGTCGGTGAGATCGTCCCGGGGCTCGGTGAAGCTGCAGCTGCCGAAGCTGGTCATGGCGTGGAGTCGACCGTCGACCACGCCTTCGAACCCGGTCTCGAGATCCCGCCAACCGAGGGAGGATTCGGTGATCCGGAACGCTTTCGGGTCTTCCTCGGCAATGATCTCGTGGATCATCTCATCATCGAGAAGATGGGCCTTGGCGAGCACCGTCGCCGCGAAGAGGTTGATAAAACCATGGGCCGTTGTGCCGAGGTTCGATTCGTGGTGACGAATAGGGTGGTGCAGGCCCTGGGTAGCCTTCATCGGGAGGCCGGCCGCGAGACTCCCCGCGATAGCGGCGGTCACCGCATCGACCGTGGGAACCGCGGATGCGTCGAGCCCGCCGCAACGGATTTTGATTCCCGCATGGCGATTTTCATCGATCAGATAGCCGGCCTCAGCTACTGCGGTCGTTGGGAAGAGGGCGTCGGGCCGGTCGCCGAGAAGGGGGATTTCGAAATACGCCACCGGTGGTTTGGCGGCGACATCGGCGAGATGATGAAAGGTGAGGTCGACGACCTCGGAGGGATGGCCTTCGGCGGGAAGCTTGACCTCGAAGACATCGATGAGGGCGTTGTCCTGATGAAGGACGCTGAAAGCCCTCATGGCCTCGGCGTCGCGCTCGATGGAGTCGGCGAAGCCCGGCGGATCGTCACCACCGGCTCCGAGGGCGGCGATCCGGATTGGTGTCTGTCCGAGATCAGAGTCCGCCAGGAGCGGCGTCAGTTCTTCGAGCCGCGCCGCGGGACAGACGAAGCGGGCCAGTAGCCAGCCGTCTGCGCTCGCGCGGTGGGCGAGGAAGCGGGTGAATGCCTCGGTCATGGGCAGTTTCGCCGGAGGAAAGAGTCCGGCGTAGTCGATGATCTCGGCCAGCAGCGCGCGTGATGTTGTCGGCATGGGTGGTTCTCCGTTCTCGGTTTTCTGCGACAGTGTCGCGAGCATCGTAGCACCGACCCGTCGCCTCGGCACCGGCCGCTGCCGCTGACGGCTACGGGTACAATCACTTCCTTGGAGGAGCCCTCATGCGTTCGACCCTGATTGCCGCCGTTCTCGGATTTGCTCTGTTCCCGATTGGATTGGCCGTTGCCGATGAGGAGATCACCCTTGCCAACTCGGGATTCGAGCGGCTGGCCCCCGATGGCGGAGTGATCGACTGGGGTGCGGTTGCGGACCGATCGTCGGAGGGTGCCGGCATCGAGGCGAGCACCAACGCGGCGCACGGTGGGGTGGGAAGTCTCAGGCTCGGTGTGCGCGGACACGGAACCGTTACCGCCGAATCGGCGCCGGTGGCGCTCGAGGTCGGCAAGCTCTACCGCCTCAGCGCGTGGATCCGCACCGAGGGCGCGATCTCCGATCCGACGACCAAGTACCCGACGGCGGTCCCGGCCTGTCTGACGATGGCGTCGTTCCCGTTCACCAACCACTCCGAGGCCGTGGGCGGTGATTCGGACTGGACCCGGGTTGAGAGTCTCTTCTTCGCCACCCAGCGGGAAGACAGGGTTCGGCTTCATCTCGGTCTCAACGGCAGCGCACGCGGCAGTGCGTTGTTTGACGATGTCCGCCTCGAGAGGGTGGACGACATCACCGAGTACATCCCGATGGAAACCGTCCGTTGGTCGGGCAAGGGCTTCCGTTATGACGATCGCGGCTGGATCGTGGTCCATATCGAGGGCGAGCCGTTTGAGCGTGGCTATCAGTATGGATCGCTGGTCTCCGACGAGATTGTCGCCTACATCAACAAGCTCGGGGTTCTGGCCAGCGAGGCCGACCCCGAAGCCGGTTGGCGGCGGCTGCGCTTCGAGTGCGACACCATCTTCCTTCGCACCTACGATGAGGAGTACCTTCGGGAAATGAAGGGCATCGCTGCCGGTGCGGCGGCCGCCGGCGCCGAAGCGTGGGGGCGGCCGCTGGATCTCGTCGATATCGTCACCATCAACTCGGTGGTCGATCTCGGACAACTCGAGGACGCCATCGAGGTCACCCCGCACGCGCTCACCGGTGAGGCCTTTGTCGCCCCCGACGAGGAGATCGGGATCGCGCCGGAGAAGCACAGCTGTTCGGCCTTTGCGGCCACCGGGCCGGCGACTGCAACCGGTGACATCGTCTTTGGTCAGATCTTCATGTGGGGCGGCTACACCGGAGTGCACTGGAACGTCATTACCGATGTCGTTCCCACCACCGGCAACCGGCTCGTGTACCACACGTTTCCGGGAGGCATTCACTCGGGCGCTGACTTCTATCTCAACTCGGCGGGGATCATCATCGGCGAGACGACGGTCTCCCAAACACCATGGGAGCCCGATTCCACCCCGCAGTCGAACCGGATCCGCAAGGCGGCGCAGTACGCGAACTCCATCGATGATGTCGAGCGCATCCTGTGGGACGGCAACAACGGGATGTACACCAACGACTGGCCCATCGCCGATGTCAAGACCGGTGAGGTGGCCATCCTCCTGCTCGGCACCCACACCAAGAAGCTGTGGCGGACCGGTGAGGACATGGCGCCCTTCGGCACTCCGGGCTTTCTCTGGGCCAACAACAACAACCGTGATCCCGAGGTGCGCAAGGAGTACCTGGCCCAACCGCACGACCGGCCCTTTGACCTGATGTTCTCGCCGTGGAACCGGGACATCGCCTTCAACGAGTTTTATCAAGCAAATGCGGGTACCATCGACGCACTGGCCGGGGTCGATCTGTGGGCGACATCGCCGATCAACCGGGCCCACGCCTGCGACGGCAAGATCACCACCACCGAGATGGCCGAGGAGATGGTCTTTCTTGCCCACCACGGCAAGGTGACCCTGCGGGAGAAATTCCCCACCAAGGGCTGGCGCTATCTGCCCGATCTTCCGAACGCTGATCCCCACCTGAGCCTCGGCTACGCCACCATCAGCCCGATCTTCGTCAACGAGCAGCTCCAGGCGCTTCGCGGCCGTGCCGGAGGCGACCACGTTCCTGAGTTGACTGAGCTCGTCCTCGGATCGCTCGAGGGCGAATTCGAGATCGACCGCGCCGATCTCTGGACTCGAACGGTGTTTCCGGCGTCACCGGCGGAGAGCTGGTTCATCAGCGGATCGGCGGCCTACTGGCGGATCCTCGATGGTCTCGACGATGATCCGGTGATCGCCGCCGAGGAACTCGGCGATGCACTCGCCGAACTCTCGGTTCGATACCTCTACACCGTTTCCCGCGAGGGCGATATGGCCGCCCTGGATGCCCACCGCGCCTATGACCGGTACGGTCCCTATCTGCTGCCGAGGATCAAGGGCACCTTTGCCCTCCACCAGCTCCGGTTGCTGCTCGGCAACGAGTCCTTCCTCGATCTGATGCGGACGGTCCACGATCGATTCGCCGAGCGCGAAATGGCTACCGCCGATTTCATTGCCGTCGCCGATGAGGTGTCGGGCAGATCGCTCGGCGCCTTCATCCTCCAGTGGCTCGAGCGCGAGGGTCTGCCCGGGATGACACCGAGGTTTGACGTCAAGGAGAGGAAAGGCGGTTGGGAGGTCCGGCTCGAGATCGAGCAGGCCGGTGACCCCTATCGGCTGGTGACTCATATGGAGGTGACGGCCGGCCGGGAGCGCCACCTCGAACGAATCGAGATTGACGGCGGGACTGAAATGAAATTTCACTACGATGAGCGTCCGACGCGCATCGTTTTCAACGCCCTCGATGATGTCCCAGTGCCGCGCCGGGACTTCTATGTCTGGCGCAACTTCATCGATGACTTCCATTCCACCCTCATCGTGTACGCGACTGCGAGTCAGATCGAAGCCAATCACACCCTGGCCCGCCGCTGGCAGCAGCTCGTCGCCGACACCTATGTGGAGATCCTGCCGCCCCTGGTCAAGGACGCCGAGATCAATCACACCGAGGCCGAGACCCACGATCTGATGGTCCTCGGTACGGGCAATGACAACTATTTTTTTGATGCATTGGCCGGCATCGGGATCGAGGTCGGGCGTGGGTTCTTCAACTTCCGGGGCCGGCAATACTCCGATCCAGCGGATGGTCTCTTCGCAGTTGTGCCCAACCCGTTCAATCCGGAGAAGATCCTCTATCTGATCTTAGGAAATTCGGCCAAGGAACTCTACGAGATGACCACCGCGTATCACCGGGAAATCCCATCTTGGGCCGTGTTCAAAAGTGGCGAAATCGTCGATCAGGGTTACTTCGAACCGGAGGGCTTTGTCATCGACCTGACGGACGCAAACTGAATTATGAATTATGAGTTATGAATTATGAATGACCATCGCACCCGCTACTCGGCGATGAGAGTGGATCCGATGCGATGCAATTCATAATTCATAATTGAGAATTCATAATTCCGCGTGGTGGACGTCAGACCGCCATCGAGTATCCTCCCTATATGGATACGAGATTCACTGTTTGTTTCGTGTGTATGGTCACACTGGTTGCCGGGATCACGATGGCTGCGACCGAGTCGAGTCCGCGGACCGATGATCTCGGTCAGCTTGCCGAATCCGCGATTCCCGAGCCGCTCGAATTCCTCGATGACCCACCTGCGGTGAATGTGGCGGGCGCCCCGGACGTCAAGACCACCGAGCCGTCGGTCGTCGAACACCAGGGATTTGTGAGTCACCAGGTCAATGTCGGGGCCGATGGATTCAACATCGTCGGCGACGCTGCCAACGAGCCGTCCATCGCCGTGAGCCCCCTCGAACCGAACAAGATGTCCATCGGCTGGCGTCAGTTTGATACGGTGACATCCAATTTCCGTCAGGCGGGGTGGGGCTGGAGCGATGATCGGGGCCGAACATGGACCTTCCCGGGTGTTTTCACTCCCGGGGTGTTCCGGTCGGATCCGGTCCTCGATGTCGATGGAAACGGCCGGTTTTACTACTACAGCCTCAAAGGTAATTTCCTATGTGATTTCTTCCTCTCCGACAATGGCGGGAGGTCGTGGTCCGGGCCGAGAGCGGCCTTCGGTGGCGACAAACAGTGGTTCACCATCGATCGGACCGATGGCGCGGGTCGTGGAAATATCTACGTAAGTTGGAGCACCGCCGGTAACCCTTGGGGCTTGCGGGTCTTTACCCGGTCCACAGATGGCGCAAACACCTTCTCCGAACCCGTTGTACTCAACCCGGCGCCGATCTGGGGGACGCTCGCCACTGATCCGGAGGGCGGCCTCTATCTCGCCGGGAACGCGAACTTCAACTACAACATCTTTGTAGTTTATCGTTCCCTTGATGCCTGGGACTCAGGTGTCAACCCGACTTTCGACGCGTTTACGCTCAATCTTGGCGGTCGTCAGAGCGTGGGGACTGGCCCCAATCCTGCTGGGCTTCTCGGTCAGGTCTGGATTGCGGCCAACCACAGCGACGGCCCCGACCGGGGAGATCTCTATATTGTGGCGTCGGTCGATCCTCCGGGCGGCGACCCGCAAGACGTCCACTTTGTTCGCTCGAAGGACCGCGGAGAGTCATGGAGCCTGCCCATCCGGGTCAACACTGACGACCGTTTCGCCTGGCAGTGGTTCGGCACCATGTCGGTGGCGCCCAACGGCCGGATCGATGTGGTCTGGATCGAATCGGTGACCGAAGAGCAGCCCAACATCGGCCAGCTCATGTATGCGTTCTCCCAAGACGGCGGCGACAGCTGGTCAGTCCCGGTCTCAGCCAGCCCCCTGTTCAATAGTTTTCGGGGATTTCCGCGACAGACCAAGATGGGTGACTATTTCGACATGGTCTCGGACGATGCCGGCGCCGATCTGGCCTTTGCGGCGACCTTCAACGACGAGCAGGACGTCTACTATCTGAGGTTGTGGAGCGACTGCAACGGCAACGGGATCAGCGATTCCCACGATGTGTGGTCGGGTCAGGCGCGCGACTGCAACATCAACACCGCGCCCGACAGTTGCGAGATCATCGAGGATCCCACTCTCGACACCGATGACGACGGAATCATCGACAGCTGTCAGACCCCACCACGCACCGGCGGAGGGCGAGTGACGCCGTAGACGAGGAGCCGCGGGGCAGGCAGGTCGTAAGTCGTGATCGGGCGAGGGTCGCGAATCGTGATCCGTTGTCAGCGATGGCGACAGGGTCAGCCGTGACGGTCGGATTTTGAAACACAAAGGACACAAAGAACCACGAAGGGTCCACGGAGCATCGCATTTCTTGACCCAGGCCCCATCCGACCTTTGAAGGCACACAGGGCCTTGCGATGAGTCTAGAACCGACCTTTGTGGCGTCTTTGTGAATCTTCGTGTTCTTCGTGTTTCAATTCTGCGATGGAGCTGAGAGCTAAAAGCTTACAGCTCCGACCGCATATTCGACTTCGGCCCCGACTGCGCGAGGATCCTCGCGATGGGTCTGAGTGCGAGCCACCACTGCTCGAGTGGGCGCTGATGTTCCTCATCGATCAATCTCGGGAGATCTCTCAGATCAAGGGTCTGAATGTTCCCGCCCTGGAGACCGATGGCGGTCACCGAACTGCGGCCGTGCTCGACCTCGTCGATGAGGTGGTTGATGCATCGTTTGGCGAACCGGGTTGCCAGGATCCGGTCAAACGGGGTTGGGCTCCCGCCCTGCTGGAGGTGACCGAGGATGGCCTGGCGAACCTCAAAGAGGTCGCCGCCCTCTTCCTCGAAGAGCGCAGACATGAACGGCGTCGTGTAGGTCGCGTTGGCCCTCTCGTTGCGGATGATCAACCCGAGGCGTTTGCCCCGTTGGAAGCCTTGGACCAGGTGATCGAGGTCGTCCTTGAGATCGGCGAGGGTGACGCCTTCCTCGTTCAGATAGACCCGTTCGGCGCCGGTGGAGAGGCCGCCCATCAGAGTGAGATAACCGCAGTACCGACCCATGACTTCGACGACGAAACAGCGGTTCGAGGCGACGGCCGACTGTTTGATTTTGTCGACCGCCTCGACGATGGAGTTGAGCGCCGTGTCGGCGCCGACGCTGAGCTCGGAGCCGGGGAGATTGTTGTTGATGGTTGCCGGCAGGCAGATGATGGGAATATCGAAGGCAGGAAACGCCTCGCGTTTGCTCAAGAAACGATAGGCGGTCTGATAGGCCGACCAGCCGCCGACGACGAGCATGGCGTCGATTCCCCGGTCTTCGATGGTCCGGGCGATGGTGTAGTAGTCGTGGCCTGAGGGCACTTTGCGGTTGATTCCGAGTTCGCAACCGCCGCTCGATGACCAGCCGCGCACACTCATCCATCCGAGTTCCTCGATCCGGCCCTCGATAAAGCCGGCGAAACCGTTGCGGACACCCAGCATGACGTGGCCGGCGTCGAGACCGATCCGGACCGCGGTTCGGACGGCTGCGTTCATCCCCGGGGACGGCGCACCCGAGTGGACCACGGCGATCCTCAGCCGACGCTGATCCGGTCGCGGCGGACTCGGCAACGAACGAAGCATGGTGTGGAGGGTGTCGAAACTGTCGGAGAAACTTCCGCCGCGGATCCGGAGGGCCTCATCGTGATGACCATCGGCAATGGCCTGGGCGGCCACCACGGTCTGCCGGACGCAAGTCGCGAGGGATTGGTGTTGAATACGGTTGTTTCGGACGCCCATGAGTTGGGGCTCCGCGCCAGCATCCTGGCCCAGGACGAATTGAACCGCTGCGTGCCCGAGGAGGGTGCTCATGGTGCGATCGAAGGCGCTCGGTGCGCCGCCGCGCTGAACGTGACCGAGAATGGTGAGTCTCACGTCTTCGGCCATGCCGCGTTCGAGGATTTCGCGGACCTCGGCGGATGTGATGGCTTGGCCGTGCCGGTCGTGGGCGCCCTCGGCCACGATGACGATGCTGTCGCGGCGTCCCGCCTTGCGACCCGCCCGAAGACGATCGCACAGACGCCGCGCCCAGTCGTCGTCCTCCGGTGGTTTCTCGGGGATGAACACCGCATCGGCGCCGGTTGCGACGGCGCTCATGAGGGCGAGATAGCCGCAGTTGCGTCCCATGACCTCGACGACGAAGGTGCGTTGATGGCTCGCGGCGGTGCTCGTCAGGGCGTCGATGGCCTGGGTGATGCGGTGCAGTGCGGTGTCGGCTCCGATGGTCATATCGGTGCCGTGGAAGTCGTTGTCGATGGATCCCGCGAGACCGACGAGGACGATGCCGGACCGCTTTTCAGCAGCCTCGGTGGGCAGCTCTCCGGCAGCGACCAGATCATCGACGTGTTCGGGCCATTCCTTGTGGAGGAGATCAGCCGCAGTCAAACTGCCGTCGCCGCCGATGACGATGAGGCGGGATACGTCGTGTTGAACGAGGTTGCGGACGGCCTTACGACGACCCTCGGGTTTCCGGAACTCGGGGCTGCGGGCGCTCCCGATGGCGGTGCCGCCGAGGTGGAGGATGCCTCCAACCGAGTCCCAATCCATGGTTCGGAAGTGGTCGCTGCCCGCGACGAGTCCTCGAAAGCCCTCGGTGATGGCGACGACTTCGATCCCCTGATTGAGGGCGGTCCGCACGGCGGCGCGCAGTGCCGGGTTCATTCCGGGGGCATCACCTCCGGAGGTGAGAATGGCCAGGCGGCCGTCAAGGGAGCGTGCTACGGGCATCGAAGATCCTCCGAACGAAGCTGGCATTTTACAGGGTTCTTGTGAGAACGAGAATCGAATTCCCGCCGTCACGAATCTCGTGCCGGTAACTGAATTGCTTGACCCGGCGTACGAGAGTGTGGAGACTTTGGGGAATGAACGAACTCATTTTGATCGTCGATGATGAAGAGGGGATCCTCACCACCATGTCGCAGGTCCTCGGGGACGAGGGTTTCCGCACCCTGACGACGGCCAGCGGCGCCGAAGCCCTGGACCTCTACCGCGAACATCAGCCGGATGTGGTTTTCCTCGATATCTGGCTGCCCGACAAGGATGGACTCGAGGTGCTCCAAGCGATCCTGGAGATGGATCCCGGAGCTCTCGTGGTGATGATGTCGGGTCACGGAACCTCGTCGACTGCGGTCAAGTCGATCAAGATGGGTGCCCAGGACTATCTCGAAAAACCGCTGTCCTACGACCAGACGGTGGCGGCGGTCCATGATGCGTTGGGAGCCCGCAGCAAACGCGAATCCGCCGGTGAAAACGGTGTTCTCGAGGCCAGCAAACACAAACCGGTGGGCAGCCTCGAACCCCCTCCGGAACTCGGCCTGTTGGTGACGACCGACCGGCCGCAGCGCACCATCAAGAAGCCGAGTGTCATCTACGGCCTCGGGTTGCACTCGGGAGGCCGCACGGGGATGGTGATCCAACCGCTGCCCCCGGACACCGGGATCCATTTCCTCACGCTGCCCGCCGGTAACGTGATTCCCGCCCAGATCAGCGCGGTGGCCGAGACCGATTACGCCACATCCATCACCCGCCAGGGCGAGCTCATCAAGACCGTCGAGCACCTCCTTTCCGCGCTTCATGCGTGCGGCATCACCAACCTTCTGGTCAAGGTCCACGGCGAGATCCCGGTCCTCGACGGATCGGCATTGGGATTCCTCGAGAGGATCGAGGAGATCGGTGTGGAGAATCAGGATCGCCCGGTCAAGGAGGTTGTCATCGATCGAGTGTGGAAGGTTGGCGAGGGGGAGGAAAAGAGCCTGACCATCGAACCGGCGGATGTGTTCTCGGTGTCGTACCTTCTGCGCTACCCGAAGCCCATCGGCGAACAGTTCTACGAGTTCACCATGACCGACTGCGAAGCCTATCGTTCGGAGATCGCACCCGCCCGGACCTTTGGTTTTGTCCGCGACATCAAGATGCTAAACGAGCTTGGACTCGGTGGCGGCGGCCGACTCGACAATTTCATCATGGTGGGGGACGACGAGGTGATCAACACCGAGCTTCGTTTCCCCGATGAGTTTGTCCGCCACAAGATCCTCGATGTCATCGGCGATCTCTATCTCCTCGGCTATCCGGTGAGGGGCAAGGTGACTGCGCGATTCACCGGCCACCGGGATAACATTGCACTCCAACGGAAGATTCTGGCCGACCTCGGGGTGTAGCCCGCGACCCGATCATCTGAAACAACCAAGAATTGGGATAGTATTTTCCTCCATGCCGACCAAGGACCCACAATCTGCTGTGACCGAGGACGAGGCCCGCCGACGAGCGGGCCTGTCCGCCTTTCCCAAACCCGCCGGCGCCGCCGACCAGATGGGGGTCGGGCTCGAGCCCGAACTCTTCCCCATCGTTGTCGGCCCGTCGGGTGAACCTCGTGAACGGTTGCTGCTGACGAGGTCCGACGGAATCGGGGTCGTCCAGATCGTTGATGGACTCGCCTTTGATGCCGGCGAGATCCGGCCGCGGATCGGTCGGCCGCCGCATGCGTTCTATTACCCCTTGAGCAATGGCGGACGCCTGACCTTCGAACCGGGGGCCCAGGTCGAGCACTCGACAGCCGTCCAACCGAGTGCGGCCGCCGCGCTGGCTGATGTTGACCACATCATCTCCATGCTGCGTCGCGGATTCAGCGCCGACAACGTGAGTCTCGCCGCGGTCGGGCTGGATGTCTGGCACGATGTCCGAGAAGTTCCGCAGCAGCTTCGCGCCGGTCGCTATACAGCTCAAGCTGCTTACTACCGCCAACGCGGACACTGGGGTGCGGTGATGATGCGCCACACCGCGAGCCTGCAGATCAACCTCGATCTCGGACCCGAGGGCGTGTGGCAGGAGCGCTGGCTCGCGGCCAACCTCATCAGTCCCATGTTGACGGCGATCTTCGCCTGCAGCCCCGGTCCGGATGCGGTGTCCTCCCGGGCGCGAACCTGGCAGCAACTCGACCCCACCCGGAGCGGGTTCCCGAAGCTGTTCACGAGCGGTCCCGGGGATGACCCGCGGGCGGAATGGGCCGATGCCGCCCTCAATGCGGATGTCATGCTCATTCGCGTGGGTGATGATCACTTCGCACCGGGCAGTCCGGGTCTGCGTTTCATCGACTGGATCGAGAACGGCGACATCCGCCACGGTTGGCCCACCGTCGACGATCTGAACTACCACCTGACCACGCTTTTCTTCGAGGTGCGCGCGCGTGGATTCGTCGAACTGCGGGCGGGGGAGGGGGTTCCTGACGAACTCCGCCCGGCGCAGGTGGTTCTCGCATCGGCGCTGCTCTACGACGATCGCGCCCGTTCGGAAGCTATCGCGTTGCTTGCGGATCATCGAGCCGATCTCAACAGGCTGTGGTGCCGCGCCGCAAGCCAAGGGGTGCACGACGACGAGCTCAACTCGCTGGCCTGCCGGTTGTGGGAGATTGCCCTCGCCGGGGCCGAGCGTCTTCCCGATGACTGGATCGGGGCAGGGAATCTGGCCGCGACGAGGGCCTTCATCGATGCCTACACGGCTCGGGGACGAGTGCCCGCAGATCGTCTCTCCGAGCTGATGGAAGAGGACCCGGCGCGAGCGTTGGCGTGGGCCTGCTCCGAGCTCTGATGCTCGGCCGGGGCCCGTGGCCCGACGCGATCGAGGAAGGAGTGGCGCATGCTGTTTGACTCGGTCAACGATGGATTGATTCGTGAGGGTGGATCCCTTGAGTCGTCGCCGACGTGGGTAGCGCTCGCCGAGCACCAGCGCGAGATCGCCGATCTCGAGATGCGGGAACTCTTCAGAGCCGACTCTCAGCGGTATGAGAATTTCTCCCTCGAACTCGGTCCCATGCTTTTCGATTTCTCGAAGAATCGAATCACCCGAGAGACCGTCAAGCTGCTCTGCGATCTCGCTTCGGCGGCAGGGGTTGATGACGCCGCCCGAGCGATGTTTTTCGGTCGCGCCATCAACTGGACCGAGGATCGCGCGGTACTCCATGTGGCCCTGCGCAACCGCTCGAACACCCCCATCGAGGTCGATGGGGCCGATGTCATGCCGTCGGTCAATACGGTTCTCGAGAAGATGCGGGTCTTTTCCGATGGACTGCGCTCGGGCCGCTGGCTCGGCGCCACCGGCAAACCCATCCGAACTGTCGTCAACATCGGCATCGGTGGTTCGGATCTCGGTCCGGTGATGATCACCGAAGCACTCGGGGCCTTTCACGACGGCCCGGATGTACGGTTTGTCTCCAACGTCGATGCCAGCGATTTTGTCGAGAAGACCCGGGGACTCGATCCTGCTGAGACCCTCTTTGTCGTGGCCTCCAAGACATTCACGACCCAGGAGACCATGACCAACGCCCACACCGCCCGGCGCTGGTTGGTCGGAGCCCTGGGCGAAGATGCGGTGGCCCGACATTTCGTTGCCCTCTCGACCAACCGCGACGCCGTGGCCGCCTTTGGTATCGACCCCGAGAACATCTTCGAATTCTGGGACTGGGTCGGTGGTCGGTACTCGAGCTGGTCGGCTATCGGGCTGACCATCGCTATCGCGGTGGGTTTCGAGGGTTTCGTGGAGGTGCTCGAGGGCGCCCACGCCATGGACCGGCACTTCGCCGAGGCCCCGTGCGATCAGAACATCCCGGTGCTCATGGCCCTCCTGGGGGTCTGGTACGCCAACTTCTTCGGGGCGGCGAGCCACGCAGTACTGCCCTATGACCAGTATCTCCACCGCTTCCCCGCCTATCTCCAGCAGGGCGACATGGAATCCAACGGCAAATCAGTCGATCGCGACGGTCGCCGAGTCAGCTACTCGACCGGGCCGGTGATCTGGGGTGAACCCGGCACCAACGGCCAGCACGCCTTTTTCCAGCTCATCCACCAGGGGACCCGGCTGATCCCCTGCGATTTCATCGGTGCGATCAACCCGGCCCACCCCGAGGGCGACCACCACGCCAAGCTCATGGCCAATTTCTTCGCCCAGACCGAAGCCCTGATGCAGGGCAGGACCGAGGGCGAGGTGCGAGCGGAGTTCGAGTCCCAGGGCGTCGATGCGGCGACCATCGATGTTCTCGCGCCGCACAAGGTCTTCCCCGGGAACCGACCGAGCAACACCATCCTTCTTGACCGGCTGACGCCGTTCTCTCTCGGGATGCTGGTCGCCGCCTACGAGCACAAGATCTTCGTTCAAGGGGTCATCTGGCGGATCAACAGCTTCGACCAGTGGGGCGTCGAGCTCGGAAAGGTCCTCGCCAAGACCATTCTGGCCGAGGAAGAAGCCCTCCTCGAAGGAGCTGAGGTCGACCTCAGCCACCACGATGGGAGCACCGCAGGGCTCCTGCGGCGGTTTGCAGACCGACAGGGGCAGGACTGACGCTCTCTTCAGAAACCCTGAACTCGCGTGGTTAGCCAAACCTCACCCGAAGGACTCTGAAGGTGGGGTGAACCCCACCCTACTTTGCGCGCTTTGCGATGGTCGATCTTCGTGTTTTTTGCGATGCAACCCTGCGATGGTGCGATGGATGCGATGAAATCTGCGTCAATCAGCGTGATCTGCGGGCAATCTGCGATGTTGCGATGGAATCTGTGTCCATCTGTGTGATCTGTGGGTTGTTCGATGCGATGCTCCTATCCAGCATCCAGCATCCAGCATCCAGCATCCAGCATCCAGCATCCAGCATCCAGCATCGGTTAGAATGCCCGCTCGACAGTGGAGGACCCATGACTCTGATCCGTGTTGCGCACTCGCCAGACTCCGACGATGCCTTCATGTTCTTTGCCCTTGCCAAAAGGCTCATCGACACAGGCGAGTACGATTTCGAGCATGTGCTTTCGGACATCGAAAGCCTCAATCGCGAAGCTCACTCGGGGACCTACGAGGTCAGCGCGGTGTCGATCCACGCCTATGCGTATCTCGACGAACAGTACGGCCTTTTGGCCTCGGGCGCTTCCATGGGAGATGGCTACGGGCCGGTGCTCGTGGCCCGCGAGCCGATTCCTGCGGATCGTCTGGGCTCGATCAAGGTCGCCATCCCAGGCACCCTGACCTCGGCGGCGCTGGCGTTGAAAATGTGGAACCCGAGCCTGAACACGACGGTCCTGCCCTTTGATGCGGTGGGTCCGGCGGTCGAGGCGGGTGATGTCGATGCAGGGGTGGTCATCCACGAAGGTCAGCTGACATGGCAGGACGAGGGATTCACGAAGCTCGTCGATCTCGGCGAGTGGTGGGCGGCGGAGACCAACGGCCTGCCTCTTCCGCTGGGCGGTAACGTCGTTCGCCGCGATCTCGGAGAGAATGCCATGGCCGAGGTCGCCCGGCTGCTCAAGGAATCCATCGTCTACTCACTCGAGCACCGAGAACCTGCCCTCGACTACGCTCTCGACTATGGTCGCGGGCTGGCACGCGAGAAGGCCGACCGTTTCGTCGGGATGTACGTCAATGACCTCACCGTCGACTATGGTGAGCGAGGCCGAGAAGGGATGAGAGTCTTCCTCGAACGCGCTTTCAACGAGAAGCTGATTCCCAAGATCCCCAAACTCGATTTCATCTGAGGCTCTGCTCGCGGACGGTGAATCCACGCGGGCGTCCCGACCGCATTGAGCAGACCCGGAGCCCGGGCTACGACCTCACCCTCACCGCGGTCGACACCACGGTGGCGACCAGCACGATCCCGGCCAAAGCCGCCCACACCAACGTCCATGAATCCGTCCGGTCGAGCAGGACTCCGATCGCGGCCGGGCCGACGATGGTGCCCAAATTAGAAAAGCTCGTGATGAAGCCGAACGCGAATCCGACCCGTTCGGGTTCGACAAGGAGACCGGGCAGGGCGTAGACCGCAGTCGGGACCAAGGCGGCGGCAAGGCCGATGCCGAGCATGGCTGAGGTCGGTGTCAACAGACCAGAGGCGGTTCCAGCGAGGGTCGCTCCCTGGATCAGGAGACCGCCGACGACCCACCGGGTCGGACTCGAAGTGCGGTCGATGAGGGTGCCGATAAGGGGCGAACCGATCATGGCGACCCACATGACGATGGTGACGATGAGCAGCGCTGTCGCGCCGCCACCTGCCCACTCCGGTGCGAAGGTCAGAACCGACGAGTGGACCGAGAAGAAAAGCATCCATGTCAGAGCCAACGCCGCCAGCGATGGCGAGACCTTCAAGGAGACCCGCCTGTGCTCAGTGGGGAGATCAGATGATCCGGGCCGCCCGACGGCGATCAGGAACAGAGGGATGGCCAGGCCGACGAGGGCCGCGAGGAGCAGCAGTTCGTTCCGCCATCCGATCCGCTCGATGAGCACAGGGTGGAGCGAGTAGACCGTGATCATGCTCGCAGGGTAGGTGGCCATGAAGACTCCCATGGCGAGGGCGAGTTCGCGACCGGCGAAGGCCGCCGTCAGGAGCCGGGCCAACATCAGGTTGACGACCAATCCTCCGACGCCAAAAAGAAGTCGGCCGGCGAAGAGAAGGCCAAAGGTCGGAGCGGTCGCGAACGTGATGGCGCCGACAAACATGAGTCCGAGCGAGATGACCCCGACCCGGCGTGGCTCCCAGCGATCGACGGCGAGACCGACTGCGATGGCCAGGAACACCGCCGGAACGCTGATGGCTCCCATCAGCAGCCCGACCTTGAAGTGAGAAAGCCCGAATCGAGCGACGAGTTCAGGAACCAACGGCGGCACAACGAAGAAGGTGGCGCCTATGGCGAAGAAACTGAAGACGGAAGACAGGAGAATCAACCAACGGCGGTCGGCCAGAGAAGAGGTCGTTGTCATGGTGGGCATGATACTCGTTGTTCGCCTGGCGGCCATCCGGCCGCCGGACGAGGATGCTTGATGCTGGGTCATCGCAACCATCCCATCGTAGCCCACAGATCACACAGATGGAATCTGTGTCCATCTGTGTGATCTGTGGGTTGTTCGATGCGATGCTCCTATCCAGCATCCGGAATCGGATTCATTCTTGACAAATTCAAACAAGCGTTTAATATTACTGTTTGAAACATGTGTTGGGAGTGATAATGGAAACACAAACCGCCACCTGCGACACCAGCCCCGAGGCTCGAGAGACCCACGAACGGATCCTCGAAGCGGCGCAGAAACTCTTTGCCGAACAGGGCTTGGACGCCACGTCCGTGCGTGACATCACGGCGGCGGCTGATTGCAACGTCGCTGCTGTGAACTACCATTTTGGCGGCAAGGAAAATCTCTACCTGGAGTCATTCAGGGCCATGCTCGGTCCGCTTCGCGATCAGCGCTTGGCCATGATTGGCAAGCTCACGGAGCGGGAGCCGGCGCCGACCCTCGAGGAGTTTCTCTCGACCTTTGCAGAGGGATTCCTTGAACCGCTGGTGGATGAAAGCAAGGGTCGTCGTTTCATGGTCTTCGTCGCTCGAGAAATCCTCGACCCCAGGCTGCCGACCTCGGTCTTTTTGGACGAGTTCATTCGGCCGCTGATCGCCCGTGCGGGGGCCGCGTTGGACCGCGTCGGTGTGCCCATATCCCCCGAGGCTTCGCTCCTCTGCGTGTTCTCGCTCATCGGCCAACTGCTGCACGCGGTCAAAGCCCACCATCTCGCGTCTCATGCAGATGTCCCGGAGGCCGTGCCTTTTGAGTTAGGTTCGTTCATCAAGCACTTTGTGCGCTTTTCCGCAGCAGGTATTCGCGCCTGTTCGTTGGATGAAACCGCAGCCCCGACATCGTTCACCGATGGGGAGATACACAAATGAATCGAAGTCCACTCATTTTTGCCTTGCCGGTCGCGGCCGCTCTGAGCCTCGTGGGCTGCACCATGGGGCCCGAGCCCGAGCGCCCAACCACAGCGGCCGATGTCGGTGAGAGCTATGTCCACGCCGCCCCGTCGGAAGAGGTCGAGCCTCCCGACGTCTCGCCTTGGTGGCGGACCTTCGGCGATGAGAGCACCACCGAACTCGTCGAGCTTGCGTTGGCCCACAACACCGATCTCCGTGCTGCGGCAGCCCGGGTGCTCGAAGCTGAGGCCGGGCTCAAGAAGGCCGGCGGTGCCCGACTGCCGCAGATCGGCTACGGTCTGAGCGCGTCCGAGCAGCGAAACTCGTTTGTCCTTCCCGAGGTCGGTCGCAGGGACATCGACTCGACCACCTACGGGTACAACTTCAATATCTCCTGGCAAGCGGATCTCTTCGGTCGTCTCAAACGAACCCAACAGTCACAGTGGGCGTCGCTCCTCGCCGAGGAAGCCGCGCAGGAGGCCGTGGTCCACGCGGTAGTGGCTTCGGTGGTCAGGGCGCGCGTCATGGTGGCGACGGCGGACTGGGCCCTCGACATCAACCGCGAGATTACCCGAAGCTGGGAGGCCACCACCCGCACCGTCGATCGGCGGTATCGCGCCGGCGTCGCCGGGGCGGTGGAACTGCACCTGGCACGAGAGAACCTGGCGTCGGCGAGGGCGTCGGAAGCGGTCATAGAAGGATCGCTCGAACAGGCTCGGCTCGCCCTGGATGTGCTCGTCGGACGCCGGCCGGGAAGTGCGGAGATGTTGCCCGACAGCTTGCCGCAGCTGCCTTCGCTGGATCCGGTTCCGTTGGGTCTGCCGGCCGCCCTGCTCGATCGTCGGCCCGATCTGAGGCGGGCGGAAATGCAGCTCGAGGCCGCCACTTATGGAGTCGGTGCGGCCGTCGCGAATCTCTATCCCGATCTCAGTCTCACCGGATCGGTGGGCGAGAACGGCGATCGGATCAACGATCTCGACATTTCGAACTTCGTCTACAACATCGTCGCCAATCTCACGGGACCGCTCTTCACCGGAGGGCAGCGCCGGGCGGATGTTGCAGCGGCCCGGGCCAGAGCCGAGCAGGCTGCAGCGATTTACGCTGGCGCGGTTCTCGGCGCCCTGCGCGAGGTCGAGGAGGCGCTGGTTCTCAGCGACACCTCGTTAGAAAGTTACGAGCTCACCACCGAGCGGGTAGCCGAGGCCCGCGCCGCTGATCGTCTCGCCAAACAGCGCTATCAACGCGGCGTCGAAGGCTTGTTGACGGTCCTCGAGACCGAGCGCCGACTCCGCCTCGCCGAACAAGCGATCATCACCAACACCAGCAATGTCTGGAACACGAGAATTGACCTCTTCCTCGCCCTCGGAGGCGACTGGGGCACCGATTCCGATCCGGAGCATCCGGAAACCCCCGAAGAGCCGGAACCCGCGGCTGAGAACAATGACCGCGCGGCCCACGCGGACTCCGAAATTCATAATTCAAAATTCATAATTCAAAATCCGAATGAGGTGTTGTGATGTCCGATAAAACTCTCAAAGGCCTGACTCCCCTGATCGTTCTCGTCCTTGGCGCGGCCCTCGCCATGTGGGTCATATCCTCTCGCAAGGCGCCCGACCGGGTCGAGCGCCCTGTTCTGGGCCCCCTGGTCGAGGTGGTTCCTGCGCAAGTGGCCGATGTGCCGGTGACCGTCAACGGCCACGGCGAGGTGGTTGCCAGAGTTTCGGTCGATGTCATACCTCAGGTTGCGGGCCGGGTGGTGCAGGTTCATCCGTCGCTGGTGGCCGGTGGTTTCTTCCGCGCCGACGAGCCGTTGGTGGTCATCGACCCGCGCGACTACGAGCTCGCCCTCGAGCGCGCTCAAGCATCCGTGGCCCGCGCCCAGGTCTCGATCCAGCGCGAAGAGGCCGAGGCCGTGGTCGCCCGCGAGGAGTGGAACGAGCTCCATCCGGATGAGGAAGCGCCGGGTCTCGTTGTCCGCGAACCCCAGATCCGTCAGGCGCAGGCCGAACTGGCCGCCGCCGAGGCCGATCTCGCCGCCGCCAGGCTCAACCTCGAGCGCACCCACGTGAGCCTGCCTTTTGACGGGGTCGTGGTTTCTGAAAGTGTCGATGTCGGCCAGTTTGTCGGCAGCGCCAATCGTCTGGCCAGGGTCTACGGCACCGATGTGGTAGATGTCCGAGTTCCCCTCGATAGCCGTGAACTTGCCTGGTTCGATGTCCCGTCCCGCAGGGGGGGCGATGGGTCGCCGGCCCAGATCAGCGTGACCTTCGGCGGAACCCGGAGCACCTGGGATGGCCGGGTGACCCGGATGGAAGCGCAGGTCGATCAGGCCTCGCGAATGGTGCACGTGGTGGTCGAAATCAAGGATCCCTATGCCGCCTCGGAGAGTCGTCCTGCACTGCTCCCGGGGACCTTTGTCGATGTGCAGATCATGGGTCGTACCCTCGAAGATGTCGTCCCGGTGCCGCGATTCGCCATCCACGATGATGGCCAGGTGTGGGTATTCGACAACGGCAAGCTGCGCGTTCGCGATGTCCAGGTTCTCCGCTCGGATCGGCAACAGACCCTCGTCGCCGAGGGCATCGAAGCCGACGAGCTTCTGATCGTCAGCTCTCTCGATGCCGTCGTGGACGGCATGGCCGTGAGAAACGCCGCCGAACAACTCAACGAGGTCGGTGAATCCGGCTCGACTGATCCATCGAAGATTTCCTTCCTTTTCGAACCGGGGCATCCGCCTTTGGCGGACGAGGTCGGTTCGACCGCAATTCGCGCGAGCGAATTGCTTGGAGCGTGACATGCAGGATTCGCGTCGCGGCCCTCTAGCTTGGTTCGCCGCCAATCACGTGGCGGCAAATATCCTGATGATCTTCGTCCTGGTCTCCGGCGCGTTGGCATTGTTCAACGTAGTGATCGAGGTGTTCCCTGAACTCGAGACCGACATGGTCACGGTACGTGTGCCCTACCGCGGCGCCTCACCGGCCGAGGCCGAAGAGGGGGTGTGCGTGCGGGTCGAGGAGGCCATCGCCTCCATCGAGGGCATCAAACGCATCCGTTCGATGGCGGCCGAGAATCTCGGTACGGTCACCATCGAACTCGAGGAGGACGCCGACAATCGCGAGGTCCTCGATGACATCAAGGCGGCGGTTGATCGCATCGAGACCTTCCCGGTCGAGACCGAGAAACCCGTGGTCTCCGAGATCGACACCCGCCGTCGGGTGATCACCATCGTGCTCCATGGCGATGCCTCGGAGAAGACACTCAAGGCGCTCGCAGAGCGAGTACGAGACGAGTTGACGGCTCTCGAGAATATCTCCCAGGTGGAGATCGCGGGGGTCCGCAACTACGAGATCTCCATCGAAGTGTCGGAGGAGGCCCTCAGACGCTACGGCCTGAGCTTCGAACATGTGGCCAACGCAGTGGCCATGTCATCCCTCGATCTGCCCGGCGGAGCGGTCAAGACCCGCGGTGGGGAGATCCTGCTCCGTACCAAGGGCCAGCGCTACCGCGGCTCGGAGTTCGAGGAGATCGTGGTGGTCACCCGGCCCGACGGCACCCAGGTGGAACTCAGCGATGTTGCCACCGTCGTCGACGGTTTCGAAGACACCGACACGGCGACCCGATTCGATGGCAAACGGGCGGCACTGATCCAGGTTTTCCGGGTCGGCGCCGAGGGGGCGCTCGAGGTGGCGGAGACCACCAAAGACTACCTTTACGATCTCGGGCCGAGTCTGCCCGAAGGAGTTTCGGCCGACACCTGGGACGACGATTCGATCATCCTCAAACAGCGTATTGGGCTTCTGCTCCGCAACGCCCGCCTCGGTCTGTTCCTGGTTTTCATCTGTCTCGCACTCTTCCTCAACACCAGGCTCGCGTTCTGGACCACCATGGGGATTCCCATATCCTTTCTCGGAGGGTTTTGGCTGGTCCCCGAGTTCGGTGTCAGCATCAACATGATCTCGCTCTTTGCCTTCATCGTCGTCCTCGGCATCGTCGTCGATGACGCTATCGTGGTGGGAGAGAATATCTTCAACTACCAGGAGGAGGGGATGAAGCCCCTCGACGCCGCCATCCGCGGGGTCCGTGAGATGGCCATGCCGGTGACCTTCGCCATCATCACGACGGTCGCCGCCTTCGCGCCGCTGCTCTTCGTCGCGGGTAACATGGGCAAGGTCATGCGCCAGATTCCCATCGTGGTGATCGCGGTGCTGCTCATGTCGCTGGTCGAGGCGTTGCTCATTCTCCCGGCGCACCTTTCCGGTGCGGGAACGATCTTCTACCGGATCATGGGTCCGATCCTCGGGCCGATCGAAAAAGTGCAGGGTCGGGTCCAGGCTGGTCTCCAGTGGTTCATCCGGGGGCCCTATCGCAAGAGCCTGGATTTAGCGCTCGAGTGGCGCTATCTGACGGTGGCGGTCGCGATGGTCTTCCTCATTCTCAGCGTCTCGCTGGTCGTCGGTGGATTCCTCAAGTTCAGCTTCATGCCCAAGGTCGACGCGGACAACATGACCGCACTGCTCACCATGCCCCAGGGCACTCCGGTCGAGCAGACGGCTGCCGTACTCGAACGCCTCGAGGCCGGTGCTGTTCTGCTGGCCGCCGAGTATGACGAGGGCAGTCCGGATGACAGTCCGTCGGTGATGCGGCACATCTCCAGCACGGTCGGTCAACACCCGACCGGGGGCGGACATGGACCCATGGCCACCCAATCGACGGGGGGCGACTCCTCTCACCTCGGTGAGGTCAATGTCGAGCTGCTCGGCTCCGAGGACCGTGATGTCGGATCGGCCGTCCTGCTCAAACGATGGCGCGAGATCGTCGGTGAGGTGCCCGGTGTGGTGTCGCTCACCTTCCAATCCAACATGTTCTCTGCCGGTGACCCTGTGAGCCCACCGAGACTTCGACGTTCTGCTCCAGGCTGTTGATCGCCTCAAGGTCATCATTGCCGAGTACCCGGGCACCAAGGATGTCGCCGACTCCTTCCTCCCCGGAAAGAAGGAGCTCAAGCTGACCCTCACCCCCGCGGGTCGTGCCGCGGGTCTCACTCTGTCGGATCTCGCCAGACAGGTGCGATCCGGTTTCTATGGCCGCGAGGTTCAGCGGATCCAGCGGGGCCGTGATGACATTCGGGTCATGGTTCGCTACCCCGCGGAGGAACGACGATCTCGGGGTGACATCGACGCCATGCGGATCCGCCTTCCCGACGGCTCCGAGGTGCCCTTCACCACCGTCGCCGATGTCGAGGAGGGACGCGGCTATGC
>RCNF010000340.1_pt1 | contig 23118 bp, 13 predicted proteins | sample 2041311 | NCBI WGS metagenome assembly RCNF01 (sample SAMN09708228, study PRJNA481090) | Marine sediment metagenome, whole genome shotgun sequencing project. | biome: marine sediment; feature: ocean; material: sediment; isolation source: Sewage treatment plant 2 marine sediment (STP2) ... | reverse complement strand
CGTCCAAATCGGTGGCGTACGCCGAGGCCCGGAAAGCCGGTCTGCCCACGGCCAAGAACAGGATTTTCCTGGACTTCGACAACAAAAACCACGCCACGATCAAGGCCAACCTCGAGGTTCTGGTCAGATCGGCCAGGTCGTCGGGTTTTGCCCTGGGCATCTGCCATCCGCACCGGGCGACGGCCGAGGTACTGGCCCGCGAGATACCGCGGCTCATCAAGCAAGGAGTCCGATTCGTGACCGTTTCGGAAATGCTGGCACTCAAGGATCTGGCCGAGACGGCCGGCGCAGGAGGTTGACCGCGTCATGTCCCGGCAGGTGTTTTTTTATTCTCTGGAAGAGGTCACCCGGCATGAGCTGGAACCGATTGATCTGAGCAAGGGTCTGACGAAACTGGTGACCGGGCTCCGCCTGGATGGTGCGGCCAGGTCCATTTCCCCATGGGCGCTCAAGGTTCAGCTGGGGCCTCAGAGCCATGCATCGGCGGTCGATGCGGCCTGGCCCCGGACGGTGGCCGATGCTCTGGCCGGCAACTCCGGGATTGATATCGCCGAGAATATTTTCTGTTTCGATACCCTGTCCATCAGCACCGTCGGCCTGGACCAGACCGAGACCCACCTGGGGATGGCCAAGGTCAAGGGATTTGGACCCGAAGGCAACGGTTTGCCCTATCTGGTGGCGGACGCTCCTGGCATGGGCCCTCCGGTGGTCACCAAACCGGCCGATGAGCCGGAACTGGAAGGGCTCACCCTGGCGGGGGCCCTGGACCAGGTGGGGGGAATCTGCCTGCTGGCTCCGGTGCGGCCTCATCCCCACGTGGGTTTCACGGGCGCGGTGACCGGTCTGGGGCCCGGACTGGCCGACCGGGAGGGCAAATTGATGTTGCACAGGGATATACGGCCCAAGGTCAATACTCCCTTGTGTGCGGGTTGCGGCTCTTGCCTGGCCGTTTGCCTTTATGACGCCATCGCTATCGATGCCGGCCGGGCCTTCATCGACCATGAAAAATGCACCGGCTGCGGGGAATGCATGAACGTGTGTTTCATGGCGGGCATCAGCGCCGAGGAGGCCGAGGGAATTCCCCGGTTCCAGCGGAAGCTGGCCGCGTCGGCGGTGGCCGCACGCGATACCCTGATCAATGGCCGGTCCGGCCGGGCGGGATATTTCAACCTCATGGTCCGTCTGGACAGGCATGCCGGCGGGGCCCGAGCCAGGGGCCGCAAACGCCTGGGGGATGTCGGCGTACTAGCTTCCCGGGACCCGGTGGCCCTGGATCAGGCCACCTGGGATCTGGTGGTTTCCAGGATGGAGGGACCCCTGTCAAGTTGGAGTGGATTTCAGCAGGATCCGGGATCCCTCTTGGAACATGCCGAACATTTGGGCTTGGGGACCCGAGAGTATAGCCTGGTGCAGGTCTGACGCCCCATTTTCTGGTGCAACCGCCTCCTATGTGTTATCATAGTCGCCGCAAATCACGGTGGGGCCTGGCGTAGGGTCAGGGAGCGGCGCTGTGCCATTACAGCGTCCTTGTTATCCGATCTTGCGTCTATTTTCGTCCGGAGAAATAGCCTGAGAATTTCCAACGCGCCTTGACGCGATGACAGCCCCGACCGGAAGTCGTCAAAGGCGTGCTTTTTTCTGTCGAGTTCACCTGAAAAATTGAGTTTTTGGTGAGCCTTTCGTGACCATGGGGAGTTGAACCATGAACCGTTCCCTGCAGATCAGGGCAGGGCTGACAGTTGTCATCCTACTGTTTTCCCTTTACGGACTTTTGCCGACCTTCAGGGCCCTGTCCATCTCTCCGTCCGAGCGCGAAGCCGCCAAGGACAATCCCGAACGGTTGGCTGAGATATCCGACATTGACGCGGCCGCCATTCGACGCGGACTGGACCTCAAGGGTGGAATGTACCTGGTCCTGGAAGTTGATCAGGAGGGTATGAACTCGGCCGAGGCCGAGGACGCCCTGATGAGGGTCAAGGAGATTCTCTACAACCGGATCGACAAATTCGGCGTTTCCGAACCTGAGATCACCACCTTTGGCTCCAGCCGAATCGTCGTCAAGCTGCCGGGACTGCAGGATCCCGAGCGGGCCAAGAATCTGCTGGGCCAAACCGCCCGACTGGAATTCCGCATGGTCCGCCCGGATACCGAGCTTCAGCCGGCGCTGGAAAAGCTGGACAAGCTGTTCCTGGCCGATGCCGCCAACACGGACGTTCCGGCGGATTCTGCGGCCACGGATGATGAGGCTTCCTCCGAGGTCACTGAAGGGGAAGATCTCCTGGCTGCCGCGGGCGATACCTCCGCCATTTCCGAAATCATTGCCGAACTCGATTCCTCCGCGACTCCTTTCGGGGACCTGGAAGATGTTCTGGGCGATGAGGAAGCCCTGCCGGCGGTGGATGAAGAATATCTCAAGGATCATCCCTTTTCCGGCCTTCTGTTGGCCCAGTCGGGTCTCCTGACCAGCACGCCCTTGTTCGTCCAGGAAGCGAACGTGGGGCGCCTTCAGACCCTTCTGGATGATCCTCGGGCCGCCCGCAAGTTGCGCACCACAGAGTTCCAGGTGGAAATGGATCCCATGGACTTCGGTGAAGGCCAGGTCCTGCGACCGGTATACCTGGTCGATGTGAAATCCATCATCACCGGGGATCAGCTGACCGACGCGAGATCCAATGCCAATCCCGACCGGCCCGGCTTCTGGCAGGTTAATTTCTCGTTGAACAACCGCGGGGCACGCTCTTTCGCCAAGACCACCGGGGAAAACGTGGGGCGGTTTCTGGCGATTTCCCTGGACGGCCGGATTTCGTCCGCGCCGGTGATCCAGGGCAAGATTCCCAGCGGGTCCGGTTCCATCAGCGGCAATTTCACCAACGCCGAAGCCAGTGATCTGGCGCTGCTGCTGCGTGCCGGCGCCCTGCCCACCGACGTCTATATCGCCGAAGAGCGGACGGTGGGGCCGAGCCTGGGCAGCGATTCGATTCGCATGGGAGTCAACGCCGCGCTTTACGGCTCGATCCTGGTCGTCATCTTCATCCTGATCTACTACCGCATGAGCGGTCTGGTCACGGTGTTCGCCCTGGTGAGCAACATCATCATCCTGATGGCGGTGCTGGCCCAGTTCGACCTGGTGCTGACCCTGCCGGGTATCGCCGGTATCATCCTGACCGTGGGTATGGCGGTGGACGCGAACGTGCTGATCAACGAGCGCATCCGCGAAGAGTTGCGGAAGGACAAGACCATTCGGGCGTCGGTCCAGTCCGGTTATGCCAACGCCACCCGGACCATCGTGGACGCCAACGTAACGACCCTGATCGCCGCCGGCATCTTGCTGTGGTTCGGCACGGGACCCATCAAGGGCTTCGCTGTTACCTTGAGCATCGGTATCCTGACGAGCATGTTCACCGCCCTGGTCATGACTCGGGTCATCATGGAATTCATGACGCGCAACATGGGTAAAAAGAAAATGAGCATCTAGTCCGTACGGACGGACTGTAGGTTTTTTGCCCCCCTGACAGGGGCGTTGATCCGGGCGCCAGAAGCCCGGGAAAGGTCGGACAAGACGATGGAGTTCTTCCGGAATCCCAATATCAATTTCACGGGTGCCATGAAACCCGCCTTCACGTTTTCGGCGATCCTGGTGGTCGTCAGCCTGATCGCCCTGTTGATTCATGGTGGGCCGCGGCTCAGCATCGATTTCACCGGCGGTTCGGTGCTGCAGGTGAAGATAGACCCGGTGCCGACGGTAGGGGAAATCCGTTCCGCGCTGGAAGGGCAGGGGTACGAAGGCATCCAGGTGACCGAGTTCGGCTCGGTGGATGAATTCCTGATCACGTTCCCGACTCCGGCAGAAGTGGTCGAACTGGCCGCCGCCGGTGACGAGAAGGCCCGCAACACCGGTGTTTCCACCGTCTCTGGGGAAAAAACCCTGGACGCCGCCCAGATCCTGCTGGGAGATCTTCGGGCCGGCTTGGGCGGGACCGAAATCGAGCTGCGGCGCGAGGAGAGCGTCGGGCCCAAGATCGGTGGCGAGCTGCGCACCGCCGCTCTCAACTCGATCGTGGCGGCTTTGGCGCTAATCGTGATCTACATCACGGTACGGTTTGTTTTCCGATACGGGATCGCCGCCATCATGGCCCTGGTGCACGACGTGACCCTTACCCTGGGGGTCTTTGCGCTGCTCAATTTCGAGATCAGCCTGCAGATCATTGCGGCGTTCCTGACGATCATCGGTTATTCGCTGAACGATACCATCGTGGTGTTTGACCGCATCCGCGAAAACATGAAGCTGCGGCGCAAGGAGAGTTACCGGGAGGTCATCAACCGGTCCATCAATGAGTGCCTCAGCCGGACGATGCTGACCTCGCTGACCACCTTGGCCGTGGCTTTGACCCTGTACTTCCTCGGTGGCCCGGTGATCCACGATTTCGCCTTCGCGTTGTGTTTCGGCGTCATCGTCGGTACTTACAGCTCGATGTTCATCGCCAGTCCCATTCTGGTGTGGTGGTACGAGCGCGGTTTCCGGGACAAGAAGCGGATGGCCATGGACATGTAGCCCTCCTTTTTCAGGCACTTTGACGACGAGAAACCCGGGTCCGCCCGGGTTTCTTTTCGTTAGTCAAATATGATCCGGACGAAGGCTTGGTCCGGAAAGGTGGTTGTCCTGAACCGACTGCCGGAGTGTCCCACCTGCGACCCATTCGTCCTTTTTTGGGCACGCCGGGCCCCGGGATGCCGGTGATTCCGGCAGCTGTCGGGAAACAATTTTCCCTTCGGCATGGCATTTCTGGGCTGATTGGGGGTAAAATCAGGGTACGCGGCGGTTTCGGGGCTCGTGGCACGGGCCTTGCCCTGCTAAAAGGGCCCCCTTAGGTTGTTTGGCCGCCAGCTGACTGGATTCTGGGAGATCATGAAAGGGATCAAGAACGAGATCATGAACCGACTTGCCGATAATTATCTGGTTTTCATCCCCAATCCAGGGACCGCCGGACGTTTTTTTCCCGGCATCCTGGCTTGTCTAGTGATCCTGGGTTTGTTGGCGACTCTGACCGCACCGACGGACGCCCGCATCGTCAAGGACGAGGAAGAGTCCTCCGGGAGTGATCCGCAGCAGGCCTTCAACCTGATCGCTACCGCCTGGCAGAATGGGGACCAGCAGGCCCTGGCCGATCTGGTACATGAAACCGGTCTCAAGGTAACCTCTGGAGCCACCGCCGACCGGGCTACTCATTACAGTCCCAGCCAGGCCTTCTACTATTTCAAGAACATGTTCCAAACCCACCGGACGCTTCTCTTTCAATTCGAAAAAACGCAGGACACCCCGGCCGCAGACAGGGTCCATGGGATGGCTGTCTGGAAAAGGCGCCGGCCCGATTCTGAACGGATCAAGGAATTGAAACTGGTCTGCGTGCTGGCCAGACAGGGCGACCAGTGGAGGCTGGTGGAGATCAACAAGATCAGGTAGGAGGCCGCCGAATGACCTGGCTGCGGGCCCGGGTTTTGTCAATCACCGGAGTTCTCTGTCTGGCTGGACAGGGGACTCTGTTGTATCTGGCGGGCACCGGAGCGGGAGCTCCCCGACTGCCCTGGCCGGCCCTGTTCCTGGCCCTGACCGCCTGGCAGATTTTTGTCCTGGTCCGATCCTGGCGAACCTCCTCATCCGTTGCCCGGCAAACCCCGACGGGCCTGGGGGTCCGGATTCTCGCCCTGCTGGCGGCGGTCGTTCTGCTGGGTGTGGGGCTGGGTTTTTTTTCCGCGCGCAACACCGGGGTCCTGCCGGCGGCCTTTCGTCCTGATCCCGCCCAAAACCTGACCGAGGCTCGTCAGGCTCTTCAAGGATTGATACCCGCCCTGGACCGATTTGATCGCCGGCTGATCAGCCGGTTCCCGGATTCCGAGGATTCCACAGGAAGCAGTCCGTCCAAAAATCCATCTCCCGGGGGGGACGGATTCCGCCTCCTTCAAGATCTGCCTGCCGTGTGGAAGGATGAATTTTCCTTCCCTGAATACCTTCCTCTGGTGGCCGTTCTCTGGGATGGTCCCGAAAGAATTGCCTGGACCGTGGGGGCCGAACCGATGGCCTTCCTGCCGGATCCCATCCCGCGCGACCGGGAGGGTGTCGGCCACAGAAGCCTGGTCCAAAACCGGGGCCGCTGGTTTCTGAGAGAAGTCGGTGCCATTTCCGACGGCCTGGTACTGGAAATCCAGATCCCTCTGGATTCAGGACCGCAGTCGGGTTTCCCCGCTCTGGTAACGGTGCAGGTTCTGGACGGGGAGTCGCTCCCCGCCCTGGTGGATGCCCAGGGTAATCCAGTGACTGACGTACATCTTTCGGAAAATCCACACGTGGGCACAGTCCGGTTGAAGCTGGCCGATGGTGAATTGTCGACAGGTTCGATTCGTGGTCGCGCCAGGTTGCTCCTGGCCGGATTGTTGAGCTGGTTCGTGGTCCTTGTCGCCGGCGCCTGGATTTTTGCCGGCCCCGTGGTTTTTCTGGCGGCCCTCTGGGTCGGCCGCGCCATGCTGGCCGTGGGAGAACTGCTGCGCTGGATTACCGCCGCCTTCCCTGACCAGACTTTCCCCGCGGATCCGGGTTCCTTATTCAGTCTTGTGGATCCCGCCTATTTCGCCACGCCATTTGCCTTCGGCTGGTTCGCCTCGGTGGCGGACGCCGTTTTGACATCCGGGGTGGTGGCCGTGACATCCTGGCGCCTGTTGCAGAGACTGGGGGTGGTCGCAGGGACGGATTTTTCCTCCGTGCGGTCCCCTTGGAAAATACCGGGTCTGGCCCAGGGGCCGGTGTTTGGCTTGCTGGTGGGCGGGGCCCTGCTCTGGTTACAGTTCTTTTCCCGTCTTCTGGCCGAAAATGCCAATGCCCGTCTGATCGGCACAGGGGTGTCTCTTTCTTCCTTGTCCTTCTGGGGGCTACAGATTTCCCTCATGCTGATGGCCTTCGGGCTGGCCGCCCTGCTGACGGGACTTCTGGCGCGCCGGTCGTGGCCGAACCGTGAGGAATTTTCCGGGTGGTTGGGCGGAGCTTTGGCGGCGGGCGCCGTGGCCTTTTTGATGGGACTGTTTCTTGAAGGAACCTGGTGGGTCAGCCGGATTCTGACCGTGGTCGTGGCGGTGGCCTTGTGGATCCTTTCTTCGGCCCTGTTGTCCCGCCCGCATTTTCTGCGCCGCTTCGCCTGGCCGGCGATCCTGCTGGTGACCGTGGTCTGGAATTACGCTTGCTTGCGGGAGGTCTATGACCAGGCTGAGCGGTCCTGGCTGGACCGCAAGGGAAATGTCATCACCCAGGCCGATCAGGAGTGGACCCGCATCCTGCTGGGTAGTGTGCTGGAGGAGATGCGGGAGCGGGACGCCGCCTCGGCCGTATCGTCGCCGGAGCGTTCCGCTGTATGGCGGGACGAACCCGCCTGGGCCCTGTGGAGGGATTCCGCCCTGCGGGATCTGGGTTATTCCTGCCTTGTCCAGATTGTCGACGACCAGGCCGATCAGGAAAGCCTGTTCGCCCAGGGATTCCTGCGGGGTTACCAGTATGAGATCGTCGCCCGTTCGCCCTGGGTGCGGATGGACGGAGAGCCGGTGGTCGATGAATGGGAAATGATTTTTCAGACCGAACGCCGGATCTATGCCGGCGGGGAAGAAGAGGTGGTGGCCGCGGAGGTCGGCCGGGCCTCTGGTCAGGGCTGGATTCGGGTTGAATTGCCGGTCCGGTCCTGGGGCATCGCCACGCTGATCAAGGAACTGGGAGGCGGTTCGAATTCGCGAACCAGCGGTTACCGGCCACGAGTGGAGGTGGACCGGCCCATCCTTCTGCTCAGGGCCGACGACACCGGCTGGTTGGAAGCCGGCCCTACCGGTTTCCCGGGTCCGCAGGCCGGTCCTCTGGTGGAGGATCTCCGTTCCGGCCGGTTTCCCCTGACGGAAATATCGGTCGCCGGCCGGACCTGGCTATGCCGGTGGAATGACCTGCCGCCCGGCGCCGCCCGGACGGCGGGTGAAGGTTTCCTGCTGGGATTGCGCCGCGCCAGTTTCCGGGAAAACCTCCTGGATCTTTCCCGGTTGATGCTGCTGAACCTGGTGCTGCTGTTCATCCTGTTCGCGTTGATTCAAATCCATCGCCGGGTCTTTCGAGCCCCCGGTTCGGTCAGCTCCGAAACCTGGCGGCCGGGGTTCCAGGAAAGATTCCTGGCGGGGTATCTGCTGCTGGGCCTGGTGTTGCTGCTGGTGATCGGAACCTCGGTGGACAAGGTGGGCTATGAACGGGTGCGGCGCGAAGCGAGGACCCAGACGCGGGCCGGTTTGGAATTGGCGGTGGAGCAGTTGCGCAATCTCCTGGTGGAGCAGGCCCGCTCCCTGGCCGGAAGCGAATACATTTTCGACCTGTTGGAAGGACAACTGACCGGCACCCGGCCGGTGGGCCCGGTGGATATGCGCCAGGGCATGGTCTTTGACGCGAACGGAAATCTGCTTCTGGATGAAACTCTCAGCGACCTTGACGACTTGCAGGCCCGCAGTTTGTTGAAGGCCGGCCGGGAATCGCCTCTGGTCATCGTCCGGGATGCCGGCGAGCTTTTTGTCGGGACGGTGATACCTCTGGACCTCGAGGGCTTCATCAATTTGCCCGACACCGGCGCGGCCGACGAACTCGGACATTCCGGTACCGCCAGCCAGGGATTTTTCTTCTACAGGCAGGTCATGGATGCGGGTCTGCTGGGTAGCCTGGCCGATCTCGTCGATGGACAGGCCATGGTTCGTTTTGACGGACTTCCGGTGCTCGCCAGTCAACCAGCGGCGCTGTTTTCCGGTGAAGCTCCCCTGCTGGCCGAGCCGGCGGCCATGGAACCCCTGCTGGATCACCCCAGCGGCAAAGGCGTGTTCGCGGCTCCTGGCCGGCCCTTTGCTTTCACCGGTGCCCAGCCTCTGCCGGCTTTCGCCCGGGATGCATCCGACCGGTTGCAGCTGCGGCGGATCCCCGCGATCCTGGCCCTTGAATTCCCTGACCGCGAGCGTGAGTACATGGCTCAGCGGCGGTCCACGGTGCTGTTTCTGGCCGGACTGGCCAATCTGATTCTTCTGACGGCGTTGGTTCTGGCCCTGCTCATGTCCTGGAACATTTTCCGCCCCTTGCGCCTGCTGGTGACGGCCACCCGCTCCCTGGCCCAGGGCGATTTCAGCGCCCCCTTGCCCGATCCCGGTGCCGATGAAATCGGCCGCCTGGCGGGGGCCTTTTCCCTCATGCGCAACGATCTTCAGACCGCCCGTGACGACCTGGCCGCCCGGGAACGTTTCCTGGCCACGGTCCTGGACCGCGTCACCGTAGGGGTGGCGGTCCTGGATACCGAAGGAAAAATCGTGACCCTCAATCCCGCCGGACGAGACATCCTGGAACGGTGCCTGCCCGCGGTGGACGACCAGGAAGGTGTCACCTGGTTGCTGGCGGGATTCCGCCGGCTGGCCGCGGGGGCCGACAGGGTGGGTGGAGAGCTGGTCACCCAGGATGGTCGCCGGACCCTGAGGGGCGCCATGGCGCCGCTGGATCTGGCCGACGGCCCCACCGACACGATGCTTGTCTACGAGGATGTTACCGAGTTCCTGGACAACAAGAAGATGGCGATCAACGCCGAACTCGCCCGCCAGGTGGCGCATGAAATCAAGAATCCGCTGACGCCCATTCAGCTATCGGTCCAGTTGCTGGGCCAGGCCTGGCGGGACCAGCATCCTCAGCTGGATCGAATCGTTACCGAAACCGTGGACCGGGTGCTGAATCAGGTCACTTTGTTGCGGAGCATCGCGGGGGAATTCAGCTTGCTGGGGCGGCCGGGTGAACTCGAAACCGAGCCGGTCGACCTGGAGTCAATGGTCGGTGAAGTACTGGCCGGGTACGGTGCGCGCGGCGGTTTGGGTTGGACCGATGAAGACGCTGCGAGTGCGGCGGGTATTGCCGTTCCGGAGGTCGACCTGGAACCCGGACCGGTGCCGTTGGTGCTGGCTCATCGTGAATCGGTGCAGAAGATTCTCGGCAACCTCATGCAGAATTCCCTGGATGCCGCCCGTCCCGTCGAACAGCTGACCGTCCGGATTGCCTGGCGGCCTACCTGCGCCCAGGTCACCCTGATCTGGAAGGACAACGGGTCCGGTCTGCCCGCCGAGGTGGCCGATCGTCTGTTTGACCCGTATTTTTCCACCAAGAGCAAAGGCACCGGGCTGGGTCTGGCGATCTGCCGCAACCTGGCTGACCGCATGGGTGGGTCCATCACGCTTTCGAACCGCAGTGACGGGCCTGGGGCCATCGCGGAATTGACGTTACCCCGCAGCACCCCCGACGGCAACGTGGAAAGGGATTCCGGACTTTCATGATTGTTGAACCATCAGGGAAGAGGGCCCTCAGCTTGGCCCTGGTTATTCTGGTATCGGTGGCGATCCTGTCACCGGTGGCCGCGGCCCGGACCGCGACCGAACCCGAGGTCCGGATCGCCCGACTGCATTACGAAGGTGGAGGCGACTGGTACTGCGACCCCAGCAGTCTACCCAACTGGCTGGCCCAGTTCCAGAAACGGACCGGAATTCCCACCGCCGCAACGGACGTGGTGGTGACCCTGGACAGCGAGGATTTGTACAAATACCCCTTCCTGTATGTCTCGGGACACGGCCGGATTGTCCTGGACCCCACCGAACTGGTGGAATTGCGCCGCTACCTGGATGCCGGGGGGTTCCTGTACGTCGACGATAACTACGGCCTGGACCCGTCCTTCCGCGAAATGGTCGCCCAGCTGTTTCCCGACGATGAACTGGAACCGGTGGCCGGCAACCATCCTATCTATCATTCGTTTTATGAATTGCCGGGACTGCCGAAGATACATAGACACGATGGGGAACCCGCCCGCGGGTTCGGCGTTTTCAGGAATGGGCGACTGGTCCTGTTCTATTCCTATTCCGCCGATATTGGCGACGGGCTGGAGGATCCGGATGTGCACGGGGATCCGGCGGAAGTTCGCGAGGCCGCCACCAAAATGGCCGTCAATATTCTGATGTACGCCCTGACACATCCCTGAACCAGGCAAGACAACCATGGCAACCTTGAACTCAAACTCATCTTTTGGTAGCCGGCTTCAGCGTCTGCTGAGCCGCACGAGGTGGCGTGCGGCGCGCTACGGCCTGGCACGCACGCTGGTTCTTGGCGGCGGATCCGTGTTGCTGGCGGCTTGGGCCGTGGGATCCGAAACCCGGCCGGCTGGATTCATTGCCTGGGGCCTTTCCCTTTCCCTGCTGGCGGTCCTGGTCCTGGTGGTCCGTCATTTCCTCGTCCAGCCCCTGAAACCCTGGCGCAGGGCCCGCAACCTGGTCCGGACCATCGAAGGGCAGGGTGATTTCGCCAATGTATTGGTTGCGGCAGAAGAGGCCGAACGTCTGCCCGCAAGGTGGGCAGGATCGAACCCGGTCAGGGCCGAACTGCGGCGCAGAATGTACCGGCGCGCCGAAGGTATCCTGGACGGCCTTACCGGTGATCGGGTGCTGGCCCTACCTCACGCCAGGGCCTGGGGTCTGGGTCTGGTGGGCGTGGTCGGTCTGGGATTCATTCTGTTTTTTTCAAGCCCGGCCGATCTTGGGCGGGGGCTGACCCGCTTGGCCAATCCCCGACCCGCCAAGGTCATGGTGCCGGAGGGGGGCCTGTACAGGCTGCGGGGTCAGGATTTTGTCATCGCGGGCCAGGAGATCGAATTGGCGGCCCTGGATTTCGCCGCCCTCGGTTTTTCCGAAGGATGGGACCGGGCGGTTGGTGAAATCCGTATCGGCAGCGGCGGTTGGCAGCGCCTGGAAACCAGGACGGAGCCTGTTTACGACGCCGAGGCCGGACTCCCTGTTCCCTACCGGAAATGGGCCACCGTTGTTCCGGAGGTGCGTGAGGATTTCACCTGGCGTTTCCGGCGTGGATCGATGGCCACGGAAGTTGGCCAGGTGTCGGTCATCCATCATCCCCTGATGACCGGGCTGTCCGCGCGAGTGATTCCCCCGGCCTACACCCGTCTACCCTCACGTGACATGGCCCGATTGCCAGCCTGGTTCGAAGTTCCCGCCGGCAGTGTCCTTGAACTGTCCGGGACCGTGAACCATGTCGCGGCTCGGGCCTGGCTGGTCACCGCCGCCAAGGACACCCTGAACCTGAACGTGGATTCTCTGGGGATTTCCGGTTCCCTGCGCATCGATGAATCGACGATCTTTTCGGTGAATCTGGAAGACGATTTTGGCCTGCACAACCTGACGCCCTTGCAGTACGAGGTCGCCGCCGCCGAAGATGCGATCCCGGCGGTGCGGTTGGAACGGGCCCACGACGATGGGATCCTGCCCCTTTCCGGGGAAGTCACACTTGAAGTGGAGGCGGCGGATGATTTTGGTCTCGCCGGGTTGGAACTTCTCGTGCGAACCGAACGTCGGGGACAGGTAGCAACTTCCGTTGGAAACCCGGATGGATGGGCCGGTGGCCGCATCTGGCCCCAGGATTCTGACCAATGGCTCACCATAACCACTGACGCAGGTCCTTTGCGGGTCAGACCCGGCGAACCCAGGGACAGCATGTCCGAGTTGAGGATCGGCCTTGTGCTCGAAATCCAGGCCGGCGACCTGGATCTGGTGTCCGGGGATGCGATGGAATTTGTCATCGAAGCGGTGGACAACAAAAGGCCCGGCCCGCCCGGCCGATCCCGTTCGCGCGTGGTCCGCCTGATGCTGCCTTCGGCCTCCGACGTATTGACCTCCCAGGCCGAGACCAGCGAGGAACGCCGCAGTGAACTGGAGGAGATGCGGAATCGCAGCCGCCAACTCGACGCCGACCTCGATCGCCTGACGCGTGAGTTGATGAAAAACCCGGTGCCGGACTGGGCGCGCCAGCAGGAAATGGAAGCGGCCATCGAGCGCCAAAAAACCCTCCAGGAAGAACTGGCCAGGGTGGCCCAGGAACTTCAGCAGGAACTGGAACAGCTGGCCGAAAGCCAGCTCACATCCGAGGCCCTGCAGAACAAGGCGGATGAGGTTTCCGAGCTGCTTTCCCAATCCGGAAGCGAGAAGCTGAACGATCTTCTGGACAAGATGGAAGAGGCGTCCGGCCAGGTATCCCCGGACGAGGTGGCCCGGGCCATGCAGGAAGTGGCCCGCAACCAAAAAGAAATGGCCCGCCGCCTGGACGCGGCCCTGGCCATGTTGAAACGCATGGCGCAGGAACAGGAACTCGAGGGGTTGGCCTCCCTGTTGGAAAAGATGATCCAGAAACAGCAGGAACTGGCCGACCTGAGCCGGCAACTGGAAGAGGAACAGGCCGCCAACGAAAACAAGTCCGAAGAGGGCCAGCAGAATTCTGAGAGCCAGGAGAATCAAGACGGTAAAGAGGGTCAGGACGGGCAGGAGAATCAGGAAGGACAGGAAGGACAAGAAAATCAGGAAGGGCAGGAGTCGGAATCCTCTGATTCGGAAAATCCGCCGGAAAATGGAGAAACCCCCACGGCCGAGGAACTGGCCCGCCGTCAGGAAGCCCTGAAAGAGGAGCTGGAGCAGCTGAAGGAAAAGCTGGAGCAGGCCCTGGAGGAATTGAAGAAAGAAAACGCCTCCAAGGACGAGAATTCCCCTCAGGACCAGATGGAAACCGCCCTTGAAGAAGCGCTCGAAAAGCTGGAGAAGCAGCAGAGCGAAAGCAAGATGAGCGAAGCTTCCGAACAGCTGATGCAAATGGATCCCGGCCAGGCGGCGCAGATGCAGGAGCAGGCTTTGCGTGATCTGGGCGCCTTGTACCATGTCATGCTGAAATCCATGGAAGCCATGCAGATGGCCATGAAGATGGAGCAGGTGTCCTCGCTGCGCGGATTGGCAGCCGACATGCTGGCCCTGTCCACCCGACAGGAAGAGATATCCGCTCTGATCCCGCCGGACCTGAGGGACTTGCGGACGCTGGAGTTGACCAGGGCCCAGCATCGGGTGCAAAAAGCGGCGGTGGGGGTCCGGGACAACCTTGCCTTGTTGATGGAGGAAGCCCCGAACCGCATCATCAAATTGCTCAAGAAAGTGGACGCCATCGTCGAGATGATGGGCCGCAGTTTGCGAGCCATGGAAGAAAACCGTTCACAGATCGCCCGTAAAAATGCGCGCCAAAGCCTGGCGGCTTCCAACAATCTGGTGATCAGTCTTTTGACCGAGGCCCAGATGACCGGTGGCGGCGGCTCCGGTGGCAGCCCCATGCCTTCGATGGGTGAACAACTCAAGAAGATGGCGCAACAACAATCCGGATTAAACGGCGCCACCGACGAGTTGCGGCGCATGCTCGCCGATCGGGGCATGAGCCAGGAAATGCGTTCCCAGATGAAGAGGTTGGGCCAGGAACAGGCGGGGCTGGCCGGCAAGATGGGCGAGCTGGCCGAAGAGGAAAGACAAGGCGAGCGGCCGGAGGGTGAAAGGGTTCTCGGGGATCTGGGGCAGCTGGGCCGCGACATGGAGTCGATCAGCCGGGAACTGGAGGACGGTCTGGTCAGCGAAGAAACGCTCATCCGCCAGGAACGGATTCTCAGTCGCATGCTGGACGCCAGGAATTCCGTGCGCCGCCGTGACTACACCACCCGTCGCGAAAGCAGAACGGCCAACCGTCTGTTCGATCCGCAGGAGGGCCGCGACGGCGGAACCGAGGATTCCACCGAGCAACCGTTCCGCCTGCGTTACCAACCCCTGGAAAAAGCTCCCCTGGAGTATCGCGATCTGGTTCGTCGCTACTTCACCGCACTGGATTCCCTGCGGGCTCTCGATGAGAGCCTGTTGCCCGATGCGGTACCTGGCGAGGAAGGGGACATGCCATGAGTGTTTCCCGGGTCCTGATATTCCTGTGGCTCCTGCTGATTTTTTCGGCGGGACAAGCAAGTGGCCAGACAACGCCTCGTAGCAAAAAGCTTCCGCCCGATCCCAAAGACAGGCTGGAAATCCCCCCCAATGTGCACCGGCCCCAGCTGCCGCTGAATCATGTTTCGATGCTTGATATGAGGAGGCGGTTGATCGAACTGGATCGCCTGCTGACCCTGGGCAGCACCAGCAGGGCCGAGTCGTTGCTGAAGGACCTGCAGCAGCACTCCGCTCTCGAAAGGGAACTGGTGACGCGCCGAATCAAGCTGGCCAAGCTCAAGGGTGATTTCCCCGAGGCCGTGCGCCTGTGCCAGGAAGCTTTGGCCGAGCAGGACATGAATCCCGGTCTGTGGCGATCGCTGGCCGAATCCCAGCTGGCGGTCGACCAGCCGGACAGCGCCCTGGAGTCCATCGGCCATTTCATCGCCACCAATCCCAACGGCCGTAGCGCCACCATGGTGGGCGTGGACCTGTTGCAGTCTGCGGGGCAACAAGCCATGGGCGTGGCCCTCATCGATTCCATGCGGGTCATCCTGGCCGAACCACGGCTGCTGGGTCGCCAACGCGCCGTCGGTCTGCTGCTGCTGGACCGTCAGGGCGAAGCCGCCGACGAGGTGTCCCTCGAAATGCGGTCCAACCCTTTCAACCTATCCTTGATGAGAACCGATCTTTTGGAGGGCCCTTATCGTCCCGCCGATCACCGCACTTTCCTGAAGCGTTTGACCAAACGGTCCGGTGAAAAGGGGTCCCAGGGGGCAGAGGCTTTGCTGGTGGCCAATCTTCTGGTGGCTACCGGTGAAGTTAACGCGGCGCTGGACCTTGTCGACCCCCTCCTGGCGCGACGGGGGGCGGTCATGTCCTTGCTGCAGAATTCGGGTCTGCTGGTCAGAGAGCTCGAATTGATGACCGATTCCCCCCAGCTGCAGCCCTCGGTGGACTACCTGCTGGCGGTGCTCGAGCGTCTTTGCGGGCCGGCGAACCAGGACAAGGTCATGAAGCTGCGCGCCGCCGACCAGCTGGCCCAGGTCTGTGAAATCGCCCTGGAGGTCGGAGCTCTGGGCTCGGATCCCCACGCGGCGGCCGACCGGTTCGCCGATCTGTTGGCTCTGGTGCGCGAGGTCCATCCCACCAGTGAGTCCCTCTATTCTTCCCAGATTCGTCTGGCCGCCTTCACGCGGGATGTTCTGCACGATCCCACCGCAGCCGCGCGCCGCCTGGAGCGTCTGCTGTTGAATCTGAATCTGCCCACCAAGGGTGTGGCCCTGGTGCGCCTGACGCTGGGGGAATGTTACCTGGCGGCCGGGGACACCGCTCGCGGTCGGGTTGTCCTGGACAATCTGGGCCGTGATCCGGAATTCCGGCAGGCCGCCGGGCACGCGCATTTTCACCTGGCGCGGCTTGATCTGGCCCAGGGTCATTTCGGCATGTCCCGCGACCGTTTCGCCGTGGTGGCCCTGGACAATCCGGGCGCCCCCTACGCCAATGACGCGCTGGACCTGGGTCTGGCCATCGCCGAGGAGATGGAAAACCCGAGTGGGGGGCCGTCCATCCTGACTCTCTATGCCCCCAGCGTTTATTTCGATCTTACCGCCCAGCCTGCCGAACGTCAGGCTGCCCTGGAAGATTTCGTGGCGCGGGCCGCCGCCCTGGTCGACCTGGAAGAACCCCAGCACCTGCTGGAAAGGGGTCGGTTCGAACTGGCGGTGCTCAACCGGGAGGCCGGCCGGCCGGAGCAGGCCTTGGCCTGGCTGGACCTGGTCGTGGCCGAACACCCGGATGGACGCTACCCGGCCCGGGCCCTGGAACTCAGGGGCGAGATCCTGCAGGAGGGCGGCCAACCCGTCGCCGCCCGCAACGCCTGGGAGCGACTGCTGTCACAATATCCCGAGTATCTCTTCATCGATGACGTCCGTGACGAATTGAGAACCCTGCCATGATGCGAATCCTGATCCTGATCAGCGTGCTGATGACGCTGCTGACTGCCGGTGCGGCCCGGGCCGAACGGTTCCTGCTGGTGCCCATGGACCTCGGCCAGGCCAACCATCTGAGGGCCTATGGGGTGGCCTTCCACAGCCTGCAGGCGAACGAAAAAGTTAACTGGCTGTTGAACTACCGCGGGGGCAGTTTCCTGATCAAGGACAACCAGCGCCTGCGGCTGGACGCCCGGTTGCTGGGCGTCAATTTTGAAGAGGTGGGGGACGCCGAGGTGGCCGCCATCCGCCAGATTGTGGCCCAGGAAAACATGGACGAGGTGCTGCTGGAAAAACCGCCCCGCATTGCCGTCTACAGCCCTCCTCACAACCAGCCCTGGGACGACGCGGTGACCCTGGCGTTGACCTACGCCGAAGTTCCCTATGACGTGATTTACGATGTGGAGGTACTGTCAGGGGAGCTGAACGATTACGACTGGCTACATCTTCACCACGAGGATTTCACCGGCCAGTACGGGAAATTCTACGCCAACTTCGGGCTGGAGCCCTGGTATCTGGAACAGAAACACTTCCACGAAGAACTGGCCAATCAACTGGGTTACGAAAATGTCTGGCAGCTGAAACACGCGGTGGCGGGAACGATCCAGGAGTACGTGGAAGGCGGCGGATTCCTGTTCGCCATGTGTTCGGCAACTGACACGATCGACATCGCCCTGGCCTGGCTGCAATCCGATATCGTGCCCGCGCCCTTCGACAACACGCCTTACGACCCGAACTACCGGGCCCAGGTCGACTTCTCCCAGACCTTCGCGTTCCAGGATTTCAAGTTGATGACCAATCCCATGGTGTACGAGTTCTCGGACCTGGACACCAGCAACTACGCCATGATGCGCGGCGCGATGGCCGACTACTTTACCCTGTTCGCGTTTGCGGCCAAGTACGACCCCGTGCCGGCCATGCTCACCCAGAACCATGTCAACGTGATCAACGGTTTTCTGGGGCAGACCACCGGGTACGGGCGGAAACACCTGAAGCGCTCGGTGACGGTGCTGGCCGCGGTCGAGGGCACCGAAGAGGTCAAGTACATCCACGGCAAACGCGGCATGGGGACCTGGACTTTTCTGGGGGGGCACGACCCTGAAGACTATCAACACCGGGTGGGGGATCCGCCGACGGATCTGGATCTTTACCGGACCTCGCCGGGGTACCGGTTGATCCTCAACAACATTTTGTTTCCGGCGGCGCGGAAGAAGCCCCAGAAGACCTAGGATATACCTCAACGACAGTGCCCGGCTCACCTCCTTCGGTGAGCCGGGCATATCCTCCGGCCAATCCCCCCGACAATTCCACCCATTGCGACTGGGGGCCAACCATGTTAAACTCAAAGGGTTATGGAATCTTCCAAGCCAAAAAAATTCGGGTCCTATGAAATCCTGGACGTGATCGCCGATGGAGGGATGGCGACGGTATATCGAGGGGTCCAACCTTCCCTCGACCGACCTGTCGCCATCAAGGTTCTTTCGCGACAACTGTCCGGCGATGAAGATGCGCAGATTCGCTTTCAGCGCGAAGCTCGGACTGTCGCCAAGCTCAGCCATGCCAACGTGATTCAGATCATCGATTATGGGGTGAGCGATGAGAGCTGCTTCATTGTCATGGAGTACGTGGACGGCCCCAGCCTGGACGCCGTGGTGGGCAAGCGCGGGATTCCCAAGATCTACCAGGCGGTGACCATAGGATTGCAGGTGGCCATCGGCCTGGAACACGCTCACGGCCGGGGCATCGTTCACCGCGACATCAAACCCGCCAATATTCTGCTCGACCGTGAGAGCGGCGACGTGAAAGTGACGGACTTCGGCATCGCCCGGCTGACCAGTCCCGATACCGAGGATCGCACCCTGACCCGAGCCAACGTGGCCATGGGTACGTTGGACTACATGTCCCCGGAGCAGCGCCGGCAGGGGGGCAAGGTGGATGAACGCACGGACATCTTCGCCTTCGGCGTGTTGATGTACGAAATGGTCTCGGGCCATACGCCGGTGGGCCGTTTTCGGGATCTTCACGAAGTGCGGGATGATACCCCGCCGGCCTTGAACGATCTGGTCCAGCGCTGCTTGCAGGAGGATCCGGAGGACCGCTACGCGTCGTTCACCGAAGTCATCGCCGAGCTGAAAAAGCTGTCGGAAAAGGAACTGGCCTACCGCGAAACCATCAGCCGCCTGCTGGATATGGTGGTCAAACTGCCCCGGAAGATCACCGGCCAGGTGGAGCAGACGGCCCGACCCGCCAGACGGCCCCTGCTGGCCATGGGGGCGGTGGCGGCGGCGGTTCTGCTGCTGATACTCGCCGTTTTTCTGGGGCCCAAGCTCGCGTCCGGCCCCTACCGGGATCAATTCTCAGCGGCGGAGGATCAGCTGGATGAGGATCAATTCGATCAGGCCCTGGATCAGTTGCGCGATATCCGCACCGCGGCTGGAAAGACAGGTGAATCCGGCGCGGCCGCCAAGGCTCAGTGGCGTATCGCCGAGATCCACGAAGAACGGGAGCACCTGCATCTCGCGGGGGTGGCCTTCGCCTACTACGCCGATACTTTTGGCGCCGAGGATACCGGACGCCTGAAAACGGCGTTGATGAAGGCGTCCCGATACAAGCTGGCCAGTGGGGATCCTGTTTCCGCCGTGCGTCTGCTGGACCGCTTGGCTGAAGAATCGGACCGGGTGGCCAAATCTGACGAGTACCACGAGCTGAGGTCCGAAGCCCTGTTCCAGTCGGCCTACTATCTACAGGAGGAAGTCCGGCCGCCACGAAACGAAAGGCAACAGCACTGGTCGAAGGTCGTCAACCAGTACCAGGTCCTGCTGTCCGATTATCCGGACAGCGGCCGGCGAGAAGAGGCCTACTGGCATCTGGCGGACTTGCTGGCGGATCGAAAAGAAGTTCGGGACTATGGGCGGGCCATTGAGAGGCTAAAGGAGATGGCGGCCGAGTTCCCGAACTCCGGATATCATCCTTTGCTGGCCGCCGCCCGGATTGCCCGGAAAAAGGTGAAGGATGTCAATCTGGCCCGTCGCCTATACCGGCAGTTCCTTGATCAACAGCCCAATTCCCCTCTGGTGTCCGAGGCCCGGAAAGAACTCGCCAACCTCTGAGGAGACCGCCTATGCCCGACTGGACAACCTTGATAATTGCCGGACTGGCGGCGGTCATTCTCCTGGTGGCGGTCAGTGTGGTGGCCTGGCTTCTGGGCCGAAGGTCCTGGTTCGCCAAATGGATCCGGGGGCCGCTGCAGGGCGTGGCCCTGGCCTCTTCCGTATGGGTGTTCTGCCGATTGGGCGATCTGGAAAGTGCCGAACCCTTTGCCCAGGCCCTGGTCGCCGCCGCCATCGTCGGGGGCGCGGCCTATTTCGCTTTCTCCTTCGGGCTGACGGTCTTCTTCAGCCGCCAACGCGATGTCCACCTGCCCCCACTGTTGCGCAGCGTTCTGGTGGGTCTCGTCTTCATCGCGGCGTTTCTGCTGGCGTTGAAAGTCACCGTCCCCGATTTTTCGCTGGCGCCGTTCCTGGTGGCCTCGGGTGTCCTGTCCCTGGTCATCGGTCTGGCCTTCCAGGATGTTCTGTCGAATTTCATATCGGGGGTGACTTTGAGCATCGAGAGGCCCCTGCGCAAGGACGACTGGGTGGAAGTGGGCGGTCAGGAAGGAAAGGTGGTCGAGATCACCTGGCGGTCCACCAAGATCCTGACCCGCAGCAACGACTTTGTCGTTGTGCCCAATCGCAAACTCGCGGAAAACTATCTGACGAATTTTTCCATGCCCACGCGGCTGCATCGTGAGATTGTGTATTACGGCCTGCCTTACACGGCTCTGCCCACGGTGGTGGAAGAACTGCTGCTGGAGGCTTCGGTGCGGGCGACCGGGGTCTTGAGTCGCCCCCGACCCTCGGTGGCCCTGGTCAAGTTCGATGAATATTCCATCATATACCGGCTGGCTTTTTACGTGGATCGCTATACAGAATTATGGGAGACCACCGGCAATCTCAATCGGGAGATCTACTTCGCCCTGCAGCGACACGGGGTGGAGATTCCCTTCCCCATCCGCACGGTGAACAATAGACCCGCTGCCACCGGGCCGGAAACCTGGAAGGAAAACTACCGGCACAGGCTACAGGTCCTGGAAGGACAGAATCAGGGTGATCGGATTCCCCTGGTCGGGACCGATCTGGTGGTCGGCCGAGGACCGGAATGCCAGATCGACCTGGGTGATCCCATCAGCAGCAAGCAGCACGCACGAATCAGGCAGGTCGCGGGGAAAATCCTGTGTGAGGATCTGGACAGCAAACACGGCACGCTGGTCAACGGCCGGCCTGTACAAGCCGCCTGGCTTCGAAGCGGAGACGAGATCACCATCGGCAAAACGGTGCTGCGGTTCGAGGAGATTGTTCTGGGTTAGATCCTCCTGGGCTGCGCTCCTAAGGTTCCAGCACTGAAAAAGCCCCGGGCATTTCGCTCGGGGCTTTTTCGTCTGGTCTTTGGTCGGCTATAACTCCTAGAAGAAGAAACCCGCCGCCAAACCAGGCGAGAACAGGCCGATCCGGCTGTAGTTCGTGGTATGGAAAAGCTGAAAGGGGAAAACCCGGAGTCCAAAATCGAGACCCTCGGTGGCATGGGCTTTGTATTCGGCGTAAATCCCGAACATGATCGTTGATTGTCCCTTGTTCTGGATCACCACCGCGTCGGTTTCCAGGTTGAATTGCAGGCCAAACCCCAGCTCACCATAGGTCAATTCGAAGGGGTAATAGGCGCCGCCGATCTGGAGCATGAACTGGGTCTGACTTTCACCGGCACGCAGATTGAATCCGAACTCGACCGATGCCTGGCTGAAATCAAGGATTCCCAAAGGCATGATGCTGGTCTTTCCCAGAAGACCATCGTTGATCCGGGTAATGCTGGCGCCAACACCGAAACGCATGTCGTTGCCTGAACTTGCCGCTTGAACGGTTGTTGCCACGGTCACCAATCCAAACCCAACCATGAGAGCAACCAGCATAAATACTTTTTTGCGCTTCATGAATGAGACCTCCTAACAAAAAGTGTTATAAGCCAGTTGGAACGATCGGGTGACAATAGACGGATTGTCCAAGCCCGTCGAGGGAAATCTGGTTTTTGGCTGTGGATATTCTGATCGGGGGTTTGATAGGGGAGGCTGGACCATTTTGTGAATTTTATTGACTAATGGCCCATCTCACGGTAGCCTTTTTCAAAATATTGGGGTAAGTTACTTTGTGTATCAGGGATGGAGGATAATCAGGACTTTCACTGTCGATTTGTCCTTAAGGCTCAGAGGAACGGAACCCGGCAAAACGCCTCAAGATCTGGGAGGCCGTTTTTTTGGTTTCGTACCGAGTTGTGGACAGCTTTTCTTAACAGGAGGATGACTCATGAAGCGAACGACTTGTCTGGCCTTGGCAATCATCCTGACGACGGCGATTTGCCCGGTGTTCGCCCAGGCGGCAACCGGGGAAAGGTCCGCTCTTCAAGTGGATCTTGGGCTGGGGTTCACCAGCGGCATTGATTCAAAAAAGGCCCTGGAAATCGATAATGTTGAAGAGTCCGCCGGCGCCACGCTGCGTTTTGGCCTGACCTACCAGTTGCCTCTCATGGAGAACTTTTTCCTGAATCCCACCTTTCAGATGGCGACTTACACCGAGGAAATCGATTTTGGTGGGGCGCAAGTCCAGATAGATAACCAGGTCGTCAACCTGAATTCCATTAAAACGAAGACGACCCAGATTAACTTTGGCGTGAAACCGACCTATTATTTCAAGCCGGCCTCGGCCAAATTCCGCCCCTTCGGTGGCCTGGGCCTCAAGTTGAACATCAACAGCTTCGGGGATCTCGAATTTTCCACCCGGCAAGGAGATGGAACCGGCGAAGCTCCCGAGGGTAAAACGGGCTTGGCCATTGGACCCATGGTGGGCTTTGACTACCAGGTTTCCGAAAACATGGGCATTCCCTTTCTCTTGCAGTACGATCTGTTGACGGCCGAGCACATGACCAGCGTGTTCCTGGTCTCAACCGGTTTGATTTTCTACTTCTAGTTCTTGATGACCCGGCGGCGGTCAGGGGCCGTCGCCGGGCTTTTTCTCTGTCGAAAGCGATCTCCTATGAAGCGCCAGATGAGCCTGTTGACAGTCCTTCTCCTGTTGCTGGTGAGTTCTACCGCCGCCTGGGCTGAACCCCAAACAGGTAAGGAACTGATGCGCCTGGTTCGCGAAAAGAACGACAGCAAATCCCAGATCTCCCAGGTCTCCAT
>RCNF010001068.1_pt1 | contig 23122 bp, 26 predicted proteins | sample 2041311 | NCBI WGS metagenome assembly RCNF01 (sample SAMN09708228, study PRJNA481090) | Marine sediment metagenome, whole genome shotgun sequencing project. | biome: marine sediment; feature: ocean; material: sediment; isolation source: Sewage treatment plant 2 marine sediment (STP2) ... | reverse complement strand
GTACCTGTCTAGACAAGTCTAGGTCAACTAGAAAATGTTGAACCGATGTCTCATTCGGGTCGTAGTCCAGGATCGGTCAAAATCAGTGAGATGAAAATACCCAATAAACCGCCGTCGATCTTGGTCGCATCAGTTGGGATCGTCGCGCACCCCTATTGGATAGCGTGCAACCTGTGCCGTGCATACAGGTCAAGAAAAAAGATGCGTGTGGTTATTCAGCCAGGGAGAGTCGTGAGTGGCATTTTGCGCAACCGAGCGCGACCCGTCGGTATCAAAGCACTTAAGCTCGTCTTGGGCGTGTTGAAAATGTCTGATTGTGCGAATGAGCCAGTTCTTCACTTGCCGATAATAAACGGCTCACTGCAAGCAACGCCGTATTTCTATTTCGTCGCGCGCAGCAAGCGTAGCGTGCCAAATATCGTGTTGTAACTGGAATGTTGGTCAACCAGACGTGCACCTGTTTCTTTGACGAGCCCAGGTAGTAGTCCTTCTACGTTTTCGCGAGTGTTCGAGAAACCATCGAGCAGGCGCACCGGGAAAAACAGCGCCCGCATTATAATGTTAGCTGGTGCGCCCCAATCCGAAACGTGCAGCTCGCCGCCTTGCTTGAGGACACGCATTGCCTCAGATAGAACACGCTGCTTGTCGGCTGGTTGCAGGTGATGAAAAAGCAGACTCGATACAATCCGGTCTGCTGTCCCGGTATCAAGCGGCAAATCGGTAGCATTTGCCTCGACAAACTCAACATCGACGCCCGCATGCCGAGCCTTTTCCCGAGCGTAATCAAGAATCGTCGAATCTGCGTCCACGCCGACAACTCGAGCACTAGGATACTCTTGCTTCAGCCACACGGTGAGGGTGCCCGTGCCACAGCCAAGATCGATGACGGTGGCATTCTCTGGAACAGATGCATGTCCCACGAGTGCCTGCTTTACGCTACGTTCGCGCGTCGTGAGTCTCACCACAGGATCGTAGAAGCGCGTGAATGCTTTGAAGCGCAGCGCTGGAATAAAGTCAGATTCCATCGTGCGCACTCCATTGCATCGAAAAACGGCACAGGCGTAGGACACAGCAACGAGCGAAGTCGTCGCGAGAATCGTGAAGGCTCCGGCTAAGCGGGGAGCTAGTGGTCATGCTCAGATTCCTTACTATCGCCAGATTCGGGCGGATCGTGTGGGTGGCGACTGTGATCGTCTATGGCTGCGTTTTCATAGCCATGATCCGTCGCCATCTCGGTAGCGGTCTCGGTATCCGTATCACCATGCTCGTGTCCGGCACTGTCATTGCCTGCCTCATGGTGGCCCACCCCATCGGCACTCGCCAACAAAACCTGATAGCGGACTGCGTCCAGCTCAGGGAGCAAAGTCATGAACGCAACAACTGGCCACAAGGCTTCATCACCGTGCGTAGCACCCCAAGCGGGCATACCGGTCATCCTAATACCGTGTTTCGTGACCCAGAAGAGCTCTGCCGGGTTCATATGTGCCGCCGATTCGGCAAGGTCCGGAGCCGGTGGATTTAGACCTTGCCCCATTGCCTCTGGCGCTTGACCGGGCGCACCGTGGCAACCGATACACATGGCATTGAAGTCATTGATACCAGCGCGCGCAAGCGATTCATTGCTCAAGTCCGGCACATTCACGTTACTGGCATGGCGTTCAATGGATGCACGCGATGTTGTGGATAACAACCAGTTGACCACTCCGCTGTGTGGCGAGCTCGCGCTGACATCGTACAGTCCGGAATAGGCGAATCCAGCGGTAACGATCGCGGTAGTGGTCAGCAGATAGGTGGCTAATCTGAGCTTTTTCATAATCCGTTTCTTTGTCTTTACTAATTGATAAGGTCCGGCAAGCGCATCAACAGAATTTGAGCGACTGCCACAACCGGGCGACGTCAATATGACGTCGTCGAATTGGATTCAGCTTCACAGAAGTCGAGCGAGATGACATAGCTACCGCGACAATTATCAGGCCAACCAAGAGACCCAATATCGACCCCGCTCGTTTAGTGCGTTTCTCGTGGCGCCGGACAACTATTCCGGTTCAAGCATTTCTATGAGCGGGCAAAAACTAGCGGCTTGTGCCTTAAAAATTCGCGGTTGTTCCCAAGCTTCTATAGCTGATGCGATTCGCTTCTTGGTAGTACGAAGTTCCTCGATCTGCTGGGTAATCGCGGTCAGGCGCTCTCGCACCAAAGACTCTACTTTTCCACAAGGTGTCTCGCCTTGTTCGGCCGTCTCGAGAATCGCCTTAATATCAGCGATCTTGAGGCCCAACTCCTGTGCCTGGCGAATGAAATTGACCCGCTTTGTGTCGCCCAAAGCAAAAGAGCGATAGCCGTTGTCGGGATCACGGTTGGGGTGTAACAGGCCGGCTCGTGAATAATAGCGAATTGTCGCCGGCGTCACGCCGGCACTCTCTGCCAGCTCGGCAACATGCAGCGCGCCGGGCATACTGATTTCATAAATATTGTTCAACATGACTCTCATCCTTCAATACAGTGCAACTTTCAGATCGGGCAGTGCGCCCGCGACCGCTCATGGCGGCGTACACAAATTGAAGTGGCCTAGATCCTCAGGCGTTGAGTCGATAAATAGACAGGTGGGGAAAGCTCACTGGTTGGTGGACCATGCTGCATCTCTACCTTTCCAGTTGCGAGCACGGAATGGAAATCGGAGCGCAAACTTGAACTTGCGATCACAACAACTGCGGATACCTTTTGCGTCTTCGCTGCCTCGCCGCTGGCTACGCCCAGAATTTCGCAACAACACTCATCAGATGCGGTTGCAGCTGATGGATGACCACCGTGGCAGTCGCCTTGACTTTCTTCGACCTCGGAACTTGTCTCGACAGCAGCCACCGATGCTAACAACGTGCACGGCACAGCAATAATACCAAGCCATGCAAGCACGGCGACGCTAAGCAATGAAGCCGCTCGGCCGTTTCTTACTTTGCTTCTTGCTGATTCCAACATGCTTTTATATTCTTAGCCATCTTTGGTTTTAGCTCAGCTCTATCTTAGTTCAAACAGAGTAAAAGTTGAACGAAATCAGTGCTCTGCCGGCACGGGGATACCCACAACTCTATTATGGGTTTCCCTTACCCTCCCGGGAATCGTAAACGTACGATTCGCCATCACCGTCGAACGCGATGACGTCGTAATCGGAGGGATTTGGCCCTTCCATTCCAGGCGAGCCGACCGCCATTCCTGGCACCGCCAGACCCTTTATGCCGGACGGCGTTTCCTCGATAAGATAATGAACGAGGTCGATTGGCACGTGACCTTCAACCCAGTAGTCGCCGATCATTGCGGTGTGGCATGAGGAAGCTGTGTTCGGCACGCCCAGTTGCGCTCGGATCGTATGAGTATCTCGAACGGTGACAACGTGGACATCCAGATCGCTTTCTTCGAGTTGCCTTATCCAGTCGGTACAGCATCCGCAATGTGCAGTCTTGTAGACAACGACATCCGCGTCGGAACGCGCCACCGGCGCACCCAGCCATACCACTAAAACCACGAGAATACCGATAAACAGCCCACCGATTACAACCGCCCAGAATTCCGAATTCGACTCTCCCTTCCTCTCCGCTGATTTACTTTTCGTTATCAATGGTCATTGCCTCGCAGTCGCGTCATCGGTTGTTAATCGCTTCCCATCGCCCGTACGTGTCATCCGGCCAAAAACTCTGAAAATATGAGATCGTCGCTCGCGCATCATCAACCTTGAGCGTATTTCCGAACGCCGGCATGATGCCGCCTAGCGGTACTCCTCCATTGGCGATGGTCCGCTCCAGGACTTGCAGCGGGTGATGCCAGGCATGCGCGGTTCCGTTAAGCGGGGGCGGCGGGTAGTTCCCATTCACGTCGGTTTTTCGCCATTCCGTTGTACCCTCAGCGTTATCGCCATGGCATGTGGCGCAATGGGACAAAAACAGCAATCGCCCCTCCGCAACTTGTTCGACGGAGTACCAACGATCAGCCACTGGCGTCTCAGATGGAAGATCGGGAGTGCATCCAACCATTGCAGCCACAGCCCAGAGCACCATTGACTGACCCACACGATTGTTCACCTTATCGCTCCGGAAACCAGAGCGACAATGCAGTCCGAACAAAACGTGGGGCGGCGAAGAAATGGATGATGGTCGACACCCGGCAATGTCACCAAGCGCCAGTTAGGGGCTTGGGCAGCGAGATGCTCAATGGCGCGATACGGCGCTACCTCATCGTCGGTACCGTGGATCAGCAACACACCGGTGTCATCGTTCAGATTAAGCAAATCCGGCGCCGCGTCGTAGCGGTACACGATCTCCCAGAGCGAAGATGTCGACGAACGCCAGGTGTGTTTGACAAGGTCCTCAGCTACTGCTTTGGGAATATCTCGCAACAGCCGCGGGAGTAACCAGCCAAAGACACGGCGCGTCAAAATGCACGCAATCATTGCCAGGCCAACATTGGTATACAGGAATCCCCACTTCACCGACCCGCTGCGAAAGTATCTGTAGGCATTCTCTTGCGTGCCAAAGTACGGCATGCCGATCAGTGCAATGTTTAAAACCTGTGACGGATAACGTGCCGCATAAGCAGCGGTCAGCAATGCGCCAAGCGAATGACCCACCAGGGTAATCGCTCCGAGTGGCTCCAGCACGTTGTGAAGTTCAGCAACCTGTCTCTCAACCGTGTACCGAGTCCAGGGTTTTGGCGATTCCCCGAAACCGAGCAGGTCGATCAGCACAACGCGGTGATTCGCGGCCAGTGCCCCAAGGTCCTCTGCCCAGTATCGGGTCGTGCCACCGAGTCCCGGAATGAACACGACCGTGTCGGCCCCTTTTCCGTGGGTCTCGACGTACAGACCTGATAGTGGCTGACGAGTCACGACGCCCGGCCCACATAGAGGCCGGAAAGCCCCATAAAGCTCATCGCCATGAGCAGCGATGGCCGCAACCCCGAGGTGACGGCCAATGCCGGGCAGATGCCCAGCGCCTGCACCGTGACAGGGTTACGCGCCACCAGGGGCTCGAGCAGAAATTTCCCGACGGGTTGGAGCATTGCCGGCGCTTAACGCTTTGCCCGTGTCGAGCTGTGCGTGTGAACGACCTTCCAGCCGTCGTCGGTACGACGAAACAGAAACGTCTCGTACCCGGCGTGGTCGATCACACGACCATCTTTCTTGACCTTCGCGATGAACTCAACGTCCACGATCGCCCATGCGAAGTCACCCTCAATGTGCGTTTCGATGTTGGCAAAGCCGAGGTCGACATCACCGAGCGCATCGCCCTCCGGCTCGACATGATGCTCGACGAGGTCCTTGAGGCCATTATTCTGCCCACCGCTTTCGATAAACCTGGCACCGGCCTGACCCAGGAAGTGTTCGTAGAACGGGGTCCCATCGGCATTCTCCCAACCGGAGCCAACGGCGTGGATGATCTGTTGGAGTTGCTGTTCATCGCTGACGACAGCCTCATCGGCCAGAGATGTATGAACGCCAAGTAACGTGAGGGCCAGAACAATGAAATTTGCTGCGAAGAGTTGCTGTTGCATGAGAATTGCTCCCTGTTTTGTATTGGTGTTATTGCGCCAAGCGGCGACTTAGGAAGTTGTAGACCGGCACGTACACAACCCCTGCGTATGCGCCGAACAGAAAACTTTCGAAGAGACCAAGCACCGCACTACCCACGCTCAACCAGGTGAAACCGGGTAGAAGCAGTTCGAGGAACTGGTGCATATGAAGGGCTTCGGGAAGTAACAGGCCCCACAACACGCAGATTGCGAATGAAATGGCGGCCGTAATTCCCAGCGCCAGGGTGACTGTTTTCAAATTAAGCATGTTCTTCTCCTTCAGTTGGCTTGGACGGTCTGTTTACGTCGGATCCACTCGAGAGCGCGACCAATCGTTCGATGCTCTCGACTGCTAAAATCCCGGCTCTGGCCCCACACTCACGCGCGCAGGCGGTAATCGCATCGACGATACGGTCGACTTGATCATCTTCGGTGTACAAAACGACGCGCACGTTGTTTTTCATCAAATCGCGACGAAAATAGTTGGGATGCTTACCATAGCCTTTCACTTGTTCTACAGTGACGCCCGGCACGCCACATTCGCGGAGGTGCGCCTCCAACGGCGTAACAATTTCCAGCGGCACGATTGCGGTGATGCGCTTGATACTCATGTCAGTTCTCCTTCGCCCGGGCTTCACGTGGGCGTACCTCAAACAGGTTGCGAACACCGTTGGCCAGCAGCCCGGTGACATCGATGGCGTTTGTTGAATGTTCAACGGTGTTGCAAGTAATCACCGCCGCCGCCCCCGCGGCTTGCAGGTCCGCATAGGCACTGCCGGAAAACAGTCCATGAATGCCAATGCAGACGGGTGACCGGTATCCGGCGTTTTTTAAGTGGGTGATGGTCTCGATCATCGTGCCAGCGGTCGAAATAATGTCATCAACAAGAACCGGCGTATGGTGCTGCCACGTTTTCAGTGGCGGTACAGTGATTGATACCTCTCCGTCACCGCGACGGGTTTTCGACAACACGACATGCGGCGCCTTCGCCATGCTGGCGACCTCGCGAACCCACTGCTCGCTCTCACTATCCGGACCTACGATGAGCGGCTTGACGATATGCTGATGGATCCAGTTTGCAACCGTTGGCGCACCGCGCTCCGCAACGGTCGGGACGGAGTAGATCTCGTTGAGCTCCAAAAGGCGGTGCAGGTGTGGATCCACGGTGACTAGGCCGTCAACCGTGCGGCTAATCAGAGAGGCAAACACGCGCGAGGTGATGACCTCTCCCGGTTGAAAACGCGCATCCTGACGCATATAGGGTAAATACGGTGTCACCAGGATCAAGCGCCGTGCACCCATAACGCGCATGGCACGCGCCGCAAACAGCAGGGGCATGATCTGGCTGTTTGGCCTGCACAAATTGGCGTACAGAACAGCATTACGTCCATCGCAGTTGCTGTCGCCCCGGACGTAGGTCTCTCCATCGGGAAACTGCCGGATTGAAAAGGTGCCAATGTCCGCAGCAAGCTCATTGGCGAGACGCGCGCCAGCCCATTCCTGGCCGCGTAGACTGAATACGATCGGCGACATCACCACGCCATCACCTCCGGCAGCATTTCACGGATGCGCGGCAACACACTGTGACTGCCGAGGTACTCAAGTGCATAAGCCCGTTCGCCGGGCGATTCTGCATGCAATTTCATGACAGGCAGCCCTCCAAGACTAGCTGACCTAACCTGACGTGCAGTTCAACGCCAGCCGCGGCTGCCAAGGTAGCCAGTTGACGATTGTCGATGCTCTGCAAAGCACCGTCTTTATGTACACTAACGTCGTGTCGATACTCCGCGACCGGTGGCGTTCGCAAGCCGCCCTGCAACACGGCGATCACGTCTCGCGCTTCGAGCCATTCATATCTCTAACCTCCCGTGCGTCTTTTCGCGACGCTGTTACGCCTACCGCGAATCCGGGCAGCCAAACCACCGACTACCCGTTCGCGGTTTCTTAGCTCAATGGACGGCTTCCGCCTCCATCATCGATTCCATCATGACATGCATCATGTCCATTCGATTCTCGAGATCGGTAAGCCGTTGCTCGTTGCTTGGCTCGGCGTGTGACAGAGATGAGTTCATGCGTTTTTGTCCGTGCTCAGGCATACCAGAGCCCATTCCTGGTTTCATGCCCGACCCCATGTGTTCAGACATTACTTCTCGCATGTGCATTCCACCCATGCCACGCATCAGGCTCATCGCCTCTCGCATGTTCTCGCGGTGGACCACCATTAAAGATTCTTTCTCCCGTCGATTGGTTGTTGATCGAATTGCGGCCATTTCCTTGGCCATTGTTACCATCAGGGTGTCCAGTCGAGCTTGTCGCTCGACCCGGAGAGCCTGCTCGACGGCCCATTGATCCGCGATCTCCTGCGCCGGATCGGTCTCTTGTGCCCAAGCACCTGCAAAGAGCAGCACCGCGATTGGCACCGTAACTATCAGCAATTTAGACATCTTCCTTCTCCTATTGGTGGGGCGTTGCCCCGTTATTCCACAATCAATTTGCCGCGCAGCATTCTCATCTGGCAGGCGAACTCGTACTCACCGGCTTTTTGGGGAACAAACTCCACGGCCACGGTTTCGCCAGTGGGCAAGCGCGCGCTCTGCTCGAAATCCGGTAACAAGACCATCTCCGAGCAACTCGCGGTTTCCTCTCTGCGAAAATTGAGTCGAACCGGGCGTCCTTTTTGAACCACAATGACATCCGGCGTGTAGCCACCTTTGACGAGGATCATCACTTCCTGGTGCCCGGAGCTCGTCTCCGAAGCGCGCGTGCCTTTGTCCTTTTTCATCCAGAAAAATCCGCCGATCCACTTGTCCGAGAATCGTGTGTCGTCAGGCTGCGGCTCGAATAGCGGTACGCGGCCAAGATGCGTGCAAAGAACAATTGCTACGAAGTATTTTTCTCGCAGTGAACGAGTGCCGTTTCGCGCGTAAGCCGGTTGTTGCATGCGCACCGAAGAAAGCGGGTCACTGAGATGCGTCAGCCATTCCGAATCCGACAGTCGCTGCAGCATCTCGGCCGTGCGATGCACAACCCAGACGGGCTTGCCTCGCCAGACGACGGTAATGAGTTGGCCGGGCTCAATCCGCGTCAAGCCAACTTGGACCGGCCCACCAAGGGCCTGAGCCCTGGCGCCCGGTCGCAGCGATGACAGGAACGGATAGGCGGCATAGCCCGACTGCCGCAGCAGCCGCTGTCGCAGCATGAAGAAAGTGTCGCCGAGGTGTATCACTACTACCCGGCGCGGTGGGCTCGGCAGGTGACGAAGTCGCCGGTATTCTTAATAGCAGATTGTCGTGTAACGTCATTTGAAAAAAACCTCGTGTGGAACTAAGAAAGCTCGCGTCGTGCTCGGTTTTTTCTAAATTAGGTACACACAGTGTCGAATAGTCAGGGGGGCTGTCGGCGCCACCAGTTCCTGATGCAGCGGTTCATTAGCCCGATTGTTAATTCTCGCCGAGTGGCGATCACGGCTAAATGCCGCCGCAACAACGAGACCCGGTTCGCCGTTGTCAGGCAACTTGAATGCGCTTTTTGTGCTGACCGCGACCAGCCGGTCACACTCGGAATTATCCGCGCAACCTTCGTGCTCGCAATCGAGACAATGCGAGCAATGACGCGCGGCCACGTGATTTGAGTGCATCGCCCCGTCATCGTGGAGCTCGGTGTGGACCGTTTGGTCAACTGGCCAATCTGCAGTCGGTGCGGCGACGACACAGGCCTGCAACGCGATGCCAAGCCACATCAGCAGCAACAACCCGAGCACTGATCGCCCCCGGGCGTGCTGTTGTTGTCGAATCGTGGCTAACACTGTCATGGTCTGCTTCGCTTACGTGCTTCTTGTATTTCCTGAACTTAAGTCAGTCTAAAACTTGTATCCAGCATGCAAGTCAAGTCTTCTTTGCCTACTCGCCGAATTCACTTCGCAAGTACACAATCAGGGCCAGAATGTCATCGTCTGACAGGGACGGATTGCCGCCCTTGGCAGGCATGGAAAGTGCCGCACCTGGGGTCGCCAGTCCCTCGTTAACGCTCTTGGCGAGTTCCGCATTGGACTTTGCCAGCGGCCCGTCGGCAACCGTAAAATCGCTGACACCGGGCAACGCGCCCTTGCCGTTTGCCCCGTGGCAGGCGATACAAGTCTGGGAGTAGATCGCTTTACCGACCTTCGCGCTATCCGATTTGTCGGGGTCACCAGCAGCGGCCAACACTGGCGTCAATAAGGACGCCAGCGTCAGAACCACCAGACAACTAGTTGCTTTGCTGTAAGAAAACCAGAACATTTTCTGCCTCCGTAGCCGTCAGTGCTGCACGGACGCGCATGTGCGCAACCGCTGCTCGCCACTGATCGTCGCGCAGTGATTTAGGATCCCGCATGTTGTGGCACCTCGCACAGGTATCCGCCCATGTCTTGGCGCCCTTGGCAAACTGCATGGGATCGTTTTGCGTGGCTACAGTGTTCTCGGCAGCCACCACCGGAACCTGTGCGGCCAGCACCCCAAGTCCCAGGACTGCGGTAATGACCGCCGCCGGAACCAGTGTGAAAGGTTTCGTTTTCATTGTTACAACTCCTTAATCTTAATAACCGTAGGCGATTTGTAGAATCCAACGATCGGCATCGGTGATTTCACCGGGCTCGCCTTTGTTAGATTCATAACCGAATTTGAGCATGGCACTTGGTGCAATCAGGTAGTTAAGGCCGTACGCCAACTGTTCCTGGGTGTCATCCGCGTGCGGCGACGTGAAGTCTGTATAGCGAACAACTCCTTCCCACTTGCCATCACCGAACTTGTAAGCACCCTGTGCGTACCATGTCTCCCACTTGCCGCCCTCAGGAGCGATGCTAAGAGGCTGTGCATCCACTTCCTGGCTAACGAATTCGCCACGAAAATCGAAGCTATTCCAGCGGTAATTGGCGTCGAAGCCAAAAACGCTGTAGCCACGTTTGGCGTCGCCTTCAATATCTATGCCGTCATCTTCCACAACGGCCACATCGCCTGTCGCACCCGATACAGCCAGTTCGAAATTCGGAATCGGCAGGAACGCGACGCGTCCGCCAAATACCAGTTCATCGTCGGGGTCACTCGCGAAGCCTTCCGCTTCGACGGCGTGGATCTCGCCATCCTCACCTTCAATTTTGGGTCCGTTGCCGAGATAGGCGGCATAGGTAATCTTGCTATTGCTGCCAACAGGCGCAACGCCACGAAGCTGCATGCCCATTTCTGAAACAGGTGCAGCCCCATCGTGGCCGAATCCTGGGGGAGCTGAGGTCAGCTTGTTAATCCATGATGGGTGCAGATTCTGACGGAAATTGCCGACGGGGCTCAGGAACTTGCCTGCAACCAGCGTGAGATTGTCAGTCAAGAACCAATCAACCGTCGTGTACTCAAGCCCGATGTTGGTGTCGCCGTTTTCCTCGACTTCAACTTCCAGCTCAGCTTCCCAGAGAATCTTGTTGTCGTAAAGGAAGTGGAACATTGGATTGAAGTTGGCGGCGAATGCAGCTGGACCGTTCTCGACACTCACATAGTCCGCTGATGCATAGCCTGAAAGATGCGTCACTGAAGTGACATCCGACCATTCTGTCGCTGACTGAGTCGCGCGAATTGCGACCTGATTTGCGGTGACGTCGGTGCGCAATGAATCTAGCGCACCCGCTGCTCCGGCTTCCTTCGCTTCGGTGAGCTCTGTTCGTAGCTCACCTAGTTGTTCGGCCAGAAGCGACACGCGCTCTTCGAGCTCCGCGATCCGTTCGGGATGGCTTTGTGCGAACGCGGGTGTTGCAAAAAACGCCAGCGTTGTCACCGACATCGCGAGCATCTTGCATCGTGCGGTGGTTTTCATTGTTCTCTCCATTAGGGGTTGTCATTTCGAAACTGGTTGCGTTGTGCATCGACTAGCGCATTACGACTAACAGCGCTTCGTAGCCGATCCAACAACCGGCCACTGATGAGCGGCTTGTCGAAAACGTCTACGGCACCCGCCTTCAAGGCTTGTGCGGCGATATCACGGTCAGAGGTACTCGCAAGTACGACGACCGGCAGATTGGCGTTCTGTGTACGCAATTGCCTGACGAATGCCAGGCTGCCCATCCCGGGCAGGTCTGCTTCCACCAGCAAGTAGCCTGGATCGACCGTTTGTGGGGGGTTCGATTCAAGATACGCTTCCGCGGTTGAATAGCATCTAACGTCGATACCGGACGAGCAGAGCAGCGTAGTCACCGCGTCGTGGACCGCCAAGTCTGGATCGACCACGTAAACTGTTTCTTGCTTGCCACGCATTTACATCTTCCAATCGCTATCACTTCGATGACTGGAAGTATGGTTGGATCACCGCACGGGGACTATTGAGAAAACCCCGAAGTGAGTTGTCGGTAGCCCGAACCGAGTAGGAGGTAGCCGGAGATGACTAGGAGGCCGCCCGAATTGAGTTGGGGATACCCCGATATGTGGCGCTGGCAACGCCGCTATTCAGAATCCGTTAGTGACTCTGCTGCAATCTTGACGCGTACGAGTTGCGCTAGTGTTCGCACACCAAGCTTCTGCATCAAGTGAGACCGATGCGCCTCTACAGTGCTTTCACTGATACCGAGGTCCGATGCGACTACCTTGTTCATCTTGCCAAGGGCCACAAGCTCAAGAACCTCTCGCTCGCGATCAGAGAGACTTTCCATTCGCTCCGCAATCTGCCGCTTACTCAAAAGGTCTTTTCGTTTTCCTGCTTCGATGTCGAGTGCTTCATTTATCCGGTCAAGCACGTTCTGCTCCCTAAACGGCTTGCGCACGAAATCCAGCGCGCCTCGTCGCATGGCGTCAACAGCCATTGGAATGTCGCCATGCCCCGTAATAAAGATTATCGGCAGTAGAGATCCCAGTTCATTGAGGTTCTGCTGGAGTTCCAGGCCGCTCATTCTCGGCATTCGAATATCGAGCACCAGACAACCACGCATATCGCCCCGGAACGCGTCAAGAAATTCGATTGCGGAGCTGTAAACTTCGTGCCGCTGGCCGACAGTTTTCATCAAAACACCAAATCCTTCGCGGACATCCTCATCGTCATCGACGATATATACGGTTTGCTCCTCAGCCATGATTTTCCTCTTGATCAGCCGGTGGCAGGGAGAAAAAGAATGTCGCACCACCTTCTTCGTTGTTGTAGTAGTCCAGCCGGCCACCATGCGCGACGACTATAGCTCGGCTGATTGACAACCCCATACCCATTCCCGACCTCTTCGTTGTGGAAAAGGGAGTGAATAGCACTTCAGCCACTTCATCGGAAACGCCGCTACCACGGTCAATCACTGAAACCTCAATATTCCCGTCGGTATCCAGTCTTGTTTTGAGACCTATTGAACTGCTATCGCGGCGATCAGCAGCATTCATGGACTCCATACCATTTCGCAGCAGATTCAGCACTACTTGCTGTATTTGAACCGAATCCACAGAAACGTCGGGTAGCCCGCTTGCTGTATCAACGTCGATGCTTAAATCACGAATGCTCGATTCTGCCTCAGCAAGCTTGGCCACACCGTCAATCAGCTCTTTACAGCTGACGGCTTCCTTCGCGCTTTCACGTCGACGCGCCATATTCTGCATGCGTTCGATGACCGCACTCGCGCGATGCGCATGCTGAACAAGCTTGTTGAGTATTTCCCGCAGTGGTTGTTGGTCATCACCGTCAGCCAGTTGAGTACCTGCCTGAACGAACAGCGATATTGCTGTCAGTGGCTGGTTGATCTCATGGGCGATGCCCGTGGCCATCTCGCCGAGCATGTTCAGCCGATCGACATGCGCCAGATGCTCTCGATGCTGACGCGCTTCGTTTTCCGCCGATCGCTGCTCGGATATATCGCTGATAAAACCCTCAAGGTGTGGACTTTCGCCGGCAGCAGACGTAACTGAACGACCACGCTCCCAAACCCATCGCTCGTCGCCGGACTTATGCACGATACGGTACTCAAGCTCGAACGCATCGCCCGCATCAGTCGCACGCCGCACTTCGTCCGCGACTCTTTCGCGATCGCCCGGATGTACAAGATCAAGCCAAACCTTGCGCCCTTCATAAAAGTCGTTACGAGAAAAACCCGACAACGCACTGCAACCTTCACTCACAAACTCCATCGGCCAATCTGGTTCGTTTGCACGACGGTAAGCCATGCCCGGCAAGTTTTTGAAAAGCGTTGCAAGCTGTGTCGCAATATCACGAAATTGGCGGGAGTGGTGCCGCGCTTCAATCGCCAGGTACACGGCGACCGTAACGAGTGCGCTCAGCAGCAAGCCGACAACAAGAACGAGTGTCGACGAGTCGGCGTGGCCCGCCGACAAGAAACTGCTTGTCGGCACGACCGAAATTGTCCAGTTCAAACCATGCGTAACAAAAGCACTTTGTTCTGTGCGGGAGCTGTCCTGAACATCATTGTCAGCCTCAAACCGGTAGACCTCATGCCCTTGAAGAAGTATCTGGACGTGATGATCCGTGCTTTGCAGGTTTCCGACGACGGCCTTGAGCCATGGCTCAAGGCGGAGAACACCGACGATGACTCCATCAAAGTTCTCATCCCGCAATACCGGTAAGATTACGGCCACACCGATATCGTCGTTGTCCAGTTCAAACGGTTGACTTACCACTACAGTCCCACTATTGCGTGCGGACTCCAGAGCAATCTGCGCTTGCTCTATTCCGGCGATGTCAATACTTTCCGCCCCGACAGCTCTAGCCACCGGCACAGCCCACCGCTCTTGCATGGTCGAATCAACCCACAGGATGGAATCGAAGCCCGGCATATCCGTCACATATCGCGTCGCATCCGCTTCCCAAACAGTTCGCGGATTGCCACCCGACGCCGTCCAACGATGTGCAAGTCGATCAAGCGCCGCGAGGCGATTGTCAGTGTCTTGTCGGATAAGCAGCTGATTCATGTGCACGACATGGTCAGTCGCCGAGCTAGCGTGCTCATGTGCTCGCTGATCGATCACGTACCATACCGCAACAACGCCCACCGCCATTAACAGGCCTGCAAGAACAGCGACCCAAATTGCCGACCTATTGAGACCTGCGTCTGGCACCATTGTGAGCCGACTCTTCATGTAACTGACAACCTTGTTAGCGATCAACGTCAAAATTGTAGCACCCGCTACCAGATCACGATTGGCGCGGCTTGGTGCCGCGCCAACTATTGCTTGTGCCTACTCGGCAGCGCTCTTGCCTTGGCGAGTCGCGTATGTACTCGTGCTGCCATCGGCGCGATAGGCGATGACGTCATACTCCACAGGGTTCGGACCTTCCATTCCCGGTGATCCCATCGGCATGCCCGGCGCAGCGATTCCACGAATATCACCTGGCTTTTCGGTCATTAGCCGTTGCACGAGATCTGCGGGAACATGACCCTCGACCCAATAATCACCTACTTTCGCCGTATGACACGAACCAAGCGCGTGCGGTACGCCAAGGCGTTCTCGCGTCGCCGCCGTCGTCGCAACATTGACCACCCCGACCTCAAGACCGTTTTCCCGTAAGTGGTCCACCCAGCCGAGGCAGCACCCACAGAACTCGGTCTTGTAAACCACGATATCGGCATTCTCGGCGCCACTTGGCGTCGGGTTGGACGCAGGTTGCGGTTCGGCTCGTACAAAAAGCAGGCCCGCTACGATGGCTACAACAGCCACGATCGTCAAAACATTCTTGATATTCATTGTTCAGTTCCTTCCTAATGTTTCAAACTTGAATGGCCGATTGACCATTCGCGTTGAGGCGCTGCCCTTATGCATCAGCGCCCAGATCTTTTCCGCGCCAGATTAAGAAAAGCGCGGGAATTACTATCAGAGTCAAAATGGTGGCACTGACCATGCCACCCACCATCGGTGCGGCTATTCGGCGCATTACCTCTGACCCAGTGCCACCGCCGAGCATGATGGGCAGCAATCCGGCAATGATGGCGGCGACCGTCATCATGATGGGTCGGACGCGAAGCACCGCACCGTCGATGACCGCCGCCTTCACGTCATCAATAGTGAGGGAACGCCCTTCCGATTCAGCGGTAGCCATGTGTTGGCGAATCGCCTGGTTGAGGTAAACCAGCATCACTACACCGATTTCGACCGCAACGCCCGCCAGTGCAATAAAGCCGACGCCGACGGCAACGGACAGGTCGTAGCCGAGCAGGTACAGCAGCCAGAGCCCACCGATCAGGGCCATTGGCAATGTGCCGATGATGATGGCGACTTCGGCGAAGCGGCGAAAATTGAGATACAGCAGCAATATGATTATGGCGAGCGTGACCGGACCGACGATGGACAGGCGCTCCTTGGCACGTACCATGTACTCGTATTGACCCGACCATGCCAACGAATAGCCCGCCGGCAGATCGACGAAATCAGCCACCACCCTCTGGGCCTCGCTAACGTAAGAGCCGAGATCGCGACCCGCAATGTCTACGTAGGTCCAGCCGTTCAGGCGAGCGTTTTCGCTTTTGATGGCAGGCGGCCCATCGACAACTTCGACATCGGCCACATCGGCTAAGGCGATTCGCGCCCCCTGTGGCGTAACAATGGGCAACAGCTTAAGTTGCTCTACGGAGTCTCGAAAGCGCTGCGGGTATCGAATATTGACCGGGTAACGCTCACGCCCTTCAATCGTCTGCGTCACATTCATGCCACCAACCGCAGTACGAACAACGTCTTGAACGTCGTTAATGTTCAGGCCGTATCGCGACGCGCGCTTGCGATCGATGTCGACATCAACGTATCGACCGCCCGCAACGCGTTCCGAGTAAACGGACGCCGTACCATCGACGTTAGCCAGAACACGTTCAAGGTCCAAACCAATACGCTCGATCACCTTGAGGTCTGGGCCTGCCACTTTTATACCGACCGGTGTCTTGATGCCCGTGGCAAGCATATCGATCCGCGTTTTGATCGGCATGACCCAGGCATTGGTGAGTCCCGTGTATTTTACAGCTCGGTCCAGCTCTGCACGGAGTCCCTCAGGCGTCATTCCCTCTCGCCACTCTTCACGGGGCTTGAGTTGAATGACCGTCTCGATCATCGTGAGGGGCGCCGGGTCAGTTGCCGTCTCAGCACGTCCAATCTTGCCAAAGACTCGCTTCACCTCCGGTACCGCAAGAATCATTCTGTCGGTGTGTTGCAGAATCTCACGCGCTTTATCGATCGATACGCCCGGGTAGGTCGTTGGCATGTACATCAAGTCGCCTTCGTCCAACGGCGGCATGAATTCCGAGCCGAGCTTTGTTGCCGGCCAAAGACCGACAACGAGAATGATGGCGGCAAGTGCCAGAGTGCCTTTTGGAAATCGAATAACGGCGTTGATGATTGGTCGATACGCCATTATCAGGACCCGATTGATCGGGTTCTTGTGCTCCGGTGTGACTTTGCCGCGAATGAAATACCCCATTAGCACCGGTACAAGCGTTATTGACAGCCCCGCTGCTGCTGCCATTGCGTAGGTCTTTGTAAAAGCCAATGGTGCGAACAGGCGACCTTCCTGCGCTTCCAGAGTAAACACCGGCAAAAAGCTTAGCGTGATGATTATCAGCGAGAAAAACAGTGGAGGTCCGACTTCCGTAGCGGCGTCGCCCATAATGCGCCATCGATTTTCGTCTGTGAGGGGCTCTTTCTCGATGTGCTTATGCACGTTTTCGATCATTACGATCGCCGCATCGACCATCGCGCCGATTGCGATAGCGATACCGCCGAGGGACATGATATTCGCGTTAATGCCCTGCATCTTCATGACAATGAACGCAACCAGGATGCCGACAGGGAGACTGATGATAATGACGGCCGATGATCTCAGGTGGAACAAGAACACCGCACACACCAGCGCTACCACAAGAAACTCTTCAATGAGTTTTCCTTCCAGCGTTTCCACGGCGCGCCCAATGAGATCCGACCGATCGTAGGTCGTGACGATTTCGACGCCCTCCGGGAGACTGCGCTCAAGTTCAGCAATGCGTTTCTTGACGCCATCAATCGTCGTCAGTGCATTCTCACCCCAGCGCATCACTATTACGCCACCAACGACTTCGCCTTCTCCATCCAGATCCGCGATACCTCGGCGCATTTGCGGTCCCAGGCGAATCTCAGCAACATCCGACAAGACCAGTGGCGTCCCTTGCGCGTTCACGCCTAACGGGACATCGCTCAGATCCTCAAGACTCTGCAGGTAGCCGCTTGCTCGCACCATGTATTCGGCCTCGCCCATTTCGATAACCGAGCCACCCGTCTCCTGGTTTCCCTGCTGTATCGCCATGCGCAGTTTCGCCAGCGGGATACCGAATGCGCGAAGCTTGTCCGGATCGACGACGACCTGGTATTGGCGAACCATCCCGCCGATCGTCGCTACCTCTGCAACGCCGGGCACCGTCTGCAATTCATACTTCAAGAACCAGTCTTGCAAGCTTCGAAGTTGTGAAAGATCGTGCCCTCCGGTGCGGTCGACCAACGCGTACTCGTATACCCAACCAACTCCGGTTGCGTCCGGTCCTAGCGCCGGCTTTGCGTTGTCAGGCAGTTGCCCCGACACCTGGCTGAGATATTCAAGCACACGTGAGCGAGCCCAATAGAGGTCCGTACCGTCTTCGAAGATTACGTAGACGTATGAGTCTCCGAAGAAAGAGTACCCGCGTACTGTGACCGCTTTGGGAACCGACAACATCGCAGTCGTCAGCGGATAAGTCACCTGATCTTCAACCACCTGCGGCGCCTGCCCCGGGAACGACGTCTTGATGATGACCTGAACGTCCGATAAATCGGGCAAGGCGTCGACGGGCGTTTGACTCACCGAGTACAAACCCCCGGCCGAAAGCAACACAGTCATGATCAAAACCAGAACACGGTTCCGAATTGACCAGCGGATTAATCTGGCAATCATGGCTGCGTCTCCTCGGCGTGTTGACTATGGTCGGTGGCCTCGTCCATCTCGTCCTCGCTCAACCCCATCTCGCCTTGGCCAAGCTCCGTATCGCTGTCCATTTGGTGCTGACTGTGGTCCATCGTGTTTTGAACCTCATCAGCATCTACGTCCGTCTGATGCTGGCTGTGGTCCTCTATCTCATCTGTGGAGTCATCCATGCGAGACAGCGCGGCTCCAATGTTGGACTCGGAGTCGATTAAGAACTGTCCCGAAACAACCACCGTCTCGCCGGGGGATATCCCTTTTCGAATCTGAACGCGATCACCCGACTCAATGCCGATCTCCACTGGTTGCGAGCGGAACCGCCCCTCACCCAGTGCAACAACGAGCCTGTCAATCGCGCCGCCTCGGATCAGCGCCTCACGAGGTACATGTACGACATTACCGACGCTATCTCCGTGAATCGTGACACGAGCGAACATGTTCGGACGCAGGGATTCCGATTCGTTGTCAAAACGAAGTCGAACCTTAAGTGTGCGTGTTTTCGGGTCTAACTCGGGATACACGTAATCGACGACTCCATGCCACATCTGCCCCGGCGCGTAGTCGAGCTCGACCATCGCTTGCTGACCTGGCTTCACCCAAGCCGCTTGGCGCTCAAAGACTTCGGCAATCACCCAAACGCGGTCGAGTTTTGCCACAGACATAACTTCCGTTGCGGGCGTTATGTAGATTCCTTCTCGTACGCCCAGGTGCGCTATGACACCATCCGTCTCGGCGTTAAATTGAATTCGCTGCTTGACCGTACGCTCTTTGTCGAGTCTTGCGATCTCGTTGTTGGTCACGCCAAGCGCGGTAAGTCGATCTTTCGATGCACCAAGAAGCAGAGAATTATTGCTTCGTATGGCTACCAGATATTCTTCTTGCGCATTAACGAGTGTTGGGGAGTACAGCTCAAAAAGGAGTTGTCCCTTCTTGACCGGATCGCCCGTCGCCTTCGTGTTGAGTTTCTCAATCCACCCGTCTACTCGCGTATGAACATGCTGTAACGTTTCTTCGTCGTATTCGATATAACCGACGGTATCGATTATTTGCGATAGAGAGCCTTTCTCAACAACCGAGGTTCGAACGCCGAGATTGTTGACGATCGTCGAGTCGATCGCGACAACGCCAGGTTGCCCATCGACCTGATCCGCGTATACCGCGACTAAGTCCATGCCCATCGGCGATTTCCCGGGTTCATCGCGCCGGTAGTTCGGGTCCATCGGTGCAACCCAATACAATATCTCCCGGTCTCCGCCTGCTCCGGACCCTGCCAACTCACCGGTCGGTGAGTTCATCGACCGCCCAACAAGCACACCAAGGATGATCGCAACCAGTAGAATTGCGGCAAATAGAATGTTCTTTTTCATTGTGAAAGCCCTCCGAGGTTGGCGAGAACGGCGTATGTTTGTGCTCGTTCAACTTGCAGGCGAATGTGTTCAATACGAGTATTCAGGTCATCGATGTAGGCACGCATCACTTCGGCGAAGTCGCCTTTATCGCTCTGGTACGCGAGCAGCGACGCCTCGGCCTGGCCTCTTGCCTGACCCAGAATTTGTGACTTGTACAACGCCAGTCGGCGAGTCAAATCCTGCCAACGCGCGTATTCGGCGGCTAGTTGACGTTGCATCGCGCGCAGGGTTTGTTCCCTAGTTGAGCGTGCAGCGCTGCGTTCGTGCAGTGCGGCGGACACGGTGCTGTCAACGGACTTCTTTCTGAAAAACGGAAGACCGACCGTGACACCCACGCTAATAAAATCCGACCGCGGTTCGCCGGAGGGCAGCGTACCCTCTCGATAGCTGTATCCCAGATCGACCGCCCAGGCTGGCTTGGAACGCTGTTCCGCTAAATCCACGCCTGCATTTCCGGCCTCAATCTGAGCGTCGGCAGCCCTCAAAGTCGGATGCCTTTGTAGCGTTTCTTGTAACGGCTCCAGTAGCGGTAATTGTTCCCAGCTCGGGAGTTCTCCGGCCAGCGGCAGTGCGGCGCTAATACCTATCCACTCACCAAGCTCGGCTTGTGCTCGAGAGCGTTGTCGGTCGATCTCAATCAATCGGTCGTCAAGACGACTCAATTCAAGGTCCGCCCGCAGCACGTCCTGTTGATTCTTTCGCCCGACGGCGTATAGCGACCGAGTAATTGTCGCCAGATCGCCGAAAAACGGTCGCGACTGAATCACTAGGTCGCGCGCCTGCTCCCAGTAGTACAAATCCAGCCATGTACTTCGCACGGCATTCAGCACATTGCGACCGCGCGCATCAGCATTCTCGGTCATTTCGTCCGCAAGCGAGCCTATTCTCAGCGCGCTAAGCGACCGTGTTTTGCCGGCAGGAAAAGCCTGTCGCAGACCGACGGCGGCGTTCGTCATGCCTTCGGTCCTGAATCCACCGGACTCGAGAGGAAAATTGTTGAGGCCGATACGAAGCATCGGATCGGGTAACTCACCCGCAACGACGGCGCGCTCCTCAAGAGCGGCCGCTCTTGCCTGCAAAGCCTGTTGACCAGGCTCTGCTGCAAGCGCCAGCCTCTCGGCCTCAGCCAAGGTCAGAGAGGCGCCCTCTCGGGCGATGGCGGGCAGCGTGAAGACAATCATCGCCACTACCGCAGCAAATTTGTGGCGGGTTACCGAACTGGACGGCACCCGACGTTTACTTTTGAACTCGGGCTTTTGCCCGATTGGGGAAATCATTAGAAAAGCTCCTACGTGAAAAACCGGGAAAGAAACGGCTTACAGCGCAGGGTTAACTAATTCAGATATACACAGTAGAGAACGTGTAAAGAAACCGACCCGCCGGAATACTCCGGCGGATCAGCAGCGCCATCGGACTGATCGCCAGGATGAGTTGACCATTCTGAAGCGCTGGTGGGGAGTAATGGTAAGGACTCATCGTAGTCGTCAAGGTCTTGTTGGCCTGAACGGACGTCAATGGTGCCTTCATCGATATCACAGCATTCCGCCTGCGCTGACACACAGGATTCTTCAAATTGGGGTATCTCCGAAGCACAGTGGTCATTTGGGCGCGACGCGTCTTGCTCCAATGCTGGCGGGCAATGCGGGCAACCGTGATCGCTAACCGCTGCAACAGCACAGGGTTGAATTCCCAGGCCCACCCACAATGCCGCGATTACACCGAGCACGTTGCGCTTGGTGAAGATCTGACTCTGTCGCGATGTTCGGGAAAACTTCATAAGTACGTCAATATCGATTTCGGAAAATGTCTGTTTCAACTCATCCTAGCCACAATTCCTTGCCTGTACCTGACAAAGGTCTGCTCCAGCCATAAGTCAGGAGTACTTTACAAGCTGTATGCAACGTACAGGTCAAGGCCTTTGAGGTATGTATCTTCGCTGCGGCGACTTAGGTATCGCAATTGGAGGTTTCCCTATCTGACTTATGGGTGCCCATAACTTTTTCGCCAGAAGTACCGATACCATTCTTGCGCTATTTCGATAAAACTAGTCACTCTTTTTGGCGACGGCCTTAGCCTAAATATTCGGGACGACTCTCGGCATTGTGCCGGTAATGCGGGACCAGCGAAAGATCTGGGTCGGATCATTCAGGGATAAGCAATGTAGAGCCAATCGCCTAATATGATGAGCCGCCGAATGAGCAGACTCATTCACAACCTGAGAGGACGATACAATGACGATGATTACCAGAAATCAGTTGTTTTGCGCTTTAGTGTTGTTTGGCGCAATTTTGGTATCCAGTAATAGTTTTGCCAATGATTACCCGTTCGAAGAAAAGCTCCAGCAGTGTGAAGCAGCATTTGAAAAAATGCATAGTGGTGATTTGGCCCAGAAGGACGCGTGGAAAGTGCGTAACGAGCACATGATGCTTGTAAGAGAGATTCTCGAGAATCTGAACAAACGCAACCACGCCATCATGAAATCGAAAGATCGTACTATGTCGTCTGACGAGATTCTCGACAACTTCCTGGTTATGGGGAGCCTGCTCGAAATGATGGCTACAGAGGACTTAAGAGTTGACGATGAGTGGGGATATCCGTTGAGCGAATGAAACACTGTTTTTGTGGCGAAAAAAAGAGCCGTCCGGGATTTCCCTGAACGGCTCTGGAATTGAACTTGGTGGTGAAGGGTGGATTTGAACCACCGACCTACGGGTTATGAGTCCGTCGCTCTAACCAACTGAGCTACATCACCTGATTTGGGTCGCAGATTGTGCTGATGCGGCCGCTGGGTGTCAAGGCTATCCGGTTAGGTCGCGGTCAGGGCACCCAAAGGGCATAACAACCGCTCCTACACGTTGAAGCGGAAATGCATTATATCGCCTTCCTGAACGATGTACTCCTTGCCTTCCAGACGCAGCCGGCCGGCTTCCTTTGCGCCCTGTTCGCCGTTGCCGGCGACGAAATCGTCGTACGCCATGACTTCAGCGCGGATAAAGCCTTTCTCGAAATCCGTGTGAATTTCGCCGGCAGCCTGTGGTGCGGTAGCGCCGACTTTGGTCGTCCAGGCACGTACCTCTTTAACGCCGGCCGTGAAATAGGTCTGCAGGCCGAGCAGTGAGTAACCGTGGCGGACAACGCGATTCAAACCAGGCTCATCAAAACCGAGGTCGGCCAGGAAGTCAGCTTTGTCTTCGTCGTCCAGTAGTGCGATCTCAGCCTCGATTGACGCACACATCGCGACGACT
>RCNF010000339.1_pt1 | contig 23137 bp, 22 predicted proteins | sample 2041311 | NCBI WGS metagenome assembly RCNF01 (sample SAMN09708228, study PRJNA481090) | Marine sediment metagenome, whole genome shotgun sequencing project. | biome: marine sediment; feature: ocean; material: sediment; isolation source: Sewage treatment plant 2 marine sediment (STP2) ... | reverse complement strand
CCGAGAATGAACCCGGCCGTCGGGAAATCCGGACCGAGTATGAAGCCCATGAGATCGGTGACTGAGAGCTCGGGGTCGCTGATGAGGGCGATGGCGGCGTCAATGACCTCGCCGAGGTTGTGCGGCGGGATGTTGGTGGCCATGCCGACAGCGATACCCGAGGAGCCGTTGACGAGGAGGTTGGGGTAGCGGGCCGGGAGGACGGTGGGCTCGACCATCGAACCGTCGTAGTTGGGCACCCAGTCCACGGTTTCCTTGGTGATGTCGTCACCGAGGAGCTCTCCCGACAACCGCGTCAGCCGGACCTCGGTATAACGCATCGCCGCGGCGGAGTCCCCGTCGACCGAACCGAAGTTCCCTTGACCGTCCACCAGCGTATAGCGCATCGAAAAGTCCTGCGCCAGCCGGACCGCGGTGTCGTAGATCGCCTGGTCGCCGTGCGGGTGGTACTTACCCATCACGTCACCGACGATGCGGGCAGACTTCTTGTAGGCGCGGCCCGCTGTGTTGCCGGCCTCCCACATCCCGAATAGTATCCGGCGGTGGACCGGCTTGAGGCCGTCGCGAACGTCGGGCAGGGCGCGGCCGATGATGACCGACATCGCGTAGTCGAGGTAGGAGTTCTTGAGCTCCTCTTCGATCGTGATCGGGTGGCGCTCGACGCGCGGCGGTGTGTCGTTTTCGCTCATTTAAATATCCAGATTCCGCGCTTCGAGGGCGTAGGTCTCGATGAACTGGCGCCGCGGTTCCACCGCGTCACCCATCAGGATCGTAAACAGCTCGTCCGCCCGCGCCCCGTCTTCGACTGTGACCTCGAGGAGGCGCCGTCCTTCCGGGTTCATCGTGGTTTCCCAGAGCTGGCGGGGGTTCATCTCGCCAAGACCCTTGTAGCGTTGGATATTGAGGCCCTTCTTGGCGATCTCATACACCCGGCTCACGAGCTCGCGCAGGCTGGCCAGGGTCTCTCGCTCGCCGTTTCTCTCGAGGTGGAAGGGTCCGACCCGGATGGCCGCGACCTGGGAGAGCTGCTGCCGTGCGCGGCGGTAGTGGCCGCTCGAGCCGAGGAGCTGACTGAGACGCACGTCCCGGCCACGGCCGTTGACGCCAACCCTGCAGACCACTTCGCGGACGCCATGCTCTTCGTCGAGCTCGACGCGGGTCTCTTCATAGCCGAGCTCGCGCAGCTCGTTGGCGAGCGCTTCTGCGAACTCCGGGCTCCCGGGGCCCTCCTCCCGCAATGCTTCGGTGTCGAGGGCGGCGAGAACAACATCCTGCGGCCACCCCCGGTTCTCGAGGTTGTCGAGGCTCTGGCTCCAGTCCTCGGCGGCGAGCAGGGCCCGGCGAAGCTCCCGGCCTGCAAGCTCGCGACCGGTCGCACCGATCACGAGTCGGTACTCGTCCTCGACCCGGTCGAGGAGGAAATTCGAGAGGTCGGCATCGTCGCGGAGATAGGTCTCTTTCTTCTTGCGGCTCACCTTGTAAAGCGGCGGCTGCGCGATAAAGAGATTGCCGCGCTCGACCAGCTCCCGCATCTGGCGATAAAAGAACGTGAGCAACAGTGTTCGGATATGGGAGCCGTCCACGTCGGCGTCGGTCATGATGATGACCTTGTGATAACGAACCTTGAGCGGATCGAATTCTTCCTTGCCGATACCGGTGCCGAGACATTGGATAAGCGCCCGGATTTCTTCGGAGGCCAACATCCGATCGAATCGCGCCTTCTCGACGTTGAGGATTTTGCCCCTGAGCGGCAAGATCGCCTGAAAGCGGCGGTCCCTCCCCTGTTTGGCCGACCCGCCGGCGGAGTCGCCCTCGACGATGAAAAGCTCGGAGAGCTCGGGGTCGCGCTCCGAACAGTCGGCGAGCTTTCCCGGCAGGGCAGAAGATTCCAGGGCGCTCTTGCGGCGTGTGAGCTCTCGCGCCTTACGAGCCGCATCGCGGGCCCGCGCCGCATCGAGACATTTCGAGATGATGGCCCTGGCCTCGGCGGGATGTTCCTCGAGGTAGGTCCCGAGGTGATCGTTGATAACTGACTCGACCCAGCCCCGGACATCAGACGAGACCAACTTGTCCTTGGTCTGGCTCGAGAACCGGGGCTCGCGGACGCGCACGGAGATGATCGCCGTGAGACCCTCCCGAACATCCTCGCCGGAGAAGTTCTCCTTCATGGTTTTGAGAAGATTCTGGGACTGCGCGTAGGTGTTGATGGTGCGGGTCAGGGCGGCCCGAAACCCTGAGAGGTGGGTGCCTCCGTCCCGGTTGAAGACGGTGTTGGTGAAGGCGAGAACATTTTCGTTGTAGCCGTCGTGCCACTGCAGCGCGACTTCGATATCCTCGTCCTGGTCATTGGATTCGATCAGATAGACGGGCTCGTCGTGGAGCGCCGATTTGGATCGGTTGAGGTAGCGGGCAAACTCCTTCAGGCCGCCATCGAAGCGGAAGGTCTCCTCACGATTGGTGGTCTCGTCGGCAAAATGAATATCAACCCCGGAATTCAGGAAGGCGAGCTCACGCAGGTGGCGGACCAAAAGGTCGGGGTGGAACTCGAGGACCGAAAAGACCTCGGGATCCGGTTTGAAACTGACTGTCGTACCGCTGCGGCGCGAGGTGCCGATCGCTTTCAACGGCGCCTGCGGGACGCCCCTGTGGTACATCTGTTCCCAGACCGTGCCTTCGCGGTGGATCTCCAGACGCAGCCACTCGGAAAGAAAATTCACCACACTGACCCCGACGCCGTGGAGCCCGCCCGAGACCTTGTAGGCGTTGCTGTCGAACTTTCCACCCGCGTGGAGCTCGGTCATGATGACTTCGGCCGCCGACCGACCGCTCTCCACGTGCATGTCAGCCGGGATGCCGCGACCGTCATCGGTGACGGTGACCGTCTGATCAGCGTGAATGGAGACGCTGATTTGATGACAGTATCCGGCTTGAGCTTCGTCGATCGCGTTGTCGACAACCTCCCACACCATGTGGTGCAGCCCGGTGATGTCGTCGACATCACCGATATACATGCCCGGGCGTTTACGGACCGCCTCCAGGCCCTTGAGTACCTGGATGCTCGCCGCGTTGTAGGTGTCACTCATGAATCTCGGCCTCCTGACGCACACAGGCTCCGTTTTCGAGCCACAGGCGGTGGGCCTTCCACCTTTTCGAGGCGGCCGTCCCATCGCTCGTGCTGGAGAGAAAAAGTTGTCTCTTGTCGCCGAGGTGGTTGATCAGGCGGTTCAGCGCCTCGTGATCCAACTCGGCGTCCACATCGTCCACAATCACCGGAAACCGATCCTGCCGCTCCTTTTCTATCTCGGCGAGTGTCGCCAGCCTGAGAGCCGCGGCAACGACCTTGGCTTGACCCGTACTGAGCACGTACCGGACGACCCGCCCGTCCGTTCTCAGGCTCAGATCATGGCGGTGCGGACCGTCCACGGTGAACCCCGCATGGCGGTCCCGCGTCCGCGTCTCATTATACCGCCGTTGGTAGGTTTCTTCCACCTTTTCCGGCTCGTTTTCGGCGTCACACCAGGGGTCGCCTCGATACTCCACAGCGACAGCCGGCGAAGCGTCTCCGGCGAGGGCTCCGTAGACCTCGAAAAATCGATCCGCGAGGGCTCGAGCCCCCATCACTCGTGCCGCGATGAGGCGGGTGGCTGCGGCCGCCAACTGTGCCTCCCAGGCTGCCAGTTCGCCGTCCGCGGCGCCTGATCCAAGCGCGGCATTTCGTTGCCGCAGGATCCGGCGATAGTTCCGCAGGTCATCGATATGCCCTGGGCGGAGAAGAAAGACAAATCGATCGAGCAATGATCGCCTTTCATCCGGCCCTCCGTGCACCAGTTCGCGATCGGGGCCGGTCACAGCAAACAGGGGAAACAGATGGAGGTACTGGTCGATGGTCCGTTCCCGGCCATCCAGGCTGACAATCCGTTTCGGCGGCGGGCCCGGCTCGTAAACCACCTGCATCGTGTGTTCGCGGTCGTTGGTCCGAACCCTTCCCGAGATCCGGAAAAATCCGTCGCCGTGGCGCACGGCGCGGCGCAGATTGGGTTCGCGGAAGGAACGGAGATTGCCCAGCACAACCGCTGCTTCGAGGAGGCTGGTCTTGCCGACGCCGTTGGCCCCGAGTACGAGGTTCACGGAACTACCGAAGGCCAACCCTTCGACAGCCAGATTTCGGAATCCCTCGACAGAGATCTCTCTCAATTCCATAGGTTCACCGGCCGGGGTCCTTCAGACATAGTCGGCGGGAACTGGATGTCGGGCGATTTCGGCCAACGGTCGTCGACCCAGCCTCACAAGCGCATGGGCATCAGGACGTAGATGTACTCCTCGAGCCGCGTATCATCATCCACCGGCACCACCACACACTGCGTGTTGCTATCGCGAAGCTGAAGCTCCACGGTTTCGCATTCCAAGACCTGCAAAACGTCGATCAGGTAGGCGGCATTCAGCGCTATTTCGAGTCCTTCGCCCTGATATGTGACGCTCAGGGTTTCCTCGGCGCTCCCGCGTTCATAGCCGATCGAGGCGAGGGTCAACTCGCCACCGCTGTCAAACCGGAATCTCACCCCGCGGGCTTTTTCGTGGGCCATCAGGCTCACCCGCCGCAACGAAGCGAGGAGTTCCTTGCGATCGACCCGTGCCCGGCTGGGGTTGTCGCGGACGATCACCCGCTCGTACTGGGGAAACCGCAGTTCGACGATTCGGGATACCAGGGTTCTCTCACCCATGAGAAAACCGAGGTGGTTGTCGCTGGCGGTCATCTGCACCGTTTCGTCGGAAAAGCGGGAAAACTCTGCCAACAACTTGCGCGGAAAAAGCTGCTGTTCGAACGGCAACGAACCCGCTGGCGCCTTGGCCCTCACCATCGCTAAACGATGACCGTCGGTGGCGGCGATTTCGATCTCTCCGGAGATCAATTTGACCAGCGCGCCGTTGAGCTGAAATTTTGGATCATCTTTTGTGATCGCAAACGCCACGCGGTCGAGCATCAATTGAAAAAGGTCGAGCGGCAGCGCGTAGTCACCAGCTTCGGGCACTTCAGGCACCGTCGGATATTCCGAAGGATCGGTCACCGCGAGTCGCGAGTGGAACCGGCCGCAGGAGATCTCGACCGACTCGCCATCTTGACGCAGAGAAAACTCTTCCTCCGGCAGGCTTCGCACGAGATTCTGAAAGACCTTGCTCTCGATGGTGACCCTGCCGCCACCGTGCACGACGGCGGGACATTCGGTGACGATCGTCATATCGAGATCGGTCGCTACCATCCGCAGCCGGTTCTCCTCGGCCTCCGCGAGAATGCTCGACAGGATTGGTATCGTCGTCCGGTGCTCCACGACACCCTGGAGAATCGACAACTCCTGGAGGACCAAGTTGCGCTGCAGCTTGAGTTCCATCAAATGCCCTTTCTTACGACGACGATCAGCTTTCAGCCGAGAATATAACATGAATAGTCATAGTCGTCGAGGCTGTGGAATCTGCGCGGATATTCTATAAACCAAATAAAAAGAAGAGTTTAAAGGGTTTCTCGCCATGTGAGTTTTGAGCCGGGGTGTTTGTGGAAACATGTGGAAAAAGAGACCGTTCCACAGCGCTCCACAGGACAAAGAAGATTCTTCCACAGTGCCCTGTGGAAATCACACGAAATGTTCGCGGAACGACGTCAGGGTCGCGTCGAAATCAGGGTTCGACTGACGCATCTTCTGCACGCTGTCAACGGCGTACATGACGGTGGAGTGGTGTTTTGAAAAAATCTTGCCGATTTCCGGAAAGCTCAATTCCAGGAGGTGGCGGATGAGGTACATGGCGACCTGGCGGGGGAGAGCGATCGATCGCCGATTGGATCGCCCCTTGAGGTCGGCGACGCGAATACCGTAGTGCTGAGCTACGAAGCGAATGATGTCTGACGGTGACGTCGCACGTTCGTCCGGCAACAACTCGTACATCGCCATGCGAACCACGTCGATGGTGAGCTTTGCGTTCTTGAGTTGGGCGTAGGCGATGGTGCGGTTGAGACACCCCTCGAGCTCGCGGACGTTGTTTTGAATGCGGCGGGAGATGAACAACACGACATCTTCAGGTAGCTCGCGACCGACGGCCCGGGCCTTTTCACGAAGAATGGCGCAGCGGGTCTCCAGATCCGGGGGCTGGATGTCCGCGATAAGGCCCTGGAGGAACCGCGATCGCAGCCGTTCCTCGAGGCCGGGGATGTCAGCCGGGCGCGCGTCCGATGTGAAGACCACCTGGCGGCCCGTGGATTGCAGCGTGTTGAAGGTGTGAAAGAACTCTTCCTGGGTGCGCTCCTTGCCGGCAATGAACTGGATGTCATCGAGCAACAACATATCGACGCCGCGAAAGGTCTGGCGGAAGGCGTCCATTTGTTTGCGGCGAATGCAGTTGATGAGTTCATTGACGAACTGTTCGGTGGTCATATAGACCACCTTCAGCCGCGGCGTGGATTCGTGAAGACGATTGGCGATGGCGTGCAGCAGATGGGTCTTGCCGAGACCGGAGCCGCCATAAATGTAGAGAGGGTTGTAGGCTGCGCCCGGTCGCTCGGCGACCGCTTCCGCTGCGGCCGCAGCGAATTGGTTGGAGGAGCCGACAACAAACCGATCAAATATGAAGGTCGGATTGAAAGGATGGGGCCCCAACCCGGCCGCGGGAAGCGGCGCTGCGCCGTCGCCCGGTCCGTCGCCTTCCGAGAGGATGATCCGAAAATCGGGTCCGAAATGGCTTCGGGCAACGGTCTCGATGTCTCGCAGCAAATGGTCACGCACCCAGTCCCCGACGATGAGATTCTCGGTGGTCAAGGTGACCGTGTTGTCGTCGGTGGGGTGGGCGGTCAAGGGGGAGATCCAGGTCGTGAACTCATCGTCACCCATCATCTGCCGGAGGTGTGGTAGCAGGTGCTGCCAATGGTCCATTCGAGTAGGCTAGCACAGAGTGGGCAGCAGGTTGCTTGACAGGCCGAGAACCCTGCGATATCGTTGCGCGCCCGTTATTTCGGGGAGAGAGAAGACCATGAAAAGAACCTTTCAGCCAAATAATCGCCGGCGCAAAAAGAAGCATGGCTTCCGGGTTCGCATGCGCACCAAGAGCGGCCGCAAGATATTGAATAGCCGCCGCCGCAGGGGTCGCAAGCGGATTGCCGTCTGACCAGCGCCTGAATTTTCCAGGAACGCTTCGGCTCAGGAAACGAGCTGATTTCCAAAGACTGTACACGCGCGGTCAAAGGATCAAAGGCCGGTTTGTGGTGCTATTCGTGATGCAGGCGGAAAACGACCGCGGTCGCTACGGAGTAACGGCCTCGCGGAAAATCGGGGGCGCGGTGACCCGAGCGCGAAGCAAGCGGAGGCTGAGGGAATTGTATCGTCTCCATCGGCGCGACGGCGGTCTCGGGAATCTCGATATCGTCGCCAATGCCCGGTTTGGGTGCGCCGGAGCGCCCTGGTCAGAGCTCGAGAAGGATTTTCTGCGGTGCCTGGAGCGCAGCCACCGGTGCAGGACCGCGGCCGGACAGATTTCCGGGCAACGTAGCTGAAGCCCGAGGAAGAAGAAGGTATATGGAGAAGAGGCTACTGCTGGCCTTTGTGCTGTCGGCGGCGATTCTGTTCGCGTGGTCGGTCCTTTTTCCGCCCCCGCAGCGACCGACGCCCCTTGCGCTACCGGCAGCCGGCGAGAGTACGCCGGCCGCGGCAGAGGAAACCCGACAGGTCACACCCGAAGCGGAAGATCCGGTCGAGGATTTCGCGTCCCCGGCCCCGGTGGATGAGGTCTTCGAGGCAATAGTTGAGGAACAGATCACACTTTCGAACGACGAGATCACGGTGGTGCTCTCGAATCGTGGAGCGGCGGTAACGTCCTACCGTCTGACCAACTATCTCGATGACGTCGGCCAACCGGTTGATCTTGTCCAGGACGTCCCGATCCCGCAACGAAGTCTTCCTCTGCAGTTGGTGGCGGCATCCGGCCCCGACACGAACCTCTATGTGGTCGAACGGAACGAAGACGATATTGGCTTCATTTGGGCCGACGGGCAGGGCAACGCGGTCTCGAAAAGGATCTCGTTATCGAGCGACGGCTACGGACTCGATGTGGAAATCGAGACCAAAGGAGCTCGGTCGAGCGATGTCGTAAGCATCGGCACGGGAATGGGCAACCCCAGCGAGCGGGAGCAAGACAGTAACCGGGCGCTGTGGGGCGAGGGGATCGTGCTTGCCGATGGAGAATTAGAGCGCTTCAAACGGAAGAAAATAGAAGAGCCACGAGTATTGGCCCCGGGAAGCGTTACATACGCAGGGTTTGAAGACGCCTATTTCCTCTCTTTGTTTCGGCCCGAGGGTGGGATTTCAGAGATTCGTATCACGCCGTTGGAGTATGCCGGGGCCGAAGAGAAACAAACCAGAGTGCTCGAGATCACGGCAGTCCCGGCACGGGACGGGCTTCGCGGGCAGTTGCTTGGTGCACCGAAAGAGTACGACCTCCTTCAATCGATTGGTCAGGGAGTGGAAAAGACCCTCACCTTTGGAAAGATCCTCACTCCAATCGCGGTGTTTTTTCTAAAGGTTTTGCGTTGGATCTACAGCCACGTCGGAAATTATGGTGTAGCGATCATCCTGTTGACGCTGGGCATTCGAATTCTGCTCTTCCCCTTGATGCACACCTCGACCGTTTCCATGCGTAAGATGGCCAAGGTGCAACCAAAGACCAAGGAAATTCAAGCCAAATACAAGAAAAAGAAGGCGGATCCGCAGGCGCGGGCAAAGATGAACCAGGAGATGATGGCGCTGTATAAGCAGGAGGGCGTCAACCCAATGGCGGGGTGTCTGCCGCTTCTGGTTCAGATGCCGCTTCTCTTCGCTTTGTATCAGCTGTTTTTGAAGGCCATCGAGCTGCGCCACGCTCCGTTCATGTTGTGGATCACCGATTTGTCGGCGAAAGATCCGCTCTACGTGACGCCGGTCCTGATGACGGCGACCATGTGGCTGCAGCAACGGCTTGCTCCACAGGCGGGCGATCCTCAACAGCAGAAGTTGATGCGAATGATGCCCCTGATCTTCGGCATCATGTTCCTTCAGTTCCCGGCCGGTCTGGTGCTCTATTGGTTGGCAAACAATGTCATCACGATCATTCAACAGGAGATCACCCTCCACATCGTGGGCGAGCGGAAGTTTGGCAGAGGTAAGGGCTCGCAAAGGAAGGACGCAAAGAAATGATTGGGCGGAAGAGCTTTCAGGGCGCGACGCTCGATGAGGCGCTGAGCTCCGCGTGTGTCGGCCTCGATGCACGGCTGGAGGAGATTCAATACGATGTTCTCGAAACCGCCAACGGCGACCCGGTTGAGATCGAAGCGGCCATTGATCCGGTGGCGGTCCTCGGTCTTTTCATGTCGGAGACGAGCCGCGCGGGCGGGCTGGACATTACGGCCCGGCTCGTGGAAGCGGAGGAGGCCCTCGAGGGAGAGTTGGTGGGCAGCGATGTGGGGTTATTGACCGCATCGGGTGGGCGCGGTCTCGACGCCTTTCAATACCTCTGTAATCGCGTTCTCAACAAGCGTCTTTCGGACCATCTTCCGGTCCACCTCGACAGCGACGGCTTCAAAGACCGGCGCGCGGTGAAGCTGCAGGAGCGCGCGGAGGCGGCGGCGGATGAGGTCCTTCGCAAGGGCGCGCCAGTGACGTTGGGACCGCTGACGCCGGCGGCGCGGCGAGAGATTCACCTCGCCCTGGCCGATGACCCGGGCGTCGAGACGGATTCCGAGGGCGATGGTTTCCTCAAACGAATTGTCATCCGCCCTCGCCGGCGGCGCTGACACCATCGTAGCGCGCGCCACGGCGGCAGGCCGCGGCGCGTTGGCGGTGGTTCGGGTCAGTGGGCGGGCGACGGCGAAGGTTGTCGCGGCGGTCTGCCCGGCAGTCGATTTTTCCCGGGGGTGGAAGGCCTCGCTGGTAGAGATCCACGATGCGGCCGGGGGCGTCCTCGATCGCGGTGTGGTGGTCGTTTTCCCGGCCCCACGCTCGTTCACGGGAGAGGACATGGTGGAGGCGACCGTCCACGGCTCTCCCTATCTCGTGGAGCGTCTCATCGCGGCCTGTGTGGCAGCCGGAGCCCGCCGCGCCGAACCAGGGGAGTTCACCCGGCGGGCGGTGGCCAACGGAAAGGTCGATCTCGTTCAGGCCGAGGCGATACGTGATCTGGTAGCGGCTGAAACCGCGTTGCAGCTGCGCAATGCACGCGAACAGTTGGCCGGGGCGTTGTCGCGGCAGTTCAACAGCCTCCGGGCCGAGTTGGTGGCGCTCGCCGCGACCGTCGATGCGTCTCTCGAATTCGAGGCCCAGGCGGTCGAGGTCCGCGAGGTTGAGATTCGGGACCATGCCGAAAGGTGCCTGCGACAGCTGGCCAAGCTGGTGGGGACGGCGCCCGCCGGAGCACGGATTCGGGACGGCCTCAGGGTGGTGATTTTGGGTCCACCAAACGCAGGCAAGTCCACTCTTTTCAACTACTTAAGCGGCAGAGACCAGGCCATCGTCTCGCCGGAGCCGGGAACCACGAGAGATGTGCTCGAAACTGAGATCGACGTTGGCGGCGTGCGCATGGTCGTCCAGGACACCGCGGGTCTCAGGGAGGGCGGCGATCGCGTGGAGGAAGAGGGTCATCGGCGCGCGCTGGGGGCGGCGGCTGCTGCCGATTTGGCGATTGTCCTGTGGGCCGCGGACGGGCCGGACACCACCGACGTGCCCGAGGGGGTTCCGGTCATTCGACTGCGCTCGAAAGTGGACCTGGGCTGTGCTGCTGATGTGGGATGGCTCCCAATCTCGTGCCATACCGGGCGGGGGCTCGAGGGGTTCCGGCGGCAACTGACCGAGTTCGCGCTCGAAGAGGTGGCTGATCTCGGCGGCGCGGTGGCTGTCGCGGCACGGCACCGCGCGGCCCTGGAGCGAGCCCGGGAGGCGCTCGAGGGGGCGGACTGGGCAGCGCCGGAACTGGCGGCGGAGCACGTGCGGTGGGCGCTGCGGGCCGCCGAGGAGCTGGTTGGTGCAGTCGATGACGAAGCCCTCCTGGACGAGGTCTTTTCGGCCTTTTGCATCGGGAAGTGATCGTGGGTGAATTTGACCTCGTGGTCGTTGGGGCGGGACACGCGGGCTGTGAGGCGGCCGCGGCGGCGGCCAGGATGGGCGCGCTGGTCGCGGTCGTGACGCTGGACCGAGCGACCGTGGCGCAAATGCCGTGTAACCCGGCGATCGGCGGCATTGGGAAGGGACACCTGGTGGCGGAGCTCGATGCCCTCGGCGGGCTCCAGGGCTGGGCCGCAGACCGGGCGGGGATCCAGTTCAAGACCCTCAACCAGTCCCGGGGACCAGCGGTGTGGGGCCCTCGCGCGCAGTGCGACAAGGTGGCTTATGCGCGGCACATGCGGCGAGTGCTCGAGGGTCTGCGGGGCATCACCGTGATCGAAGCAGAGGTCGAGGGGCTGGTCGCCAACGACCGGAGGGTTTCAGGCGTTCGGTTGTCTGGTGGTGTTCAGTTGCGGGCCGGCGCGGTCATCCTTACGACCGGCACCTTCCTTGGCGGGGTGCTGCACACCGGCGAGGACCGCCGCCCGGGGGGCCGCCTCGGCGAACAGCCGAGTACCGGGTTGGGCGAGGACCTGGCCGGCTTGGGGTTGGAGCTGCGTCGATTCAAGACCGGGACCCCGCCGCGGCTCGCGCGATCATCGCTCGATCTGGACCGCCTCGAGGTGCAACCGGGTGACGAAGAGCCGCGGCCCTTTTCCTGGCGCACGCGATCGGTAAAGAACCGATGTGTGTGTTGGGTGACCCGGACGACCCCTGATGTTCAGGAGATCATCCGAGCGAACCTCCACCGATCCCCGCTTTACGCCGGCGCCATCGAAGGCGTGGGCCCGCGGTACTGCCCTTCTATAGAGGATAAAGTGGTGCGTTTCCCGCACCACGAGACCCACACGGTGTTTCTGGAGCCTGAGGAGCTGAATGGAGAGAGCATCTATGTCAATGGGCTCTCCACCAGCCTTCCCGTGGATGTCCAGGAGCTGGTCGTGCGGGCGGTCCCGGGGCTCGAGCGGGCGGTGATGTTGCAGCACGGCTACGCGGTTGAATACGATGTGGTGGCGCCGCGCCAGGTCGCCGCCAACCTCGAGTGCGATCGCGTGCCGGGGTTGTTTCTCGCCGGACAGCTCCTTGGGACCTCGGGCTATGAAGAAGCCGCCGCTCTCGGATTGCTCGCCGGGATCAACGCAGTCCTGGGTCAGCGTGGCGACGAAGCATTTGTGCCGCGGCGGGAGGACGCCTATATAGGTGTCCTGGTTGACGATATCTGGGGACGTGAACATCGCGAGCCCTACCGCATGTTCACTTCGCGCGCAGAACACCGGCTGCTCCTGGGAGTGGATTCAGCCCGCGAGCGACTGATGGAGAGCGGTTGGCGTCTTGGCCTGGTCCCCGGGCGAATGTTTCACGTGGAACGTGAGCGGTGGGAGCGCCGCCGCCGGGCCGGGGAGGCCCTGGGTGAGGCGCGTCTCAACCCCGATGCCGCGACCCGAGCGTTGGTCCGAAAGATCGCCGATATCGACGTCACCAGCCCTACCACATGGGCGCAGATTCTCAGGCGCCAAGATGTTGCCGCCGACCGTGTGGCCCGCCATCTCCCCGAGTTGCGGGATTTGACGGCTGCGGACCGGCGGGTGGTTGTCGGTCTGTTGCGGTATGACGGATACCTGGCGCGGCACGAGAGGGAGCGCGAACGCGTGCGACGGCTGCGACACGTGGCGATTCCTGATCGCCTCGATCCCCGCGACGTGCCGGGGCTGTCGCGGGAGGTCGTGGAATCGCTGGCGACGGCACGACCACACACCCTGGCCGACGCCGAGCGCCTGCCGGGGATGACGCCCGCCGCCGTGGCCATACTCGCCGGTTGGTTGGCGGCCGCGGGGAAGGAATCATGAGCAGCGCCGAGCACTTTGCCGACCTGCTGGCGGCGCATGTGTCCGACATCGAGGTTGAAAAGCTGGTTCACTACGGCGTGCTCCTGGAGCGGTGGTCCGCCCGCCACAACCTGGTCAGCTTTGCGAGCCGGGAAGAGTTGGTGGAGCGTCACATCGTCGACGCATTGGCCGCGGCGCCTCTGTTGCCGGCCGCGGGAACCCTTCTCGATGTGGGCAGCGGCGCAGGGCTCCCCGGGGTGCCGTTGCTGGTGGCGAGCCCGGGTTGGCGGGGAGTCCTGCTCGAGCCGCGGCAAAAACGATGGGCATTTCTGAAGCTTGTCATCCGCGAGCTTGGTCTGGACGCCGTGGCCGAGCGCGGCCGCTTCCAGGCTCTCGAGCCCGAGCGCCGCTGGGACCGCATCACCGCGCGGGCGGTCGGGGGCGATGAGGCGCTCCTGATGTGGGCGCGCGAGCGGCTTCTGCCGGGTGGGGAGGTGGTGTTGTGGACCACGGCGGCCCCCCAAAAACGGTTGTCTGCGCTCCCGGGTTGGCGTGTGTTAAGCTCCGCACTACCCGGCCTCGATCGTGGCCGGCTCTGTCGATTACAACCATGTTTCACGTGAAACCTCACGCTCCGCGGCCCCGGGACCGCGCTTGGCGACGGCCCCTCGGGGTGTCGCTACGGAGGACAGCGTGTGTCTGGCAGGGCCAGGTGGTTGGAAATGTCTAAAACGCGGATCATCGCTGTGGCGAACCAGAAGGGTGGGGTCGGCAAGACCACGACCGCCATCAGTCTCGGGGCGACGCTGGCTGCGTATGAACACAAAACCCTGATTGTGGATCTTGATCCGCAGTCCAACTGCAGCGCGGGTCTCGGGTGGCGGGGAGAAGCCGGCACGCCCACGTCCTACGATCTGCTGCTCGGCGGGAAGACGGTTCGCGATGTCGCCCACCGCACGGAGTTTCCCCACCTCTCGCTGATCCCGACCACACCCGATCTGGCGGGTGCCGAGGTCGAGCTTGTGGGCATGGTGGGGCGCGAGTTTCGTCTTCGCGATGCGCTCACGGCCGAGCATACCAGCGACTACGAGTTCGTTTTTGTTGACTGCCCGCCGTCGCTCGGGCTGCTAACGCTCAACGCGCTCGCAGCCGCAGACGGTCTTCTGGTCCCGATCCAGGCCGAGTATTTCGCGATGGAGGGCGTGTCCAACCTCATGACCACCATCGATGAGGTTCGGCGATTTCTGAACCCGGCGCTGAGGATCGACGGCATTCTTCTCACCATGTATGACGAACGGACCAATCTGGCAACGCAGGTGGCGGATGAAGTGAGGGCGGTGTTTGGGGACCTCGTGTATAAGACGGTGGTGCCGCGAAATGTCCGCCTGGCCGAAGCGCCGTCCTTTGGCCGCCCCATCCACGCCTACGACCTGAGGAGTCGCGGTTCGCAGGCCTATCTCGAGCTCGGGCGCGAATATCTCGAACGCAGGGAGGTGTCGGGTGACAGCTAAACAGGCGCTGGGCCGCGGGCTGAAAGCGCTGATCCCGGACACGCCGCGAGCCCGGTCGGGCATGGCCGAGATACCGGTCGATCGGCTTCAGCCAAACCCGAATCAGCCGCGGGACAACTTCGATGTGTCGGGAATCGAGGAACTGGCCGCGTCCATTCGTCGCCACGGTGTCCTCCAGCCGCTCCTGGTGAGCGAGGATGGCCCTGACCGCTACGTTATCATCACCGGCGAGCGGCGCTGGCGGGCCGCCCAACGGGCCGGTATTCGGCGCGTGCCGGCGGTTATCCGGGAACGACTCGCGGACGCCGACCAACTCGAGCTGGCGCTGGTGGAGAACCTCCAACGGCTTGACCTGACGCCGCTCGAAGAGGCCCGCGCCTTTGAACAGATGCGAACGAGCCTCGGTCTCACACAGGCTGAAATTGCAGATCGGGTCGCGATGGATCGCAGCACGGTGGCGAACGCGCTCCGGTTGCTCAAGCTCGGACCCGAGATCCAGACACTTGTCGAACAGGGACTGCTGTCGGCAGGGCACGCGAGGACGCTGCTTGCGTTCGCCGACGAAGCGGCCCGAATTCGCTGGGCGCAGCGGGTCGTTGAAACCGGTCTCAGCGTCCGCGGGCTGGAGCGGGCGGCGGCCGAAGAGAGGGGCGGGGCGCAGGACGCGGCAACACCGGAGAAGGTGTCGCCCCGGCCACCGCGCGACCCAAATCTCGTCGCCGCCGAGGAGAAGCTGGCCCTTCAGCTCGGGTCACCGGTCCAGATACGTTCGCGGCGGCGCGGCGGCACCATCACCATCACGTGTGCCGACCACGATGAATTGATGCGAGTATTTGATCTCTTGATGGGGGGTGCGTAATGGCTCGTGGTGGAGACACGCTGAACGGCTTTGTAGATTCCGAATGCACCATCCGCGGTGAACTCGAATTCAAGACCTATTTCAGGGTCGATGGCCGCATCGAAGGCAAGGTTCGCTCGCAGGCCGAGCTCGTCGTGGGCGAAGGCGGCGTGGTTGAGGGCGAGCTCGAGGTCGCCCGCTGTGTCATCGGTGGCGAGGTCCGGGGGACCATCCGTTCGACCGAACAGGTGATGCTCCACGCGACCGCCAGGGTGTGGGCGGATATCCAAACGCCGGCGCTGGTCATGGAGGACGGAGCCTTTCTCGAGGGGGCCATCACGATGGACGCCAAGGGTGTGAAAAAAAACACAACAAAGGCGGACGTTGCATCTTGACCGTGCTGAGTGGATCTGTTAGCTTGAGCCGCCTCGTGTTCAACACGGGAGCGGATCGCGCCGGGAGCAGCCGATGACCCCACCGAATGTATCGCTGGTCCTCATCATGGTGTGCTTCTGGATGACGTTGTGGCTCGTCAGCCGATTCCTCATCCGTCCAGTCGCCGCAGTCCTCGATGACCGCCGCCGTCGCATCGACGGCGCGAAACAAGAATGGTCGGCGCGACACGAGGAGTACCTCGCGGCCGTCGCCCGCATCGAGGATGAGGTTCAGAATGCTGCACGGGACGCGGCGATGAGCCGCGCCGACGCGCGCCAACGCGCCACGGATGCTCGAAACCTCGCACTGGAAACGGCTCGCGCGCGTGCCGACGAACGACTCACCAGCGTTGTTGAGTCCCTCGACAAGGACGCCGAAGCCGCGCGGGGTGATCTCCGCGGACGAGCCGAGCAGCTGGCCAGGCTGTTGGCCGGACGCTTGCTCGGGAGGGAGATGGCCTCATGAAGGTGGTCGTGGGCTGGGCGCTGGTCTTTGTCTGTGCGTTGATTTTCGCCCTCCTCGTCGACAACGGCGCCAAACACCTCGGGATCCCGGACTATATCTGGCTGCCCGTGAACCTGACGCTCTTTCTCTACATCCTGCAACGCTACATCGGCCGACCCATGTCGGCGTTCCTGGACGCGCGACGCGAGGGCATCGCAGCGGAGCTTGCAACCGCACGGACCCAGCTCGAGGAAGCCGACCAGCTTCAGGCGGACATGAAAAAACGCCTCGCCGAGATCGAGGAAGAGATCGCCCAGATTCATACTCGTGCGGAGGCCGAAGGCGCTGCCGAGGCGGAGCGGATAGCGCAACAGACCGGCCTCGATGAAGAGCGTTTTCTGAAACGAGTGGACGATGAGATCAGCCGCCGTGAGACGGAGACCCGAGCCCGTCTCACCCAGGACACGGCGGACCTCACCGCGCAGTTGGCGCGCGATCTCCTGAGCCGGGACATGACGGACGCTGATCGCCGGCGGGTCTTCGACCGCAGCCTCGATGCCATGCGGCAGCTCGAAGGAGAGGACTGAGATGGGCCGTTTCAGAGCCCTTCCGTATGCAAAGGCCCTGTTGACGGTCGTCCAGAAAGACAGCCCTCAAAGGCAGGAAGAGGTGGCGTCCGAGCTCGACGCGGTGGCGGCGGCGCTCGCCGAGGTGCCGGAGTTCGAGCGGGTGCTGGTGACGCCGACCGTTGCTGTTGAAAAGAAGACCGAAGTCTTGGATGCCGTCCTGGAGGCCCTCGAGATCGGTCAACCGACTCGCCGATTCCTCCACGTGGTGCAACAGCACTACCGCATGCAGCACATGGCGGACATAGCGACGGCATATCGGGAGATCATGGACACCAGCCTCGGCCGCACCCGCGCCCAGGTTGAAACTGCAGTTGGTCTCGACGACTCCGAGCGCAGTCAGCTGGTGAGCGCGATTTCCGCCATCGAGGGCGTCGATGTGGTTGCTGAATTCAAAGAAAGACCGGAGCTCCTCGGGGGTTTCCGATTGCAGGTGGGGTCGCGGGTCTTTGATGGCTCGCTTTCCGGAGAACTGGATCGTCTGAGCAAAGAGATAGAGATCGAACAGGGGTAAGACATGCAGATTAAAGCCGCCGAGATTGCGGACATTATTCGCCGCCAAATCGAAGGATACGAGACCTCCATCGACATGTCGGAGGTCGGAACCGTCATCTCAGTAGGTGACGGTATTGCCCGCGTGTATGGCCTCGACGGCGTGATGGCAGGGGAGCTCGTCGAGTTCCCGCACGACGTCATGGGCCTCGCCATGAACCTCGAGGACGACAACGTCGGCTGCGTGCTCATGGGTGAGGTCCACCTCGTCCAGGAGGGGGATGAGGCCAAGCGCACCAAGCGGATTCTCGACATCCCGGTCGGTCCCGGAATGGTCGGGCGCGTCGTCGATCCTCTCGGTCGGCCGCTCGATGTCAAGGGCCCGGTGGACTCGGTGGAGAACTACCCACTCGAGCGCACGGCGCCTGGCGTCGTCGACCGCCAGGGGGTGAAAGAACCCATGCAGACGGGCATCATGGCCATCGACGCCATGATTCCCATCGGCCGGGGCCAGCGCGAGCTCATCATCGGCGATCGTCAGACCGGAAAGACGGCGGTGATCATCGACTCGATCATCAATCAAAAGGGCACCGGTAATATCTGCATCTACGTGGCCATTGGCCAGAAGAACTCGACCGTGGCCCAGGTGATCGCCACCCTCGACAAGCACGGCGCCATGGAACATACGATCGTGGTGTCGGCCACCGCGTCCGAGCCGGCCCCGCTGCAATATCTCGCGCCGTACGCCGGTGCAGCGCTGGGCGAGTACTTCATGTACAACGGCGGCCATGCCATCTGCTTCTACGACGACCTCACCAAGCATGCGCAGGCATACCGCGAAATCTCACTCCTCTTGCGCCGTCCGCCCGGACGTGAGGCGTACCCCGGCGATGTCTTTTACCTCCACTCGCGGCTCCTCGAGCGCGCAGCGAAGCTCAACGACGAACTCGGAGGGGGCAGTTTGACGGCCCTGCCGGTGATCGAAACCCAGATGGGCGACCTCTCGGCCTATATTCCCACCAACGTCATCTCGATCACAGACGGCCAGATCTTCCTCGAGTCGGATCTCTTCTTTGCCGGCCAGCGGCCGGCGGTCAACGTCGGACTCTCGGTCAGCCGGGTCGGCGGCAACGCCCAGATCAAGGCCATGAAATCGATCGCCGGGTCCCTACGACTCAACCTGGCACAGTATCGCGAGCTTGCAGCATTCGCTCAGTTCGGGTCTGATCTCGACAAGGCGACGCAGCGACAGTTGGCCCGCGGCGAGCGCTTGATGGAACTCCTCAAACAGGGACAATATCGACCGGTCCCGGTGGACCTCCAGATCGTCTCGATCTATGGCGGCACAAAAGGCCTGTTTGACGATCTCAAAGTTTCGGCCGTTGGTGCCATCCAACCCAGTCTCCATCGCTATGTGCAGGACAACGGCGCCGACACCCTCGAACGGATCACCAGCACCGGCGTCCTTGATGAGCAAACCGAGGAAGAGCTGACACAGTTGATTCGGGCTGGGGTAGAGCTTTTCGTCAGGGAGAATCCGGAGGCCGCCCTTGCCTAATACCAGGGATCTGGTCCGGCGGATCCAATCCGTCAAAGGGACGCAGCAGATCACCAAGGCCATGAAAATGGTGGCGGCGTCCAAGCTGCGACGAGCCCAGAAGGCGATTTCGGGAGCGAAACCATGGGCCGAGACTCTTTCCAGGGTCCTTGCCGATGTTTCCGCACGAACCGAGTTCAGCCATCCCCTCCTCGAAAGCCACGAGGGTGAGCGTACGTGGGTCGTGGTGGTCTCGTCGGACAAGGGCCTATGCGGATCATTCAACACGAATATCGTGCGTGCCGTCGAAAAAGACCTCATTGCAGGCCGCTGGCCCGAGGTTGAGCTTGCGGTGATCGGTCGAAAAGCCTCCGACTACTTTCGATCCCGGCGGTGGAATCTGGTGGTCGATGAGCGCGAGACCATATCAACCCTCACCGCTGATGCCGGGCCCAGGCTCGGTCAACAGTTCATCGAGGCCTTTACCTCCGGCCAGGTAGATTCGGTGTGGCTGGTCTACAACAGTTTTGTGAACATGATTCGCCAAAATCTCGTTGTTAACCGCCTGCTGCCGATCGAACCACCCGCGGCTGAGGATGACGGCGATGGGTCCCAGGTGGATTATCTCTACGAGCCTGACGCACGAACATTGCTCGCTGAGTTGTTACCGCGCCACGTGGAGACCCAGGTCCAGCGGGCACTCCTGGACTCGGCGGCGGCCGAGCAGGCGGCCCGAATGACGTCCATGGACGCCGCGACCCGCAACGCGGATGACATGATTGACGCCCTGACGCGGCTCTATAACCGCACCCGTCAGGCGGCGATCACCAAGGAACTGATTGAAATTGTCTCCGGCGCGCAGGCGCTCGAGGGATAAGGAGTCGTGAATTCATGAGCCAGCAAGTCAACGGACACGTGGTATCGGTCATCGGCCCGGTGGTGGACGTCGAGTTTCCTGAACGCCATCTTCCTGCGATTTTGAACGCCGTCAGAATCGTCGATGACGGCAAAATGGGTGTGCTGCCCATCGACGTCACCTGCGAAGTGGCGCAGCACCTCGGCGAAAACCGCGCGCGGTGTATCGCCATGGAGCCCACCGAAGGCATGGTGCGCGGTATGGAAGCCACCGACCTCGGTGAGCCGATCTCGGTGCCGGTCGGCAAGCAGACCCTTGGCCGGGTCCTCGGTGTGCTCGGCGAGCCGGTCGACGGCAAGGGACCGGTTGAGACCGATCTGCGAATGCCGATCCACCGTGATGCTCCGCCACTTTCGGAGCAGTCCACCGAGTCCGAAATGTTCGAAACAGGCATCAAGGTCGTGGATCTCCTCGAGCCCTACACCAAGGGTGGTAAGACGGGTCTCTTTGGTGGCGCCGGTGTCGGCAAGACCGTCATCATCATGGAGTTGATCAACAACGTGGCCCTCCAACACGGCGGCTATTCCGTCTTTGCCGGTGTTGGAGAGCGCACCCGTGAGGGCAACGACCTGTGGGTCGAGATGACCGAGGCCGGAGTCATCGACCCCGATAGCTGGGAGAACTCGAAAGCGGCGCTCATCTACGGTCAGATGACCGAGCCGCCGGGAGCTCGTCTGCGGGTCGGTCTCACCGGTCTCACGGTGGCTGAGTATTTCCGCGACTCGGAAGGTCAGGACGTTCTTCTCTTTATCGATAACATCTTCCGTTTCACCCAGGCCGGTTCCGAGGTTTCCGCACTGCTCGGTCGCATGCCCTCGGCGGTTGGCTACCAACCCAATCTCGCCACCGAGATGGGCGAACTCCAGGAGCGCATCACCTCGACCAAAAAGGGCTCGGTGACCTCGGTGCAGGCGATCTACGTGCCGGCAGACGACCTCTCCGACCCGGCGCCGGCGGCGGCCTTTGCCCACCTCGACGCCACCTCGGTTCTGTCACGGCAGATCTCCGAGCTCGGTATCTACCCGGCGGTTGATCCACTTGCCTCGACCTCGCGCATTCTCGATCCCACGATCGTCGGCGAAGAGCACTACATGGTGGCCCGTGAGGTGCAGCGGATTCTCCAGCGCCTCAAGGACCTCCAGGACATCATCGCGATCCTCGGTATCGACGAACTCTCCGAAGAGGACAGACTGAGTGTGTCCCGGGCACGCAAGATCCAGCGCTTCCTGTCGCAGCCGTTCTTCGTGGCGGAACAGTTCACCGGCATGAAGGGCCGTTACGTCAAGGTCGAAGACACCATCGCCGGCTTCAAGGCGCTCTGCGCCGGCGAATATGACCACCTCCCCGAGCAGGCGTTCCTCTACGTCGGCGGCATCGAGGAAGCGGTCGAAAAGGCCGAGAAGATGGCGGCGGAGGACTGAGGTGGTTGATCGACTTCGCCTCGAGGTGGTCACGCCGTCGCGCCGCGTCCTTGAGAGCAGCGCCCTGGAAGTACGAATTCCCGGGGCGCTCGGTGAACTCGGAATCCTCCCGGGCCACACACCGCTCCTGACTTCGTTGGGCACCGGTCAGGTTCAGTGGACTGACGGAGAAACCAGCGGCCGGTTGGTCGTCCAGGGCGGGTTCGCTGAAGTCCAACCGGATGCGGTCACCGTCCTCGCGACGGTGGCCGAAACCATCGATCAGATCGACGTGGAGGCGGCCCGCGGCGCCCTCGCGGAGGCACAAGAAGCACTCAAGAACGCGTCGGCAGAAAACTTCGACGAGATCGACGCGGCGGTTCGGCTCGCCGAGGCGCAGATCGATGCCACGGCGGGATCGGGCGGCTGATCGATCGAGCGTTCGCGACAATCCATTGACATGATCTGATAGACCCATTAGGTTCGGGCTTCGGTCGCTTTCAGGCGGGCCGTTTTCGAGAGAAACGCAGGGGGTCTGGATTGGGCGCAACATCAGGTCGTGGTGAGTGGAGTTCGCAACTCGGCTTTGTCCTCGCCGCAGCGGGGTCGGCCGTGGGCCTTGGAAACATCTGGCGCTTTCCCTATGTTGCCGGCGAGAACGGCGGTGGGGCCTTCGTGCTCGTCTACCTGGTGTGCGTGGTGTTGATAGCACTGCCCGTGATGCTGCTCGAAATCAGCCTCGGGCGAGCGACACAGAGGAATCCCGTTGGGGCCTTTCTCGCAATCAGACCAGGAACAAATTGGCGCTTCCTCGGCTATCTCGCGTTGATCACGGGCCTCGGAATCCTCTCGTACTACGCCGTCATTGCGGGCAAGGTCGTCGCATACTGCGTTTCCTACGCCCAGGCCCTGGTGCAGGGCGCACCAGCCGGGCACCAGGACACTCCTATCGCCACCCTCCTCTACTTCACCGTGTTCCTGGTGTTGACTCTGCTCGTGGTGGCTGGCGGGGTCCAGCGTGGTATCGAGCGATGGGCGAGGATCCTGATGCCCCTCCTGCTGGTCACGATGTTCGGCATTATTGTGCGCGGGCTCATGCTCCCGGGGTCTCTGGACGGAGTGCGGTGGTTCCTGATGCCGGACTTCGCCAAAGTGGACGGCCGGGTAGTGCTCAGCGCCATGGCCCAGGCCTTTTTCTCGCTCTCGCTCGGAATGGGAACGATGCTGACCTACGGTTCCTATCTTTCAAAGAAGCAAGACATTCTCCGGTGCGCCACCTGGGTGGTGGTCTTCGACACCCTGATCGCGATTTTCGCCGGGCTGATGATCTTCCCCGCGGTCTTCGCACTCGGCCAGGACCCCGCGGCGGGGACCACCCTGATTTTCCAGGTCCTGCCGGCGGTGTTTGCAGAAATGGCCGGTGGCACGGTTGTCGCGCTGGTCTTCTTTTTCCTTTTGAGCGTCGCGGCGTTGACATCGACAGTGTCCCTGCTCGAAGTCGTCACCGCCTATTTCGTCGATGAGCTCCACTGGTCGCGGACCAGGGTCGTCTGGCTCGCCAGCGCCCTGACGTTCGTCGTGGGCATTCCGTCGGCTCTGGACATCGCGGGCGTCGATCCTTTCGTGTCTCTCAGTTTTATCGGACAGACCGGATTCCTGGCCGTTATGGATTTCGTTTGGGGCAATCTCTCTCTCGCTTTCGGATCACTGATGCTGTGTCTGTTTGGGATTTTTGTCTGGCGCCTCGACCGCGCCGCCTCGGAAATCGAGTCCACCTCGACCATTTTCCCGGCCATCAGTGGTGTGTGGAAGTTCTTTGTGCGGTGGATCTGCCCTCTGTCCATCGCCGTGATTCTCTTGACGCTATTCGGGCTCTGAGATTAGGGCTTGCATCGTGCGCCCGTATTGGCTAGAGTAAGCCGCTCGTCGGGGCGTAGCTCAGTCTGGTAGAGCGCACGGTTCGGGACCGTGAGGCCGGTGGTTCAAGTCCACTCGCCCCGACCA
>RCNF010000338.1_pt1 | contig 23141 bp, 18 predicted proteins | sample 2041311 | NCBI WGS metagenome assembly RCNF01 (sample SAMN09708228, study PRJNA481090) | Marine sediment metagenome, whole genome shotgun sequencing project. | biome: marine sediment; feature: ocean; material: sediment; isolation source: Sewage treatment plant 2 marine sediment (STP2) ... | reverse complement strand
TGGGCTGGTGGGTATTATCCCATTGACATTACTTTTGAAGATGCGAATGATATGATGGTCAACAAACCAATATTATTCAAAGAAAAAGTTTATGAAAGTTTACGACGCCAGACCAAAGCGATCAATAAGCACACTACAAGAGGCACTTATTTTTTCGATTATGGCAACGCATTTTTATTAGAGGCATCACGTGCTGGAGCAGATATCATGGCTGAAAATGGCATCGATTTTAGATACCCAAGCTATGTGCAAGATATTATGGGGCCTATGTGTTTTGATTATGGCTTTGGGCCATTCCGTTGGGTATGCACCTCTGCTAACTCTGATGATTTAGTTAAAACCGATAAAATAGCCTGTGATGTATTAGAAGAAATAATGATAAATTCTCCGGTTGAGATCAAACAACAAATGGCTGATAATATAAAATGGATAAAAAGTGCTCAAGAAAATAAATTGGTGGTTGGTTCTCAAGCAAGAATTTTATACGCGGATGCTGAAGGTCGTATCAAAATTGCAAAGGCATTTAATAAGGCCATAAATGAAGGTGAAATTTCTAAGCCCATAGTTCTAGGAAGAGATCATCATGATGTTTCAGGTACAGATTCTCCGTACAGAGAAACAGCAAATATTTATGACGGCTCTCAATTTACAGCAGATATGGCAATACAAAATGTTATTGGAGATAGTTTTAGAGGGGCCACATGGGTCTCCATTCACAACGGTGGCGGTGTTGGCTGGGGAGAGGTTATTAATGGGGGATTCGGCATGGTTCTTGATGGTACTATGGAAGCTGAACAGCGTTTAGAATCTATGTTATTCTGGGATGTAAATAACGGAATTGCAAGACGTAGTTGGGCCAGAAACGATGAGGCAATTTTTGCTATTAAACGTGCAATGGAAGCTGAACCCAATTTAAAGGTAACTCTTCCTAACATTGTAAACGATACCTTATTAGATAATTTATTTAAAAAATAATATTATGAAAATTTTAAAATTACTTCCTTTATTGTTAATCTTTATTGCAACTTCCTGTGTTTCCGTTAGAGTTTCCTCAGATTACGATAAAAATTCAGACTTTAAACAATACAAAACATTTGCATTCTATAAAAAAGGAATTGACAAAGTTGATATTTCTGATCTGGATAAGCGTAGAATTCTACGAGCCATTGAAGCCGATTTATTAGCTAAGGGTTTTGCTAAATCTGAGAATCCTGATTTATTAGTAAATATATTCACAAAGTCCAGAGAAAAAATTAATGTTTATAATAACAACTATCATGGATGGTACCCTTATTACTATGGTGGATACGGATATTATGGTGGATATGGACATTATGGGTTTGGATATGGAGCATACAATAATGTTTCTAAATCTACGGAAGGCACATTGTTTATTGATTTAATTGATGCCAATAAAAAAGAATTAGCATGGCAAGGAATGGGCACTGGAGCATTAACAACTTCTGGGGATATAGCTAAAAAAGAAGAACGAATCAAAGAATTTGTACACGAAATAATGGCGAAATATCCGCCAGTAGAAGAATAATATAGTTCTGTTTTAATGTGAAAAACCCTCAATAGGCATATGTCTATTGAGGGTTTTTCTATTATCTATTACAAGTTAATAATTCATGGGGCATTCTTAATAGAGGCCTGTGCAGAGGCTACTCGTGCTATAGGAACTCTATAAGGTGAGCAACTTACATAATTCATACCTGTTTTATAGCAAAACTCCACTGAGCTTGGTTCTCCGCCATGTTCACCGCAAATACCTACTTTTAAGTTTGGTTTTACCATTCTACCTTTCTCAGTTCCCATTTTAACCAACTGCCCTACACCTTCTTGGTCTAATACTTCAAAAGGATCTACTTTTAAAATTCCTTTTTCTATATAAATAGGTAAGAATTTGCCAGCATCATCACGAGAATAACCAAAAGCCATTTGAGTTAAATCATTTGTGCCAAATGAGAAGAATTCAGCTTTTGCAGCAATTAAATCGGCTGTTAAAGCCGCACGAGGAATTTCAATCATAGTACCAACTAAATAGTCAATTTTATCATTTCTTTCTTCGAAAACTTTATTTGCTGTTTCTCTAATAATTGCTTCTTGGCTTTCAAATTCAGCTAAGGTACCAATTAAAGGAACCATGATTTCTGGTTTAGCCTCAATACCTTTTTCTTTAAGATTTAAAGCGGCCTCAATAATTGCCCGAGCCTGCATTTCAGTTATTTCTGGATATGTAATCCCTAATCTACAACCCCTATGACCAAGCATTGGGTTGAATTCTTCTAACTCAGAAATTTTACTTTTAACATTACTTAAAGAAATATGCATTTCTTCAGCCAATTCTTTTTGTAAACCTAATTGATGAGGAACAAACTCATGCAATGGTGGATCTAATAATCGAATCGTTACTGGGAGCCCTGCCATTGCCTCAAAAATACCTTCAAAATCTTCGCGTTGCATAGGTAACAATTGATTTAAAGCATGTTTACGCCCTTTGAGAGTATCTGCTAATATCATTTCACGCATCGCTTTAATTCTATCAACTTCAAAGAACATGTGTTCCGTTCTTGTTAATCCAATACCTTGAGCACCAAAACTACGCGCTACTTTAGCATCTTTAGGTGAGTCAGCATTTGTGCGAACCTGCATAGTTGCAAATTTGTCTGATAATTCCATGACCTCAGCAAATTCACCGCTTAATTCAGGCTTAATTGTTGCTACTTTCCCTTCAATAATATTACCTGTAGAACCGTTTAATGAAATCCAATCGCCTTCATGATACTCATGACCATCAACAGTCAAGGTACGTGCTTTATAATCAATTTTTAATGCACCTGCTCCAGAAACACAACATTTACCCATTCCTCGAGCTACAACAGCCGCGTGAGAAGTCATCCCACCACGTGCAGTTAAAATACCTTTGGCAATATTCATTCCTTCTAAGTCTTCCGGAGATGTTTCAATTCGCACCAAAATACTGTTTTTAAATTTGGAAGCTTCATCAGCAAAGAATACCATTTTACCTGTTGCAGCTCCGGGAGATGCTGGTAATCCTTGAGCAATAACATGAGCTGTTTTTAAAGCCTTTGGATCAAAAACAGGGTGTAATAATTCATCTAATTTATTGGGTTCAATTTGAAGTAAAGCTTCCTTTTCATTTATTAAACCTTCTTTTAATGAATCCATTGCAATTTTTACCATCGCCGCACCAGTACGCTTACCATTTCTAGTTTGCAATATCCAAAGTTTGCCTTCTTGCATCGTAAACTCCATATCTTGCATGTCTCGATAATGTTTTTCAAGTTTATCTTGATATCCATTGAGTTCTTCATAAATGGAAGGCATTAATTCTTCTAAAGAAGGGTAATTTTCAGCTCTGTCTGCTTCTTCAACCTTAGCCAATTCAGCCCAACGTAGAGATCCCAATTTCGTAATTTGTTGAGGAGTTCTAGTCCCTGCTACAACATCTTCTCCTTGTGCATCAATTAAATATTCACCATTAAATAAATTTTCCCCTGTACCTGCATCCCGTGTAAAACAAACACCCGTTCCAGAATTATCACCCATATTTCCATACACCATTGCTTGCACATTCACTGCAGTACCCCAATCTGATGGATATCCATGCATATTTCTATAATAAATAGCTCTATCACCATTCCAACTATTAAATACAGCAACTACTGCACCCCATAGTTGATCCCAAGGATTTGTAGGAAAATCGTGACCTGTTCGTCTTTTAACTGCCTCTTTAAAATCATAAACCAAATCTTTTAAGTCCTGAATGGTAAATTCTGTATCCAACTCGATTTCTCGCTTATGTTTAAGAGCCTCCATAATTTCTTCAAAAGGATCTATATCTTCTTTAGATTCCGGTTTCATACCTAATACAACATCACCATACATTTGAATAAAACGACGATATGAATCCCATGCAAAGCGTTCATTTTTAGTTTTGTTGGCTATACCAATTACCGCATCGTCATTCAAACCTAAGTTTAAAACCGTATCCATCATTCCTGGCATTGACACTCTTGCACCTGAACGAACAGAAACTAATAATGGGTTTTCTTTATCACCAAATTTGGCGCCCATTATATTTTCTAGATTTTCAATTGCATCTTCAGCTTCTTTTGTGATCATTTTTACAACGGCTTCTTTGCCAAGAAGGTTGTATTCTGTACAGACTTCTGTTGTTATTGTAAATCCCGGAGGAACTGGTATTCCAATTGCACTCATTTCTGCCAAATTTGCTCCTTTACCACCTAAAAGGTTTTTCATGGTTGTATTTCCATCAGCAGTTTTATTTCCAAATTTGTATACTCTTGCTTTCACTTCTTGTAAGGTCTCCATAATTTTATATTGTATTTCTTTTAAAAAATCTGATGTCAAAATTACGAACTAATATGTTTGATTTTAATGACAAATATCATGTAGTTCTGCTATAAAATTTACTGAAAGCATAATTTAATTTATTGGAATTTCAATAAAAGGGAAGGTAAGTTTGTAAAGTTTTATTGTTACTTTAAAGTAGATACTCAGCAAAATCTGACCAATAAGTTCTCTGATTCTCTATTTTAAGTGTTCCAATAACTCATGCAGTTTTTCCCATTCTTTCATCAACTCATCTAAACTATCCTTACTTACTTGATAATTTTTGAAAAAATCTGAATTAGCAGTAAGTGTTTTATACTTTTCGTTATCTGATAAATCCGCGTCAATAGTAGAAATATTGTTTTCTAAGATAGCAATCTCGCCTTCAATTTTACTTAATTTATTTTGCAGCCTTTTAAATTCTTTTTGACTTTGCTTGATACTATGGTATGATTGTTTGGCAGAAGTATCTTTAATCTTATTTACTTTAGTTCTTTTTTCAACTTCGCGCAAATTATCAATATCATGAGCTGACAAATAGTAATCAATATCCCCTAGATATTCTTTAATATGCCCATCCTTAAATTCGTAAACCGTTTTAGTTAATCCTTGTAAAAAATCACGATCGTGAGATACTAAAATTAAGGTACCATCAAAACTTTGTAATGCTCGTTTTAAAACATTTTTTGAAGCAATATCCAAATGATTTGTTGGCTCATCCATAACCAACATATTTAAAGGTGATAGTAACATTTTACATAAGGCCAATCTATTTCGCTCACCTCCAGAAAGCACCTTTACTTTCTTGTCAACATCATCACCGCTAAATAAAAACGATCCAAGCATATCTCTAACCTTCACCCTATTCCCATCAGTTGAGGCATCTTCCATAGTTTGTAGTACTGTTTTATTACCATCTAAATATTCCGCCTGATTTTGTGCAAAATATCCAATCTGAACATTGTGACCGAGTTTTAATTTGCCATCGAACGGAATTTCATTCACGATCATTTTTGCCAAGGTAGTTTTACCTTGTCCATTTTGACCAACAAAGGCAATTTTACTACTCCTTTCAATAAGTAAATTAACATTGCTTAGAACAAGATTATCGCCATAATTTTTTGCCACATTCTCAGCTTCAACAACAACTTTACCTGGTTGTACAGACATAGGAAAACGCACCTTCATAACAGAATTATCATCCATATCAACTTCAATACGCTCAACTTTATTTAGTTTCTTTATAAGAGATTGCGCCATGGATGCCTTGTTAGCTTTTGCTCTGAATTTTTCGATTAATTGCTCGGTATGTTTAATTTCTTTTTCTTGATTTTTTTGAGCCTGTAATTGTTTTTCTTTAAGTTCTTTTCTTTGAATTAAATAAATGGAATAAGGATATTTATAATCATAAATTTTACCCATCGAAATTTCTATGGTTCGATTCGTAACATTATCCAAAAACATCTTATCATGAGATACCAACATGATGGCTCCTGTGTAATTCTTTAAAAAATCTTCTAACCAAATAATAGATTCAATATCTAAATGGTTCGTTGGTTCATCAAGTAGCAGTATGTCGTTATTTTGAAGTAGTAATTTTGCTAACTCTATTCGCATACGCCAACCTCCTGAAAAAGTATCAGTTAACATTTCAAAATCCTCACGTTTAAAACCTAAGCCCTGTAATATTTTTTCAGTATTTCCTTTGTAATTGTAACCTCCAATAACTTCAAAATGATGAGTTAGATCATTTAGATCCACCATTAATTGGTGATACGAATCACTTTCATAATCTGTTCTTTCTGCTAAAGCGATATTAACTTTGTCAAGTTTCCTTTCAACTTCTTTGATCTCAGTAAAGGCTTCATAAGCTTCCTCCAAAACTGTTCTGCCCATCACAAAATCAATATCTTGCTTTAAGAATCCAATTTTTATATTTTTCTCTAAAGCTAAGGTACCCTTGTCATATTCCTGCTCTCCAGCAATGATTTTAAGTAACGTAGATTTACCGGCACCATTTTTTCCAACCAAACCCACTCTGTTTCCAGCATCTAACTTAAAGGTTATCCCTGAAAACAAATCTTCTCCGGCAAATGAAACTGTTATGTTATGAGCATTTAGCATTTTTTATTCTATTGAATTTTTATAATTTTTTACATTTGCAAATCTATTATAATTTTTAAGAACATACATGTTTAAAAAAGGAACTAAAATCTATAGTATTATCAATAACAAATGTCCAAAATGCAATGTGGGTAATTTTTTTGAAGATAATAATCCGTTACATTTAAAAAAGGTAATGAAAATGGGTACTAATTGCGCTAATTGCGGATTTAAATATGCGATTGAGCCTTCTTTTTTCTATGGTGCCATGTATGTTTCTTATGCCTTAACAGTGGGGATTTCTATTGTTTTCTTTATAATTTTATATGCAATAGGATTAGATCTACTAACCATATTTATAGGAATTTTTATTGGCTTAGTTATATTTACGCCGTTTACATTGAGACTCGCAAGGCTGATCTACATCAATATTTTTATAAGCTATGATGCTAATTACAAAAATATTGATGGTAATAAAATTGTTAAAGAACGAAAATAAGGGCCTTTCCTATGTGATGATTATTATAAAAATTAATCAAAACGTGTAATAGCAATTTCTTTATCAATCGGTTGATTATTCTCTAAATGATCAAAAAGCTTTATGGCCATTTTAGGGGCTAACATGACCCCTCTTGTGCCTAGTCCGTTTAGAATAGCTAGTTGCTTATGCTTTTTATGTTTTCCTAATATTGGACGCCGGTCTTTTACTGTTGGTCTTATGCCGGCTGTCTGATCAACAATTTCGTAGTCTGCAGTAATTATCTTTCTAAGTTTAGTCAGTAATTCGTTTTTTCCTTCTTCAGTAGGTAATAATGTTTTGTCTGTCCAGTTAAAAGTTGCCCCAACTTTATAACAATGATTTCCTAATGGCATAATAAAAATGGAAGATTTTAATAAAAAATCAATTTTCAATTCGGGAGAATGAATAGTTAGTAGTTCACCTTTAGCTTCTCGCAAGGGGGCATTTTTAAAATACGGATTTTTTTTAACCCCAAAACCCTCACAAAAAACGATTTGCTTGGTGGTGATATTTTTGTAATTAACTAGATGATTATCAAACTTTAAGACTGAGTAATCAAATCGTTCAAGTCTTAATAAATTTTTGTTATCTAGATGCTTTCTATATGCCGCCAACAAAGCTTGCGTATCTATTTTACCCGTATTAATGATCTTACCGTATCCAAAATTCGCATTGACGTATTGGTTGGTATTCTGAATAATTTGAGGGATCATATATTCGGAAAAAAAAGGTTTGTCGCAGGCACTAAACCAATTATTTTGTTCTTCTACCGAGGTAAATACCCTATGAATATCAATAGTATGATCAAATTTGGTATTTAGCTTTTTTTCTAAACCCTTATAAAATGGTATGGCTATTTTTAACTGATCAAGTGCATCCCAAACTGGCGTGAAACGCTTTAAAATAACCGGATTATAAACTCCACCAGCAACTAATGAAGAGTTTTGAGAGTTATCTTCAAACACCACAAAAGATTTATTATGATTCTCTAATTGTTCTGCAAGTGTCAAGCCGGCTAATCCTAACCCTACAATAATATAATCAACATTCATAGAGCAAAGATATCCAGCTAAGAGGTATACAACAAAGTTATTATAACAAAAAAAAACTCCTGCCCAAAGGGAGCAGAAGTTTTTACAAATATACTATAGGTGAACTTGTTAATAATTCCACATATCTAGCTCTTTGTTTCTGATATTATCTTTTAATCTATCAGCCTCAAGAACTTGAAATAAGGCATTACCTTTAATATACTCAGCAACATCTCTGTTACCATAAATATTTTCTTCTCTATAAATGCTCGCCACAAATCTTCGTGCATTCAATAAATGATCATACGAAATTGGAAAAGCAGAATTTTTATTGTTAAATACTTTCATGTCGTGGGTTAATTCCCTGGCACCAGGATACCACACCCAAAATAATTCAACAGGATCTTCATCACCACTTGCTTCATCAATAAAATTAACATCAGGAGCAACAGGTGCAATCCCTAGAAGACGATATTTTAATTCACCTTGTCTCTTATCAAAGTACCATACGCCTTTAGTTTTAAGACCTACAATATCACCAGAGGTTAAATCTCTTCTATCAATATACTCATCTGTTAATGAATCACCGGCATTTAATAATTCTATACCAGCATCACTTGTGTCAATTCTTGATAGGCGACCTTGAATATCAATAAATGTAAGTTTATCTTCAAAATAAGAGTCATCATAAACATCAACTATTTCACCACTCCTTATACCTCTTAATAAAGTATCATAGAGAGATCTTCTACTAGAACTAATGTTGTTCGTATCTATTGGGTAATAGAATGGTAAATTAATTTTTTCATTTAAATCAATATACTCCCACACAACTTTAGACCAAAGGATATCTCTATCATCAACATAACCGTAAGGTAATGGTCCGTCATTATCAGCTGCTAATTGTTCAACTGTCTTCATCCCAATTTCTTCTGGAATTGTTGCATTTAACAAATTAGCCTGTGCACTTATTAAGTTTGTTACCATGATGGCAACACACACTACTAAAAAACCTCTGAAATTCATAATATAATTATTAATTTGTTATTGTAATATTTAATGGCCCTACTTTCTTTAAATAGTAACCACTATTGCCGGCTAACGATGCCTTTACATTAAAAATACTCACCATGTCACCAGGTCTTGCCGAGCCTAACGCTCTAATAGCTGCAGCATTTAACTTTCTCCCTTTTACTTCAACTGTTGGCCTGCCAGGTACTTTAATACTAAAACCAGATACGTTAATTTTTAAATCGAAAACAAAATCAGGTAATATTGCGCCAACTGTTACTTTTTGTACAGATGTTTTTGGCATTTTAATAGTACCCCATTGAGATCCTCTTACTGCCGCCATTGGTGCTGGTATATCTTTAATTCTAAATGTTTGACTAGAAGTTACAGGCTCTCCAGTTGGCAATTTACCAGTTACTCTAATGCTAACTTCTCTACCTTTACCAGGACTCATCATATACTTACCTAGGCCAGTTGCTTTACGCAGTCCTGCCGCACTGGCTGTAATCTGATTGTCAGGAATACCAGGCATAGAAATTGTGACAGGGTTCTGTACACCTCTATATACAACATTCATTTTATCTGCTGAAATTACTGCACCATTAGGTTTTGCAACAACAGCATAGGTGCTCTTAACTTCGATAGGAACTTCTTTACCATCTTCCATGAAAACAAACTGACCTTTAATTTCATTTTCACCAATATTTCCTGATGGAAAATCTAAAATAGCGGCTCCATCTTTAATGTCAGTAATTTCCTTACCGTTAATTATTACCTTAGTCGGCTTTAAACTGGCATCATAACGACCCAAAACAATTTTCCCTTTAAAGTTAGATCCTTGTAAAGTAGCAGAATTATCAGGTATTAATATTGTTGTATAATTACTCATTGATACATCACTTTCTAACTGACCTTGCACCATGGCTGACAACATTTCAGCTTCAGTGGTTTTAATATCTGCTTGTATTTGAGAAAGGTTAGTAACCGTTGTAATTAAAGGAAATCCTTCATAACGATTCTGCAACCAAGGTTGTGTACCTTTTTCCAATTTTTGATCAGAAGTATCGAAACGGCTATTCACACTCTCTGAAATACCTTTATAGCCTTTGGCTAAAATTCCAGAAACTTGAGTTCTATAGTTATTCACCTTTTCTAAAAATTCCTGACCTTTAGGGGTATAACCGTCACCTTTAAAAAAGTAGGAATCACCTTTATCAGTACCATCCATAGACTCATAGTTTGTTTTATCTTCTACTTCATCTGTTAATTCTTTTTTCATATTTTCAACATAAGCGTTGAAATCTATTGATAAAGCCTGAATTTTTTGCGCATCTTCATTTAATACTGCGAATTTTTCTTTTTGATCTGATGCTTTCTGTGCCAAATTTGCATAGGTAGCCCCATTCTTTGTCTCTGCGGTCATATTTGAATCCGTCAGTTTTTCGTTCATAAAACCGAACGCCGATAGAACTTGTTTAGACATATTCAATGCTAACATTGCAATGAAAACTAAATACATCAAGTTTATCATTTTCTGCCTTGGTGATAATTTGCCTCCTGCCATTTTTTTCTAATTAGATTTAGGGTTAGTATTAATTATTACTAATTTCTATTAGACATCGCAGATAACATACCTCCATAAACTCCATTAAGAGAAGATAAGTTTGCGGCTAAGGATTCCATTTGATCTTTTAATCTTTCAGTATTTTCAACTACAGATTCGTTCATTTCAGATTGTTTAGAAACAGTATCATGCTGTACTCTATATAAACTATTTAAAGATTCCATTTGACTCGCTGCCAATGTAAGTTGCTCACTATATTTTGTTGTTGCAGTGATAGAATCTGTAGCGGGAGCAATGTTTTCTGCCGCACCTGCAAAACTTTGAATACTTTCAGCTAATCTGCTCATTTTATCTGAGTCAAGATTTGCTTCTTCTAACATAGTATCTAATTTTTGAGATAATAATCCATTCGCATCAGTTCTTTCCTCTCCTTCTCCACCAGCTAATTCCGGGTAAACTAAAGACCAGTCTAAATCTTCATCAACTGATTCAAAAGCAGAGATAAAAAATATTAATGCTTCAGTAACCAGACCAATTGTCAACATAACACCACCTGTTAGTGGACCTATACTGAAGTGCAAAATTTTAAATAATGCTCCAATTAATACTACTGAAGCTCCAAGGCCATAAGCCATGTTCATGATTTTCTTTTCTTTAAGTGATTGTGCCATAATTTTTTTTTAGGGTTAATTAAAGTTTGGGTTAGTTTAACTTTTATTATAATTTATTATTGTGTTTATCGTATTATTTTTGTCCTTTCATGTTGGTTCCCATATAGTCTTGAACTGTTCTAAAGCCTATATAACTCCTGGCTGAATCTCCATATTCATAATCTCTCGTACTAACTTCCAAGAAATATGCTACATCTTTCCAAGAACCACCGCGAATTACTTTTCTTTTATTGCTACTGTCGTCTACATTTGGATTCATAGTAGAACCTAAGTAGTATGACGCCGGGTTATAAGCCGTATTTGTCCATTCTGAAACATTACCAGACATATTATATAAACCATAATCATTAGGATTGTATGATTTAGCCTCCATAGTATACAATGCTCCATCTCCTGCATAATCACCTCTTTCAGGTTTAAAGTTCGCTAAGAAGCAACCTCTATCACTAACTGTATAAGGACCTCCCCATGGATATTTAGCATATTCCAGACCTCCACGAGCGGCGTATTCCCACTCAGCTTCAGTTGGTAATCTAAAACTTGGTACTCTACCTCCAGATTTCTTAGAAGAAGCTAAAAATCTATTTTTCTTTTGTGACCTAAAATCGCAAAAAGCTTTTGCTTGTTCCCAGGTAACTCCAACAACAGGATAATCATTATAAGCTTGATGCCAAAAATAATCTTGGTGCATTGGGTCATTATAAGAGTAGTTAAAATCTTTAACCCAAACTGTAGTATCAGGATAAATATCTACTATATTTTTCTTTACAAAATCACTTCTGTTACCACTTTTTCTTGCGGCACCTTCTCTGTCAAAAGTAAAATATAAGTATTGTAATTTTTTCGTATCTATAATTCTTCTTCCATCAAAGGTTTCATTGATTGGCAAATACAAGCTATCCATAGCCTCCGCATAATAGGCATCTGGGTATGCATTAACATCCCAAAATAATTCAGGTTCCCAATTCAATGCTTTGCCTTCGGTTGGAGAATTTAGATCTCCTAGACTGCCGTAATTGTCCATCATATATTTGTAATACACATTAGCAGTAGTATCTGGTTCAGCGAATTTATATTTTTGAATTCCAGAGTCATCTCCGCCACCACCTTGAGCTTCTGCATCCAGATCAGCACTTGCTGCTCCAAATCCTGCTTCTTCAGCTAGAATGGCTAACTGAGTTCTTACTACAGAATCTCTCACTCTCACAACGAATTCTCTATATTCACTATTTGTGATTTCCGTTTCATCCATATAAAATGGTCTCACGGTAACAGTTCTTGATGGCGCATTTAATGCACCGGCAACATCTTCGTCTGTTTTACCCATAGTAAAAGCACCACCCGGAATTAATGTCATTCCTAATGGTTTTTCAGGGAAAAATTTCTTTTTAGATGCAACACCTGTTAGTTCTCCTCTGTCATTAGAACCACAACTCGTTGTTAATGCTAGAACGGCTAGTACAAAATATACGGTTACTTTTTTCATAAATGTAAATTTATTATCCCGTAATAAGGGGGCAATACTATTTGTTATTATTAAAACAATTTTAATTTAATATGATTTTGATTTCGCAGAATCACTTTAAGAACGTGAAAAAATTATATTTAGTGTATAACTAATTTAATTTTCTGAAAGTTTTCCACCATCTTTCGGGGACAACCTGATTACGAGCTCTTAAGTAATCTTGGTACGTACAAGGTATTAACGCACGCTTTGTAACTTTAGTATGATGGTGTTCAACTTCCATCCACCATCTATCACTTTTGTTACTTTTAAAGAAGTTTATTGTAGTGTCTTCAATAGGTACTATATATTTTTTATAATCTTTCTTAGTAGTAAACGGGTATTCATTGATCCTAAAATTATACCCTTCGATAAAGTACCAAATCATTTGAGCAATTAAATGTGCCGTTTGATCTTTTTCATCAAGTTTAGCGTTGTACTCATATATTCCAAAAGAAGTTACTTTATCACTAATACCAGCATAACGCGCAATGGCACAAATAGTCTCACCATAAAAACCATTAGGTACGGCATTTTTATTTGCCGGTGCTTCTGCCCTTCTAACAGAACCAATATCAATACTTACCATATCAGTATCTCTCATGATGGGTTCAACCAATTTAGTATCATTGATAATTTCGCCCAATCTATAACAATCAAAATGAAGTTTATCTAACAAGTCAATTTCTTCTTGTGAATTGAAAAATGTTTGATATCCAATATTGTTAAAATTGAAAAGGTTATTAGGTTTTTCCATCACAATCTTGCTTAAATAAGATTCTGATGATATTTCGTCTTCAATACTTCCCAAATCAAACTTAGTATCAACAACTGTTAGGTTCACAGTTTGTTCTAATTTATCATAGGCTCTAAAATTTGCATAAGTCAGATCTTGACCTCCACCTATAATAATAGGTATAATATTTTTCTTTATAAGAAATACTATGATCTCTTGAATTGCAAAATAAGTATCATCCTCATCATTCCCCTGTGGGATATCACCTAAGTCAATAATCTTAGAAAACCAATTGCCTGGAAATAACTGATAAAGATATTGACGTATAACACTAAAATTATCACCGGTACCAAAATTATCAACTGACCTTCTGCCATCTTTTACACCAATAATTGCAATATGAGCATTCTCAATATCGGGCAATCCATTCTTTTTTGAATGTATATGAATACTTTTACCTAAAGATTGATTTGGAAGTAACGCTGTATGAGCAACAATAGCATCTTCAACAGGTAATAGAATATCAAAATTCATATGATGTTAAATAATTATAAAAATATTAAATTATTTTTTAGCAGGTTTCCTCTTTGCAGTTTTCTTTTTAGGAGTTTTCTTTTCAATTATATCTTTTACTTGCTCCAAGGTTAATTTATCAACATTAGTAGTTTTTGGTAATTCAATTTTAAATTTACCTTTTATTATATTAAATCTTCCCCAGCGTGCTTTTTCAACTTTAATTCCTTCCGTTTCCCAATGATGAATTAATTTTTCTTTTTCCTTTTTAAGTTTATCTTCAATTAACTCTGCAATATTAGCATTAGATAAATTATCAAAATCATACTTTTTATTTACGTTGATAAAAATATTATTCCATTTTATAAAAGGTCCAAATCTACCAACTCCTTTTTGTACTGGTAAATTCTGAAATTCCCCTATAGGAGCATCTGCTTCTTGTTTCAACTTTATCAATTCAATGGCTCTATCTAAATCAACCGACATTGGGTTTTCGCCTTTATCAAGTGAAATGAACTTTTTACCAAAACGTACGTACGGGCCAAATCGTCCAACTGCTACAATAACTTCTTCACCTTCAAACTCTCCTATGGTTTTAGGTAATTTAAATAAATCGAGTGCATCTTCAAAGCTTATACTGTCAATAGTTTGTTCCCCTTGAATACTTGCAAACTTTGGTTTTTCTTCATCTGTTGCTTCACCTATTTGTACCATTGCTCCAAAACGGCCTAAACGGGCGTACATATTTTTGCCGGTTTCAGGGTCAACCCCGAGGAGTCTTTCACCTTTTGCACGTTGTGCATTTTCTGTAACCTCTTCAACTTTGGGGTGAAAATCTTTGTAAAAATTCTTTATAATTGATGTCCAATCTTCTTTACCATTAGCTATTTCATCAAATTCTTCTTCAACTTTGGCAGTAAAACCAAAATCTAAAATGGTTGAAAAATGTTCAACCAAAAAATCATTTACAATTTTACCTATATCCGTTGGTACTAATTTACCTTTATCAGAGCCTACCTTTTCTACCAATAATTTTTCCTTTACTACACCGGCTTTTAATTTTAACTCAGTATATTCTCTTTCAATGCCGTCTATTGAACCCTTCACAATATATTCTCTACGCTGTATTGTCGAAATAGTTGGCGCATAAGTAGAAGGTCTTCCTATTCCTAATTCTTCCAACTGTTTAACCAATGACGCTTCCGTGAATCTATATGGTGGTTTTGTATAACGCTCGGTTGCTGTAATGTAGTTATTTTCTAATGTTTCATTAATTGTAAGTCTTGGTAACATTCCTGCCTGATCTTCTTCATCAAAATCTGTACCTTCGAGATATACTTTTAAAAAGCCATCAAAAGTTATTACTTCACCATTAGCTGTTAAAATCTCATTGTTCTTACTATTTGATATTTTAACATTGGTGCGTTCCAATTTCGCTTCACTCATTTGTGATGCTAAGGTGCGTTTCCAGATTAAACTATATAATCGATCTTCATCACGTCCAAGTGAGACATGCTGCTTATTCATTTCAGTTGGTCTAATTGCCTCATGCGCTTCTTGAGCATTTTTGACCTTTGATCTGAAGTTTCTAGGTTTACTATAAATCTCACCATATGAAGAAATGATCTGTTGTTGCGCTGCATTTTTTGCGTCATTAGAAAGATTAACACTATCAGTTCTCATATATGTAATATGACCGGCTTCATATAATCGCTGTGCAACTATCATTGTCTTGGCTACCGGAAAATATAACTTACGTGATGCCTCCTGTTGCAAAGTAGAAGTTGTAAAAGGTGCTGCAGGAGATTTTTTGGCAGGATTAGTTTGTAAATCATCCACTTTATAATCAGCGCCGATGCATGAATTCAAATAGGCCTCTGCATTATTTCTAGAGTCAAAGTTTTTAGCAAGCTTGGCCTTAAAATTAGTTCCCCCTTCATTACTAAACTCAGCATCAATTCTGTAAGAAGCTTCTGATGCAAAGTTTTCTATTTCACGCTCGCGTTCAACTATTAATCTAACTGCTACCGATTGTACCCGTCCGGCTGATAGGCCACCTTTGACTTTACGCCATAATACAGGCGATAGTTCATACCCTACCAACCTATCAAGCACTCTACGTGCTTGCTGAGCATTTACTAAATTATAATTGATGCTTCTCGGATTTTCTACAGCTTCTAAAATAGCTTTTTTAGTAATTTCATGAAAAACAATACGCTTTGTATTGTCTTTATTAAGTTTTAACTGCTCGAATAAATGCCAGGCTATCGCTTCTCCTTCACGATCTTCGTCACTTGCTAACCAAACTGTATCCGCCTTTTTTGCTAAGTCCTTAAGTTTTTTAACTACTGCTTTTTTATCTGAAGAAACAATGTACTTGGGTTTGAAATCGCCTTCAACGTTTACACCCAATTCTTTAGATGGTAAATCTGCTATATGGCCAAAACTAGATTCAACTTGAAAATTTTTACCTAAAAATTTTTCTATTGTTTTTGCCTTTGCGGGTGACTCTACTATTACTAAATTTTTTGCCATATACCTTAATCAATGTTTATTATTTAAAGTTTTAATACAAACATTAAATAACGATTTTGAGATTGCAAAAGTATATAGAATTTTTTAATGTTATTGGAATACCCTTAATTAATAGATAAAAAACCGCTCAATTTCACACCTTTTTAAAGTAAAGAAAGCCTTAATTCAAGGAAAATTTACTTATCAAATCAAGACCATTATCAGAATATTCGTATTGGAACAACTCATTGTCACCAATCATTAGTAATCGCTCATCTAAAGGAATAACATCATACGTATTTATATCCTTAAAATGATCTAACAACTTAAGGTCTTCAACATCAATTTTATTGTAAACCTTTAATCCTGAAGTTCCATCACAAATAAAAAGTAAATTTTCTTTGACACCCAACCCATATGGATTATCCATTGAATAAGATTTTTTTAGTTCTGGATTGTATAAATCTGAGATATCAACTATTTGAAGACTGCTATCTAACGCACCACAAAAATTACCAGCTCTCAACGTTATATAAGCATACTGATCATCTACCACAACCGGATCACAGGCAGTACCATGTTGGAATTCTGAAACAAATTTAGGAGTTGCCGGTGATGAAATGTCATAGATATACATCCCGCTCATACTCCCCAAAAATAAATGAGCATCCCTATTGAATATTGTTTCTATATCAAAGCCGGCATATATTTCACCTATATCTTCAGGAGAATCAAGGTTTTCAATATTAAATATATTGATGCTGTGACTATCAACCGCATATAACATATCATTTACAATTTTAAATCGGGCCAACGACCCTCCTTGGCCAGTTGAAATATTTGCTTCATTGGCAAATACAAGGTCATCCATAATACCTCCTCTATTTATCTCATCTATTTCTTCAATTGTCCTTAGCTCATCAGTAATATTCCAAGCAACGATAATTTCATCAGGATTATATGCATTCTCACCATAATCAACAATTACATCCTCAAAAAATGGTACTGGCACATATTGTTGTAAGACATTTTCTAACCTTGTCACTTCCTTAATACTATTTATATCAGAAATATCAAAAACAACTAAATCCATTAAACTATCAGCATATAAATAATCACCTTTGATCTCCATATCTTTATTCGCTTTTATTTTAATGCAAGCTATTTTATGCGGGTTTTCAGGGTTAGAATTATCTATAACATGAATACCTTTATCAATATCACTCACTAATACTAAATCGTTATAAACATAAATTTTACCCGATTCAATAATTGGTATCGGTGAAGTAATTTCAACTGATGATCTTAGTTCATCAAGTGTCATATATTCAGGTGTGGCAACTTTTACCATAATTAATTCATCATCACTATTATTACATGATATCAGTGTGAAACACCCTAGTATGAGGATTAGTATAATTTTTGTTTTCATGATCAAAATTTTTAGATATTTTTAGTTAGATGCAAAATCTACCCATACGTTGCGTAAATTTTAATATGACAATATGTCATCTTTTTACTATTTTGGTTGTATCTTTGCAATCCAATTTTTGAGAATATATGAGTGCAGAAAAAGTCATAGAAGAAAAAAAACAAGGTGAGGCATTAGAAACCGAACAGGTTACTGGTAACCATAAAAAACTATTTATAGAAAGTTATGGTTGTCAAATGAATCTGAATGACAGTGAAATTGTAGCTTCTATTTTAGCTAAAGAAGGCTTTAATACTACTCAATTATTAGAGGAAGCGGATTTAGTCTTAGTCAATACCTGCTCTATAAGAGACAAAGCTGAGCAAACCGTAAGAAAAAGACTACAATATTATAATAAAGTAAAAAAAATAAATCCTTCGATGAAGGTTGGGGTATTGGGTTGTATGGCCGAACGTCTAAAAACTAAATTTTTAGAGGAAGAAAAAATTGTGGATTTGGTAGTGGGTCCTGATGCCTATAGAGATTTACCTAATTTGGTTGAAGAGGTGGAAGCCGGTAGAGATGCAATTAATGTTATCCTATCAAAAGAAGAAACTTATGGAGACGTATCTCCTGTTCGATTGAATTCAAACGGAGTTTCCGCTTTTGTTTCGATTACAAGAGGATGTGATAATATGTGTACTTTTTGCGTAGTTCCGTTTACCAGAGGTAGAGAACGAAGTAGAGATCCAGAAAGCATCTTAAAAGAAATTCAAGAACTTGATGATAAAAATTTTAAGGAAGTTACCTTATTAGGACAAAATGTTGATAGTTATTTATGGTTTGGAGGTGGATTAAAAAAAGATTTTTCGAAGGCATCAGAAATAGCCAAGGCAACGGCAGTAGATTTTGCACAACTGTTAGATTTGTGCGCTACTGAATTTCCAAAAATACGTTTTCGATTCTCAACATCTAACCCGCAAGATATGAGCTTAGATGTAATTCATTCCATGGCCAAACATGAAAATATTTGCAAGTATATTCACTTACCGGTTCAATCTGGAAGTACTAGAATGTTAGAGCGTATGAACCGTCAACATACCCGTGAACAATATATAGAGCTTGTTGAAAATATCAATAAAATAATTCCAGATTGCGGATTATCTCAAGATATGATCGCCGGCTTTTGCGGTGAAACAGAAGAAGATCATCAGGAGACTTTATCTTTAATGGAGCACGTTAAATATGATTTCGGGTTTATGTTTGCTTATTCAGAAAGACCGGGAACACTAGCTGCCAAAAAATTGGAAGATGATATACCTCTACTAATTAAAAAAAGACGGTTGGCTGAAATTATAGCTTTGCAACAAGAACATTCGCATTATAGAACCAAACAACATCTTGGTAAGATTGAAGAAGTTTTAATTGAAGGAACGTCAAAAAAATCTGAAGCTCATTGGAAAGGGAGAAACACACAAAATACAGTGATAGTTTTTCCTAAAGAAAATTATAAAATGGGTGATTTTGTGATGGTGAAGGTTGAAGATTGCACTTCGGCAACTTTAATAGGTAAAGCAATAGAGCTTTCTAATAATAATTAAGAAATGGAGAATTTACAACCCATAAAACAACGTTTTGGTATCATCGGAAACGATATGCACCTTAATAGAGCAATAGAAAAAGCGATAAGAGTTTCTCCTACAGATATTTCTGTATTGGTAACTGGTGAAAGTGGTGTTGGTAAAGAGAGTATTCCAAAAATAATACATCAATTATCACACAGAAAACATGCAAAATATATAGCGGTAAATTGTGGTGCAATACCTGAAGGAACGATTGACAGTGAATTATTTGGTCATGAAAAAGGGTCGTTCACAGGTGCTACACAAACCAGAAACGGTTATTTTGAGGTTGCTGATGGTGGGACCATTTTTTTAGATGAAGTTGGTGAATTACCACTTACTACTCAAGTAAGGTTGTTACGTGTTCTAGAAAATGGAGAATTTATTAAAGTGGGTTCTTCAAAGGTTCAAAAAACAAATGTTAGAATTGTGGCGGCTACGAATCTCAATATGATGGAGGCCATTAATAAAGGAAAATTTCGTGAAGATCTTTATTATCGATTAAGCACTGTTGATATTCACCTTCCGGCATTAAGAGATCGCCAAGAGGACATCCATTTATTATTTAGAAAATTTGCCTCTGATTTCGCACAAAAATATAATATGCCAACCATTAGGTTAGAACCTAACGCATTGAATATTTTGATAAATTATCCATGGAAAGGGAACATCCGTCAGCTAAGAAATATAACTGAACAAATTTCAGTAATTGAACAGAATAGGAGTGTTTCAAGGGAAATGCTTAAAAGTTATTTGCCAGAATATAGTACAAATCTTCCTGCTCTTATTAATGATGGATCAAGAGGTGGTGATTTTGCAAATGAGCGTGAAATTCTATACAAAGTACTTTTTGATATGCGTAGTGATATCACAGATCTAAAAAAATTAACTCTTGAATTATTAGAGGACAACAATGATATCCAAACCAAAAAAAATACCGAACGTTTGATTGAGAAAATCTATGGAGATGAACAAACTGAAGAAGAAAATTTAGTAGAAATTATTTCGCCACAAAAATCAAAAGTTTATCAACAAAAACCAACAAATTTTGAGGAAGATTTTCAGGATGCCGAAGCAGTTGAAGAAACGATATCATTACAAGAAAAAGAATTTGAAATGATTAAAAAATCATTAGAAAGAAACAATAATAAACGAAAATTAGCAGCAAAAGAATTAGGAATCTCTGAACGAACTTTGTATCGAAAAATAAAACAATTCGACTTGTAATTTACAAGGTTTAATTGTTTATTTGTCTGAGATATGAATTATTAGAATAATCAATGAAAAACAAAGTGTTATTTGCACTGTTATTTATCATTATCACAACCGAAAGTTGTGGCATATATTCGTTTACTGGTGGTAGTACAGGCGATGCTAAAACTATTCAAATAGATTATTTTCCAAATAATGCTACCCTAGTTGAACCTACTGTTAGTAAAATATTTACGGATGCTTTACAAGATTTATTCTTACGACAAACCAATTTAAATTTGACGTCAACCGGTGGCGATTTACATTTGGAAGGAGAAATTATTGATTATAAGATTATTCCTATAAGTGCTACTGCCGATCAAACAGCCGCCCAAAACAGACTTAACCTCTCTGTACGGGTCCGGTTTTATAACAAATTAATTGAAGAAGATGATTTTGAAAGGACATTTTCATTTTATTCAGATTTTGATGCGAATCAACAATTAACAGGTACAGCATTAGAAGATGCACTCAATGAAATTTTTGAACGTATAACTCAAGATATTTTTAACGCTTCAGTGGCAAAATGGTAGTATGAATATAACTGAATTTACATCTTTATTACAAAATCCTAATACAATATCAAAAGAGCAAACTCATGATATTGAAGAAATTTTAGAAAACTATCCTTACTTTCAAGCTGCTAGAATTATTCATTTGAAGGGTTTAAAAAATCAAAATAGTTTTAAATATAATAATGCCCTAAAAACAACAGCAGCTTATACAACCAACAGGACAATTTTATTTGATTTTATAACGGCAGATACAATTGATGCTTCTGTGAGCCTGAAAGAAGAAAAAGAGTTTATTGACAATAGCGAAGTTATTGATGTGGAATTAATTGAAGAATCAAAAGGAAAAACAATATTTGATCCAAATAAAACCGATTTTGAGAAAATTCAAATCGCTGCTAAAAAATTAGATATTGGTAAACCATTGGTTTTTGATTTATCTGAAATGCATTCTTTCCACCAATGGTTGCAACTTTCATCCCTAAAACCAATAGAACGAGAAGAAATAATCCCAACTAAAAAACAAAAAGAAAGGGAAGGAAAATTTGATTTAATAGAAGATTTTATCAAAAGTAAGCCAAAAATAAATCCCCCTGTGTCTAGTGATAATAAGGACATTGCTATTGAAAGTACTACTGAAAATAAAAACTTAATGACCGAAACTTTAGCTCGTGTATATTTAGAGCAAAAACAGTATGATAAAGCCATGCAAGCTTTTAAAATATTAAGTTTGAAATATCCGGAAAAAAGTAGTTTCTTTGCAGACCGAATTAAAGCGATAAAATTTTTAAAAAAAAATAATTCATAAATCATGTCGTATACATTATTTTTAATCTTAATTGTTATTGTAGCATTGTTGCTTATATTAATAATAATGGTTCAAAACCCTAAAGGGGGAGGATTAGCTTCTTCGTTTGGAGGTCAAGGATCTCAAAGTTTAGGAGGTGGTGTACAAAACACAACGAACTTTTTAGACAGAAGTACATGGACATTAGCCATTGCTCTTTTTGCCTTAATACTATTATCGAATTTTTCTATTACTAGAAATGATTCTATTGATACTAAATCAGAACTAGAAAATACAATTAATGATAGGGAAGTTTTAGATCAAGTTCCCGCTAGTACTGATGATCAGACAGCAACATTTCAAGATTCAACAAACTAATTTAACTTATAAATATTAAAATTAATGCCAACTAAAATGACAGGTTGGCATTTTTTATTTCTTAATAATCATATCCTATCGAATGAAATTTTGATTAAAATGTCTATCTGTCATATTATTTAATTTGGCATGTTTTTAGACATTAAATCTTCGACTTAAACAATTAAAAAATTATAAAAAATGAGTAAAATAAGCATCAAACCATTAGCTGATAGAGTTGTAATAGAACCTCTAGCTGCTGAAACAAAAACCGCGTCTGGAATTTATATTCCTGATTCAGCCAAGGAAAAACCACAACAAGGTAAAGTTATGGCTGTTGGAAAAGGCACAAAAGACGAGCCAACTACTGTTAAAGTTGGTGATACTGTACTTTACGGTAAATATGCAGGTACCGAACTTAAACTAGACGGTGGAGACTATATAATCATGAGAGAAAGCGATATTTTCGCGATTTTATAATACAATTAATTAACCTTTAATAAGAAATTAAAAAATGGCAAAAGATATAAAATTTGATATTGAGGCACGCGACGGATTAAAACGTGGCGTCGATGCTTTAGCAAACGCAGTTAAAGTAACACTAGGTCCAAAAGGACGAAATGTTGTTATTGGGAAACCATTTGGTGGTCCTGT
>RCNF010000337.1_pt1 | contig 23206 bp, 18 predicted proteins | sample 2041311 | NCBI WGS metagenome assembly RCNF01 (sample SAMN09708228, study PRJNA481090) | Marine sediment metagenome, whole genome shotgun sequencing project. | biome: marine sediment; feature: ocean; material: sediment; isolation source: Sewage treatment plant 2 marine sediment (STP2) ... | reverse complement strand
CATTGAATCCACGACAAAAACCGGCTCTTTGAGAGCGGTTGCGGCCTGTTCAGGGGCCGGAACGGGTGTTTCGTCCAGGTAAACCGTCCCGGTCACGTCGATGTCTCCGGCCTGAATACCGTCCAGAAACGGCTCCAGAGCGTCCTTTTCCGGCAACGAGTCCACCGGTTTCCACTCGGTAAGAAGTCGGGCGCGGGGCATGGCCGACCGGTTGACATAACACCACGGATTTCCCCGGTGAACAGGCTTCGGATCAAGATCACATCCGAGAGAGGACAATGCGCCGAATTCCGCCTCACCGAAGGGGTTCCCGAAAGTCACAATCCTGCCGGCCAGCCAGGACGCCACTCGGCCGGCGGGCTGCTCACTGAACAGCCGCCTGCGGACAGGTTCGTAGCTGGCAAGTTTGGCGGGATGATATCCGCCGAGGGAACGGATCCCGTCGGCCATCCAGATATTTTGGCCCCCCAAGGGACCCAGAGGCCAGACCCGGTCGTGACCGACCGCTTGGGCCAACACCTCGGCCGCCGGCCCTGGCTGTTTCCGATCCTGGCGGGTATAAGGACGTCCCATGGGTTCGGCCGCCACCAATCGGCCCCGGCCCGCCGCATCCACCCCCACCTGTTGCAGGGACCTCTCGGGATATATGATGCGCCGGTCCACGGCCAGCAGATCGGTCGCTACCAGAATCACCAGAACCCAGACCAGGCCCCGCCGGCGGAAAAAATCGTTTCGCAAGGAAAACCAGAAGGCCGAACCGGCGGTCATCAACAACAGTCCGATGCGGACAAGATCCGCCCGGTGCAGATCCCACGCTTTATCCAGAATGACGGCGGGCGCCTGCCGGCCTGAGGCCTCGGCCAGACTCGTCAGACCCGTCAAATAGGAACCCTTGAACAGAGCGCCGGCGCCACCCAGAAGAAAAAGCACTCCCACCAGGCCCAGCACCACCGGCAGGATCAGCGGTGGGAAGGACGGTGAGGATCCATCACGCCAGGACGCCGCACTGCGGGCGGCCAGCACGGCCAAGGCGAACGCCACCGTGATCAGGATCATGGAGGGGATTCGGAACTTGTTGAAAAAGGGCAGCCACCCGTAGAGCCATTCGTAAAAACCGAAACCGAAATTCCCGAACGAGACCAGAACCGCCAGCACACACATCACGGCCAGCGCGGTGAACAGGCTACGACTTCCCCGGGACCAGCCGGATACCGCCAGCAGCAGCAACAAAACGCCGAAATAGTTGGGGTAATCGGTGAAGGGCATGTGGCCCAGGTAAGTGGCCTTGCCGAAGCCGACCATCGATGGCAGGACGAAGGTGCCCATTTCACTGGGCGCCAGGGACCACCCGGTGGCGTAGTCCAACCCCACGCCCCCACCTCCGGCGGTGTCTTGCCCCCGGATGGAAATGGCCGCGTAATCCTGAACCGGCAGCAGCATGATGCCGCCGATCATGAATCCCAGTCCCAGCCCCAGCACCAGGTAACCCAGGCGCCTGAAACGCACCGGGGCCCTGACCGAACGCAGGGATTGGTCAAAAGGCCGGATCGTGTTCCAAAGACCCAGCCAGCCGGTGACAAGGAGGGTGTAGTAGGTGATCTGGATGTGGCCACTGAGGATCTGCAGGCCCAACAGCAATCCGGTCATGCCGACGGCACGTCGCGGTCCACCATCGAGGACTTTCAAGGCCCAGCCCACGATCCAGGGCAGATACATGGCCGTCAGGAGTTTGGAACCATGCCCGTGGACACCCCAGGCCACCACCTTGGGAAACAGCAGCCACACCACCGCTCCCAGGAGCAGGAAACCCAGCGGCAGTTTCCACCGGGTCAACAGCCAGGCCATTCCCAGACCACCCATCAGCATATGGCCCAGCATCCAGGTCAAGGGAACAAAGTGGAGCTGATTCTGCAGGAAGTTGAAAACCACCGTGGGCGGGTACAGGAACTTGACGTAGGCCAGGGACCCGAACGAGGGCATGCCCGCGAACAGATAGGGATTCCACAGGGGATAGCCGCCGGCGGCCAGCACGGCGTCTCCGGCCCTTTCAAAAGAATCGGCATTGCTCGAGTCGGCGCTCTGGAAAACTTCACCGCGGAACATGGGTCCGGGATACAACACGGCCAGCAGCAACCACAGAAGCAAGGCGATCAGCAACCACCGACCCCAGCCGTTGTCCCGCCCTAGAGCGGCCACCCACGCCGGCGCCCCCACCCTGCGAGCGGGATCGTTCGACCCGTCGTAAGTCTTTTTCCTGCTGCTCTTTCTGGCCAATTGGTTCTCCCGTGATACAAGCCCCCAAGACGCCGGCGATGATATCATCGGACAGCCGCCGGTGTCCACCCGTCAGCCGCCCGGCAGGGCCGTGCCATGATCAGTAGTCCCGGCCCCGCAATTCATCGAGGGCACCCTGCAGGACGGCATGGGCAGTGGCCAGACGGCCGTTCACCAGATGCCAACCCGCGTGACCGACCAGAAATACCGTCTGGGTTCCCACCAGGACCGGCCACTTTTGGCGCGGCCAGTGTTTTTTTAACAGGCGGATGTGGCTGCGGCTTCTCAGCCAGACCTTGCGGGGACTCTGGCTGCCGACCGAGGAGCTGACCTTGTGAAGAACCAGGGCCGCCGGAACGTGTAGAATTCGCCCCCCCGCCTTGGTGATGCGCAACGAGTAGTCGGCATCCTCGCCGTAAAAAAAGAAATGCTCGTCCAGCTCACCGACTTGGTCCAGAACCCCAGGTCCCAGTAGAAGGGCGCAGCCCGTACCGTAATCCACGTAGCGGGACGCCGGATCCAGCTTACCGGTCAAGCGGCGGATGCCCGCGTGCCGGATCCAACCGCTCCAACTTCCGACCAGACCGCCGTCGTACCAGGCGCGGGCCGGATCACCCGCATAACAGATGCGCGGAGTGGCCGCCCAGGCCCGGTCGTCATTTTGCAAGGCAGCGGTCAGTCGTTGAAGGCTGCCGCCAGGGACAATGGTGTCGTTGTTCAACAGGAGGATGCAGCCACCGAAACCTTCGGCCTGCAACTTCCTCAGGGCCGCATTGTTGCCTCCGGCCCAGCGCAGGTTCTCGCCCGTTTCGATGATTTCCACTTCCGGGTGGTGCATGCAGGTCCAGGCCACCGAATCGTCCTGCGACCCATTGTCCACCATGATGACCCGCATGTTCGGATAGCCCGCATCGTGCAGGGAGCCGAAGCAGTCAGGCAGGTCGCGCCGGCCGTTCCAGTTGACGACCACCACGGCCAGTTCGCAGGGCGGGATCCCGGGTTCCTTTTCAGACACGGCGGGCGATCCTGAATTCCTCTTCCGGCCTCCGGCCGGCCACCACCAGTTCGGCGATCAGGCCCAGGCTGATGAACTGCAGGGCCACCACGATGAACACCAGCCCCAGCAGGAGGATGGGACGCAGCCGCAGGCCGTTGCCCAGCAGCCACAAGATCAGGAAGTAGAGGCTGATGCCGCTGCCGACGGTCAGAAAACCCAGTCCGGCCCGGCCGAAAAAATGCAGAGGCGAAGAGCGCCGGGCATGCAAAAAGTACACGGTCAGCAAATCGAGAAAACCGTTGATGAAGCGGGCCATGCCGTACTTGGTTTGCCCGTATTTGCGCACGAAATGGCGGACCGGCAACTCGGTAACCCGAAAGCCGTCCAGATAGGCAAGGGCCGGGACGTAACGATGCATCTCGCCGTAGAGTTTCACCCGACCGGTCACCTCACGGCGATAAGCTTTCAGACCGCAATTGAAATCATGGAGTTTCAAGCCGCACATGCGACTGGTGAACCAGTTGAAGATCTTGCTGGTGTTGTTCTTGATGAAGTTGTCTTTCCGATCCTGTTTCCAGCCGGAAACCACATCCCAACCCTCTTCGAGTTTGGCCACCAGTGTGGGAATTTCGGCGGGATCGTCCTGCAGGTCCGCGTCCATGGTGATGACAATATCTGCCGACGCCGCCTGGAAACCCGCGGCCAGGGCTGCCGCCTTGCCGAAATTGCGCCCGAAGGAAAGGCCGTGAACCTGAGGGCGGGCCGCGGCCAGTTTTTCCACGGTTGCGAAGGTCCCGTCAGTACTGCCGTCGTCGATGACCCAGACTTCCCAGGTACGCCCGAGGCCGGCAACCGCTTCGGCGATCCGGTCCACCAACTCGGGCAGTGATTCGGCCTCGTTGAAGGCCGGCACGACCACGGCAATTTCACAGCGAAGCTGGTCACCGGCGGAGCGGGCGGGCGGTTCGTTCATCCCTGACGCCTCCTGGCCAGGGCCCAATCCACTTCCCGCGTCAACCCTTCGGCAAAGGTCACGGTCGGTCGGTAGCCGATAGTGGCCTCCACGTGGCTGCGGTCGGCAAAGGTGTCCTTGACGTCACCAAGGGCCGTTTCCTGAAACTCCAGCTTGGCGCTCAGACCAGGAACCCTGGCGACCAGAAGATCCTGCAACATGTTGAGGGTATCGCGGAAGACAAGCCGGCTGCCCCCGCCGGTGTTGAACACGGACCAGTCTTCCTCGCTGGCGACCGCCAGAAGATTGGACCGAACCGCATCGCCGACATAGGTGAAGTCACGGGTCTGGGACCCATCACCGTATACCTGAAACGTCTTTCCATCCAGGGCCGCTTCAATGAACTTGCGAAAGGCCATGTCCGGTCGTTGCCGTGGCCCGTAAACCGTGAAGTAGCGGAGGCTGCTGGTGGGTACCCCGAAGTTCATGGCGTAAAGAACACACAGATGTTCAGCCGCCATTTTGGTCACCCCGTAGGGCGACCGCGGTTGGGGCAAGGCCTCCTCGGTCACCGGCAGATGGGGCTGATCCCCGTAGACCGAGCTGCTGCTCGAATAGACGAAGCGTACCAGGGTGTCACGGACAGCGTCATGCCGGCAGGCCTCCAGCAGACGCTGGGTGGACATGATGTTGCATCCGACATACTCCAGGAAATACTCTCCCCAGCTGGCCCGGACCCCGGCCTGGGCCGCCAGGTGAAAACAGGCAACCTGGCCTGACAACAGGTCGACCGCATCCAGATCCTGCAGATTATCCCGACGGAAGGTGAAGCCCTCGTGGTCCTGGAATCCAGCCATGTTTTCCAGCTTGAAGGCCACATCGTAGTAGTCGGTCAGGCAATCGACGCCGGTCACAAGGCAACCCATCTCCAGCAGGGCCTCGGTGAGGGAACTGCCGATGAAACCCGCGCAACCGGTGACGACCACCGGTGTGCCCGGCGCGAGAATGCCGGTCACCCGATCCGGCAGGGAATCAACCAGGATTTTGATCTCAGTCGCTTCCATCGGTCCCTCCCAGCGCTTCGTCGATCCGTTGCTGCTCGCGGTCCAGGGCATCCTGCTTCATGTCTTGCAGCCCCTGCACCATGTCCGGGGACCTTTCGCCGGTCCGGCGTTCCCAGGCGTTCAGAACACCCTCGGCTTCGGAGCGCAAACCCAGGGCCTGGAACATGTGGAACTGAACCTGGTAGTAGAACAGGCGGTCGGGATACTCGGACACCTGCCGGGAGATCCAGCCGGTGGCCAGGTCGGTGGCCCCGCCCCCGACGATGCCCCGCAGGGTGTTGAAGAGGATCCGCTCCTCCAGTTGACTCGGGACGTTGCCCTGCAGCGAGCGAAGGAAGTCCCCCGCCTTTTCGTCCTCGTAGGCCTGGATCAACAGCAGGGGATAATACTCCAGGGCCAGTTCGTTGAACGGCGCGACGGCCAGGCTGGTTTCGAAAGCGACAATGGACTTCTGCAACAGCCGCCGGTATTCCACCGTGTCGGAGCGGGCGACCTCACTGGCCTTGAGATAACACTCGTAACCCGCGCGATTCAAGGCGGCCGGATAATTGCCCAGAAGGTGGCGAGCGTTGGTGTTGCGGAAAACATCGGTGCGAGGTTTCCCGACCATCTTGGCCAAGGTGTCCAGGTCAGCCACCGACAACTGGCCACTGGGCCCGCCCAGTTCACGGGTCGTGGAGTCACCCGCCAAACCCTCCAATTCACGGTAATAACTTTGACGGCCGACTGAGGGGCCATCCATGAGGGCACCCAGATCGTAGACGCCCAACACGTTTTCCAGGACCTTTTGCGCGTCCACGCGCGGCATCCCCTCGGGGCCCTGAGTATCGGTCAACCGGTAGGCCATCCCCTCCATCAACATGTTGGGGAAATAGCGCTGCATGTTTTCCTGCGGGATGGTGACGGCGAAAAACGTCGGTTTGTTCACGCCGCCGTAATTGGTCGTGATGATATCGTGGACCACGTAGTCCTTGATCATGATGACGGTGCGCTCATTGGTATTGGGATCCTCGAAGACCCGGTGTCTGAGGGCATCGATCTCCTGGTCGTTGCGCTGCATGGCCAACGGTTTGGTCGGGCTTTGCTTGAGCTGCTTGACGTACCAGGGCAGGTTCACCAGCGACAGATTGACCACCGTGATGTCGGTGCGGAATTTCTCCACCTCCTGCAGGTACCAGATAGGAAAGGTGTCGTTGTCGCCATTGGTGAACAGGATGGAGTCCTGATCCAGGCCGGCCAGGATGTTCCTGGCATATTCATAGGCAATCCGGTTGTCGCTGTTGTCGTGTTCGAAGTACTTGGTGTGGCCGGGAAAGGCTGGCAGCAGCGACACCACCAGAAGCACCGCGGCTGCGATCAGGGCCAGCGGACCGATCTTCACCTTGGGGATGGCCGCGCGCCAGTCCAGACCTGAAGCCTCCGCCTCTTCCGCCGATTGACCTTCGCCCCCCACCGCATACCTCAACAGGGCCGAAACCCCCAGCCCGATGAATACGGCGAAAAACATGAAGGCGGCGAAATAGAAATAGTCCCGGTCCCGGACTTCGTGGTCGGTGAAGTTCAAGTACAGGGTCAGGATTTCACCGTTGATGAGATAACCGGTCAACGGCAGGAAGATGAGGGGCCGGATGCGGCGCAATCCCTGGAACAAACCCACCAGCGCCAGGAAGATGGGCCCCAGGACCGTGGTGACGACGGACAGGGTGCCATGCCCCGGGCCCAGGAAATAGAACTGTTTGAACAGGTAGTTGTAGAAGTAGCCGAACTGCCAGATCAGTGGGGCTCGCCGTTCGAAAGGATCCAACGGGGGATACTGTTCACGGCGAATCACCGACATGAGGGTTTCGAAGTTGTCCGGCGAGGTCTGGTTGATAAAGGGTTCGGGGTTGGCGCCGGCGCGAATCATCATCATGATGTGCACGGTCAAGCCCACGAAAAACAGAGCGCTGCCCACCAGGGCGAAATGACGCCCCTGGAAGCTGCGGACAAGAACCACGACCAGGTAAGCAACCAGCAGCAGGATGATCAAACCGTTGTTGCGGACCGCCGTCGACAGAAGGAATATGAACAGTCCGAGGCTCATCATAAGCAGGTCGAAAACCGGCAACTGCCTTCGGGTCGACAGCACCACCAGCAAAAAAATTCCGGGATAGACCAGAACGCTACCCAGGTGGAAACCGACCCCCAGCGCAAGCAGGTAGATCATCAAAAGAAGCAGGTTGTTGCTGCCGGGATGTTCGCGGTGGTCGTACCACCGGATGGCCAGCCAGGTGAGCAGGGCCATCATGAAGGCGGACAGCCCGTACACCTCGGCCTCGATGGCGTTGTTCCAGTACGTTTCGGAAAAGGCCAGGAAAAAGGCTCCAACCACCCCGCCGACGTGGGCCAGCCAGCCGGCATCCGGATCAGCCCTTCTGGCCAGTTCCCAGATGATCAGGTAGATCAGAACCACGGCCAGGGCACTGAAGAAGGCGGACATGAAATTGACCGCCCAGGCTGTATGCATCGAAGCCTGGGTGATATCCGCCGAACCGAAGACTATGTCGAAAACGCGCCCGACCAGAACGTACATCGGTGTGCCCGGTTGGTGCGGCACGCCCACGATATGGCTGGTGGTGATGAACTCCCCCGCGTCCCAGAAAGGGGTGGTGGGGTTCATGGTGGCGATATAGACCCCGAGGGTCACCAGAAAAACACCGGCGGAAATCAGCAGTTGGGGGCGGCGCAGCCACTTCTCGATCAAGACGTCACCTTCGCAGGGTTTCGGGATACATCCAGGACACATGCATGACTAATGCGCGATACATGAAAGGGCCCGAGCCGGGCCGTCGAAATCCACCGTAAACTAACACACCGGCTTATCGGCAACAACAATTGGGTGAACTAGTTCCTCCGCCGGGTCGGTCGGCTCCAGCTGCCGAGCCACAGCAGGATACCGCCCTGCAGGCTGAACACAACCTGGACCAGATACGCGGCCACCTCCATGGCCACGGCCTGCCCGGCGGTAAGGCCGGCCCAGGTCAGCAGGGTGGCCGATATCGATTCGCGCAGGCCGATGCCGTTGATGGTAATCGGAAGGGTCAAACTGATGGCCAGCAAGGGGATCAGAACCAAAAGTTGTAGTGCCTGCTCGAGCGAGAGGGAAAAACCCAGCCCCAAGGCCACCAGCAGGTGGGTGGCCAGACGAAGCATTTGCACCGCCATGCTGAACAGAAAGATGCCGTTCAACCAGCGCACCTTCGGCCGGTACAAGCCGAACTCGCTGGTGATCTTGCCCAGTTGCAAGGCCAGTTTTTCCATCTTCAGGGCGCGAAACAGTCCGGGCAGCTGCGAACCGATCCTCCGGGACAGCAGGAACGAAAGCCCTCCCGCGATCAACAGCAGGACGGGGATCAGCAACAAGGCCGAATCCGGCAGGGTAATGCTCGCCAGCGAAACCGCCGCCAGAACCAGGACTCCCACGGAGGTCAGGGCCCCCAGGCCGATCAACCGATCCAGAAGGGTGGCGCAGAATACCCCGTGAGCCCGTCCCTCCTGACGTCCCAGGTCGACGATCTTGTAGGCGTCGCCGCCGATATTGGCCGGAAGGAAGTTGTTGAAAAAAAGTCCGATAAAATAAAGACGCTGGATTTCGCGTCTGGGCGCGGTTATGCCGGCGGCCTTCAGGATCCAGGACCACTGGAGAGCCCCTCCAAAAGCCGACACCCCGTACACGGCCAGCGAGGCCAGCAGCCAGCCCCAGTGAGGGCTGCCCATAGCCTGTCGGATTTCGGCCAGGGACAAACGGGACAACAAAAAGCCGATCAATACGGCGCTGACGGTCAGCTTGGCCAAAAAAACCAGAAGGCGGCGGATGCGCCCGTCCCCGTTTTGGTTTTTCGGTGCCTCATTCACCTGACGACCTTTCGACCCGCGCGCGAGGCGACTTCTTCGAATAGCTCGAGCGACTCTTCCACGCATCGCGGCCAGCTGAAGGTGGCCGCCCACTGGCGGGCCGCTTCGCTCCGCTGCTGGAACAAGGCGGGATCCTTCAAGATCTTCAACGCTTCAGCGGCAAAGGCCGCGTGGTCTCCGTAGGGCACCAAAGAGCCGGTGACTCCATCGTTGACCGAATCCTTCAAACCCGGTCGGTCGCTGGCTACCACCGGCAATCCGCACTGGTTGGCCTCGACCACGGTCAGCCCCCACCCCTCCTTGGGGCTCGGGTTCAGGAACACGTGACAGCGGTGCAGGGTGGCCACCATTTCATCCCAGGGCATGAAGCCGCGAAAATCCACCTTGTCTTCCAGGCCCAGTTTCCGGGTCAGTTTTCTCAAACGGGATTCATCGGGGCCGCGACCCATGATCAGCATCCGGGCGGCAGGCATTTCTTTCTGGATGATGTCGAAGGCCCGGATGGCCACATCCAGGCTTTTGTAACGGCGCAGCCGGCTCCAGCTGACCACCAGCGGTGTCTCGCTGCGAGGCGGCGGCTCGTCCAGCCGGAATTTTTCGTGTTCCAGGCCGCAGAAGATGGTCCGGATGCGCGCCGGGTCCATCCCGCGGGCCACCAGATCATCCCGGGTCGAGGGGCTGATCACTTCGAAATCCACATCCCGGTAGATCCGGGGAATCAAACTCTCGGCCCCGTAGACGTACGTGGCCGTCAAGGGGTTGGCCTCGCGGTAAACGGTCTTACCAAACAGGTGGGGCACGATGGCCACCAGGGGCACGTCGCCCCGGTAAAAAGGTGTGTAGAAGGGGATCTTGTTGATGTCCTCGACCAGCAGATCGTAGTTCGAGGCCTTCAGGAGGCGGCGCACCACACCAGGGAGAGTGAAATTGGCCACGGTCCAGTGACCGTGCCGGTGGATGTTCACCCCATCGATGACGTCGTGCCGCGGCGCCCCTTCGTAACCGGAGCAGACCAGATCGACGTGGTTACCGGCGCGGACCGCCCCGGACAGGATGTGGTGCAGGTGCAGTTCCGCCCCACCCCCGAGAGGGTCGTTGATATCGCGCCAGTTGACCGCCAAGATCCTCAGGACACAGCCTCCGGCTTGCGGGCCACCACCCCGATGGTGGGCATGGTGTAAAGGGACAGTCTGGTCTTGCCGAACGCGCCCCGCCAGGCTTCACCCAACCGGGCCAACGGTGGAATGGGCTCCGGATTCATGGGCAACTTGCGGCCGGTCCTGGTCAGAAGGACCTTGCGCAGCGCTCGGTACCACAGACCCGGCACCATCCAGTCACCGTAGCTGCGGACAACGGACAGACCTTCGCCCGTGACCATCTTTTCCAACTCGGCGATGGTGAATTCGGTTTCCCAGCCCGCGAACCACCTGTCCAGGGCGATGAGCATCTTTTTGCCCAGGGTGTAGTAGTGGAAGGTCTGGGGAACGTCCACCACCAGATGACCGCCGGGTTTGAGCACCCGGATATTGTCACGCAGCAGGGGAAAAGGATCAGGAAAATGTTCCAGCAGGCCCTGATGAAACACCACGTCGAAGGTGCCCTCGGCAAAAGGCATGGCCGTTCCATCGCCACAGACCGGCGCCACGGTCACGCCCGTCATTTTGGCGGCCTTGACCGTCAGGCCCAGGGAACCCTGCACGTAGTCCAGGGTCAAGACCTCGGCACCCGCCTTGGCCAGGGTCACGGCGTCGCGGCCGGTGCCCGCCCCCACCTCGAGGATGCGCCGTCCGTTCAGGTCGCCATCGTCGGTCGAGGAGAAAATGCCGGTGATCTCCCGCACCATCCGCCCATCGGTGCCGTACACATCATCCAGGTCCAGGCCGTCGGCCTCTTCCCAGAATTTCTGCCAGTGTGCGGGTGTCGATTCTCTCAAGGGGTGTCCTCACCATCGCGGGGTGGGGCGCTGGGGGCGCTGGGCGGATAGACCTGGCTCGCCGCCTTGTCCAGGACCCCGTTGACAAACCCCACCGCTCCTTCGTCGCAGTAGCGCCGGGCCAGTTCGCAGGCTTCATTGATGACGACCTTGAAGGGAACGTCGGGGCTGTGTTTGAGTTCGGTCAGACCGATGGTCAAGATGACGATTTCCAGGGTGCCCAGACGCGAAGGGTCCCACTTGTCCGTGATCAGGGAATTCAGCCACTGGTCCAAATCGGCGGCGTGCAACTTGACCTTCATGGCCAGGACGCGGGCAAATTCGCCCGTATCGTCAGCGGATTCCCGGCGGGCCAACTGGTCGTCCACCGTATCGATCAGGTTCGCGCCGCTGATCAGCGAGGCGTACATCGACTGCAGAACGATTTCCCTGCCTTTTCTGCGTTTGCCCACGAGCTATTCCCCTGTCAAAGATCAAAGTGAGATAATGCCCAGTTGGGTGAATTGTTCCTCAAACCAGGCATTTATCAAGAAAAAAGAGGGAAGGCGGCGCCTTCCCCTGACTAATTTTAACCGTGCCGCCGCCAAAATGCAACCGGGACGACCCACCAGGTCGGTGCAACCTTGTCCGGAACCTGGAAATCCCCTAGAGTGGGCCCGTCAACCCATTCTCCAGCACGGTGCCGGTGATCCATGAATGACGGCCTCTTGTCCAGCTTTGGGCTTCGCGAAAAGATCTTTTTGACCGCCGTGGGGGTTATCGGTGCGGTTTTCCTCACCCTGCGTTTCGGCGAATTCCCCGTGGGCGCGGGCATGGACGACGCCTACTACATCGAAATGGCCCGTTCCGTGGCCGAAGGCCATGGGCCGGTCATCCATCTCAACCAGACCAGTCCCGCCTGGCGACCCGGTATCTTTCCGGTGGGCTTTCCCTATCTGTTGAGCCCCCTGGCCACGATGGCTCCTTCCTCGGTTCAGATTTTTAAACTGGCCACCATTCTGGCCTGGATCGCCCTGGTGCCGGTCTGCCTGCGCCTGGCACGTTCGCTGGCACCCGGCTACCGCGTGGCCCTGGCCGCGGCGGTCTGCCTGAATCCCTGGGCCATCGCCTACGCGGTCAGGGTGTTCAGCGATCTTCCCTTTGCCGTGGTATCGGTGGCAGCGGTGGTCCTGTTCATCGACCTGGCCGACCTTCCCTGGATTCGCCCCCACCGTTTCGCTGCCCTGGTCGTGGTCACCGCCGCAGCGATCATGATCCGCTCGGTGGGCCTGGCCCTGCCGGTGGCCATGATCCTGTACTGGATCCTGCACCGGAAATGGTTCCGAGCCCTGTTTCTGGCAGGCGGGGTAGTGGCGGTTCTGGTTCCTCACGCGTGGGCCAGCGGCCAGATCGGCGGCGGGCTAATCACCCCCAGTTACCTGAAGCAGGTCTTTGTATCCGAGGTCCATGGCGCTTCACGCGTTACTGTGGTGGTGGAGAACCTGGTCGGGTATCTACGGGAGCTACCGGTGGTGATGGTGCCCGTATTCGGCAGTCCCGGTGAAAGTCTGGCCGCCCGCTGGGGCCTGGGTCCGGTCTACGGCCCGGTGCAGATGCTGGTGGGTCTCCTCCTGGTCGGGGGCATCATCCGGGGCCTGATCATCTTCGGCCGGGGCCATGCGGGCCGGTCCCGGTTCCTGTTCATCTACCTGGTGGTCTACTCCGGCGTACTCCTGAATTTTTCCGGATATCCCTCGGGCGTTCAATCCCGCCTACTGTTGCCGATCCTCCCGGTGCTCTACCTGATGCTGTTGATCACGCTCCAGCAGCTGGCGCGCCCGAGTCGGGTATTCTGGCCGGCGGTCGCCGTGCTGTTGTCCTTTGCCCTGGTGCACAACGGGTACCGAGCAGCCCGCCCCATGACCTTGAATCCAGGCGCCGATGGCCAGGTCGTTATCGACCCCGGTCTCGGGGCCGAATGGATCATCAACAACACTCGGCCCGAAGATCTGATCATGGTGCGCTGGCCCCTGCGGCAGCACATCCATTTTCTGCGGCCGGTGGTTGGCTTCGGAACCGTCGGTCCAAGAGAACTGGACCAACGAATCAAGACCTTCGGTGTGGACTTCATCATTCTCGGACCGGAACCGGATCCTTCGGTGACCACTAGCATGTCAGACCAACTCGAAACCAATCCGGACAGATTCCCCATTGTTCACCGTGATCGGGCAAAGAAATTGGTTGTTTTCAGGGTTGGTAAAGGCCCTTGATCTCCGCTTCGACCGACGTCCAGGAGGCCGCCGACCTCCGCGGCGGACCCAGCAACAAACCATCGGCCGGGGTCATTGTCCGGAATGTCCAGCAACTACTGTCTTCCGTATCGAATCCCAACAGCCAGCGCAGGAATTTTTCGGCCTCGGGGTCAGGGCGCGCCAAAAGATTCCGCAGGTAGAGACCATCCACCACCACCGGGTCGCCTGCCCTGTGCCAGGGAGCTTCGCCACTCAGAACCGCCCGGGCAAACCCGTCCCCCTCATGCACCCGGGTTCGGTCGGTGAAGTAGAGCATTTCCTGCTGTACCGCATAGCCGGTGATAAAGTGAACTTCGACCGGAGCGGTCTGATCCAGAGCCAGCGCCAGGGTCCGGCCCGGACCGGGATCCCGGTGCATGGGCCAGATCGTGAAAACCAGATTGCCCACCGCCAGGACCAGCACCATGGCCGCTACCTGCCGGGTCGAACGAATCGCAGCCGGCAGGTCGTCGACCAGGATCAGGACCAGCAACCACAAGGGCAAAAGCGTAACGAGGAAAAAATCCACATCCGAGGGCATCCACCACAGGAAAAAGGGCAGGTAGGCCGCCAAAAACACCAAACCAAAAAGACGCAGGAGCCGGTGGGAAGCCTTCCTGCGCAGACGGACGATATGCCACACCACCAGAAAAATCAGGGCGCCCAACATGATGGATCCGCCGATGAAGAGCGTGGCCTCGGGCACGGGCAAAATCATTCTCGCCTGGCTGCCGGCCAGCGATAAAATCCCCCCGGGTGAATAGTAGCCGAAGCTGCCCCAGGCTTCGATGGGCGCCCTGGCGTAGGACAGAACAAAATCCCAGAAACCGACCGGGGGCGAATCGTACTTGAACCCCACCACGTAGATACCCACGACCAGTGCCGCGGACCGGGCCAGGACAAGAGCGGTTCGGAGCCACCGACCGGAATTTTCCTTCCCGACGCACCGGCAGCACAGAAGCACAAACAAGGGCAGGACGAACAGAACGTTGGTCTGGTGATAAAGGATGGCCAGAGCCACCGAGGGAACCAGCAACCAGGTGCGAACCGGACGTTCGGCCGCCAGCGAAGTCGCCAGAACCAGGCAAGCCATCGCCGGCAGATATGTTTCCACCCTCACGCTATAAATCATGACGCCGCGCGTGGCCAGCAGGGCGCAGGCCGCTACAATGGATGCCGAACGCGACGTGAAGATCAGGCCCGCCAGACGCCAGGCGGCCAGGCCCAGAACCACAGTCCAGAACAGGTTTTGACAGAGAGTGGCCGAAATGGGATCGATGCCGGTCACCAGATGAATCCAGCGGGCGACCGGCACATAAATCATATGGTGGGGATGGAACATTTCCAGCCCGGAACGGACCGCAAGGGCGTAACTCAACCCGTCGGGAGTCTGGTTGGCCGCCCGCAGCCAAAAAAGCAGCCCCGTGTAGGCCACCGCGACTGCGGCCATGATCAGACGTCCGGGATCATGTTTCCCGGCGCCGCGATTACCAGCGGCGCCCGTATCGTTCTGCTCGATCACAGGGAAGCTCCAGACATCCCAACTCCGTAACGTCGCGACCGACCGTTAGCCTTCGTCGATATTGGCGCAAAGATCGATCATTTCCAGGGCGGTCATCGCCGCGTCGAAACCCTTGTTTCCGGCCTTGGTGCCGGACCGTTCGATGGCCTGGTCCAGGGTTTCGGCGGTCACGATGCCGTAGACGACCGGGATGTTCGAATCCAGGGACACCTGCGCAATGCCCTTGGTCACCTCACCGGAGATGAAGTGGAAATGGGGCGTGTCGCCCTGAATGATACAGCCGACACAGATCACGGCGGCGTAACGTCCGGTCTGGACAAATTGTTTGGCCGCGAACGGAATCTCGAACCCGCCCGGCACCCAGGCGGTGTCGATCTGTTCGTCGGTGACCCCGTGGCGGTGAAGACAGTCCAGGGCGCCTTCCATCAATTCGCTGGTGAAGAAGTCGTTGAAGCGGCTGCCGACGATGGCGATTTTCTTGCCCCTCGCGTCGAAACTACCCTCGTATTTCCTGCCCATCGTTTTCTCCTTTAGAGGTGATCCAAAATGTGGCCCATGCGGGCCTTTTTCGTCTTCAGATATTTGGTATTGGTCAGATTGGGTTCGATTTGCAGGGGAATCCGATCCTCGATGACCAGACCGTAACTTTCCAATCCGACGATCTTGCGGGGATTGTTGGTCATCAACCGCATGCGCCTGACCCCAAGGTCACGCAGGATCTGGGCGCCGATGCCGTAGTCCCTCAGGTCGGCGGGAAAACCCAGCTTCTCGTTGGCCTCGACGGTGTCCGCGCCTTCATCCTGCAACCGGTAGGCCTTCATCTTGTTGACCAGTCCGATGCCCCGCCCCTCCTGACGCATGTACAGGAAAACGCCGGAGCCCTCGGTCTCGATATTTTGCAGGGCGGCCGCCATCTGCTGGCCGCAATCGCAGCGTTTGCTGTGAAACAGGTCGCCGGTCATGCATTCGCTGTGGACCCGGACCAGGACAGACTGGTCGCCGGAGATGTCACCCTTGACCAGGGCCACGTGGGTCGCCCCGTCGACCTTGGTCGAAAAGGCGAACATTTCATAATCCCCGAATTCGGTCGGCAACGGCACCTGGGCTTCCCGCGCCACGAGTTTTTCGTGGTTGCGCCGCCACTTGATCAGGTCCGCGATGGTGACCAGTTTCAAGTCGAACTGGGCCGCAATTTCCCGCAGGCGAGGCATGCGGGCCATCTCGCCGTCATCGTCCATGATCTCGCAGAGCAGACCGGCGGGATACAGGCCCGCCGCTTCGCACAAATCGACCACGGCTTCGGTGTGGCCGGCCCGTTTCATGACGCCGCCCGGCTGGGCTTCGAGGGGAAAGATGTGTCCGGGCCGGGCCAGGTCATCGGCCCGGGTTTCAGGATCGATGAACACCGCGACGGTGCGGGCGCGGTCGGCGGCGCTGATGCCGGTGGTGACCCCCCGGGCCGCGTCGATGCTCACGGTGAACTTCGTGCCCAAGGAGGCCGTGTTCCGGGCCACCATGGGCTGAATGTCCAGTTCCATCAGGCGGTCCCCCGTCGCGGCCAGGCAGATCAGACCGCGTCCGAATTTGGCGATGAAGTTCACCGCCTCGGGAGTCACCTTTTCGGCGGCCATGATGAAATCACCTTCGTTTTCACGGTCCTCGTCATCCACCACCACGATGATCTGGCCGTTTTGGAGAGCGGCCAGCGCCTCATCGATGCTGTTGACGGCGCCTTGATCGGTAGACTGGTCGAACATGTCGCTCCTAACCCGGTTCAGGGGGACCGCCGGCGGCCGAATCCACGGGCCAGCAAACGGTCGATGGTCAAAGGCGTTCCTTTTTCCGGTGGCCCGGCGGCCTCCGGCGAAACGCCCGGTACTTTCCAAGCACGGCCGCCGCGTGCGGCCTTCACCAGGACATCCATTTCCAGATTGACTTTCCGCCCAGGCCGCAGTTTGTCGAACGTGGTCGCGGCCAGGGTGTGGGGTATCAAATTCACGGTGAAACCGCTATCAAAAGGTCCTTCGTCCACCGTCAGACTCACCCCGTCCACCGCCACCGAACCCTTGGGGGTCAAGAAGTCGGCCAGTTTCCTGGGCAGGTCCACGGTCATCAGAAGGCCGCCGCCGGACTTGCGGATCGCGGCCACGGTCCCGGTCCCGTCCACGTGTCCCTGGACCAGGTGGCCGTCCAGCGGATCCCCGGCGCGCAGGGCAGGTTCAAGGTGCACCCGGTCTCCCGGCGACCAGTGGCGCAGGGTGGTCAGGCGGCGCGTTTCGGTAGCGGCTTCCACACTGAACCGGCGGCCGGAGGTGGCGGTCACCGTCAGGCAGATGCCATTGACCGCGATGCTCGCCCCGATACTGGTGGCCCCGGCGGTCACCGGCGCCTCGACATCCAGCCGCAACACCCCACCGCGAGACGTCATTCCCTTGAGTCTTCCTATTTCCCTGATCAATCCGGTGAACATCTCGGCCTCTTTGTTTTTGGCGCTAGACGGTGACCTGGGTCAAAACGTCGGCAAATCTTCGGCGGTCATGAATGACGAGCAGATCCTCCCCCAACCTCTCGTGGCGGGTCAGGGAAAATTCCGAACTCCGCCGTCCGGGCCGGTATTCACCCGCGGGCCACCCCACTCCATCGGCCAGGACGCGGGGTGTGAGATATCTGGCCCAGCGGTCGACCAGTCCGGCATTCAGGAACGCGGCGGCAAGCTTCGGGCCGCCTTCAACCATGATCGTCAACAGGTCGTGGCGAACCGCGGCTTCACACAACGCCACCGGGTCCACGTGGCCGGCGGTTTCCCGGCAGAACAGGATCTCGCCCCCGTTGGCTTCGATAGCGGCCCGGTTGGCGGAATCACGGGCCCCGGTGCCGGCAAAAACCAGGTACTTGTCCCGGTGGAATCCACCGGTCCAGCTCAGGTCGGTGTCCACGTAGCCAGGCACGGGCTCGCATTCCGGCAGATCGTGCCGACCGGCGGCCAGACGGCCATCCAAACGCGGCCGGTCGGCCCGGACGGTTTCCTCACCGACCAGCACCAGGTCCAGACGGCGCCTGCGGCAATGAACATCACGGCGCGCGGGTTCTCCCGAAAGATAGACGGGTACCGTTTCCGTGCGGCTTTCCGCCGGAGGGGCGTACCACCCGTCCAGGCTTTGCGCGGTCTTGAGTTCCACATAGGCGTGCGTGAAATTGTCCGTGGCCACGAACGGCCAGATCAGGTCGAGGGCCTCGTCCGCAAGGACACCGCAGGTAACATCCAGGCCGCGATCTCGCAGGTAACGGCTACCGCCCCCGGTTACCGTGGGGTTGGGATCCCGGATGCCGACGACCACCCGGCTCAATCCGGCCTCAACCACTGCCGGAGCACAGGGCGGAGTCCGACCTTCGTGGTTGCAGGGTTCGAGGGTCACGTACAGGGTGGCGCCGCGAGCTTTCTCCCCGGCTTCGGCCAGGGCCGCGGGTTCGGCGTGAGGCTGGCCGCTGCCTTCATGGGCGCCGCGACCGACAATGACACCGCCGGCGACAACCACCGCGCCCACCGGAGGATTGGGCCAGGTGCGGCATTTGACACTTCGGGCTAAATCCAGGGCTTCGGCCATGAAACAGCGGTCCATCCCGGCCCTGTCGCGGTCGTGCTGACGGGTGCAATCCACAGCATCTTTCCCAGCATTCATGATGTCGTCCGCGGGGAACCGATAATGGCAGGGGGTATGACGGAACATGCACCGGACACGCGGGCATCATCCCCACGCGGGCACAGGTAAGAGACCGTCAACTTCTACCATCCAGACTTTCACTGTCGGCCCCGGAATTTCACCGAGTCAGCTCTCGCCGGACATCACCGGAATCCGGATCGTCCTTTTTGGCGAAAGGTCGCGGGCTTTAACCGCCGGTGGGGAGTTTCACCCCGCCCCGAAGTTGAGGTTCGCTTCCAGGCTTGGAATTCCCGAAAGCCATATTGGGTTTTCTGTTACAAAACTAGGCGGTTCAGATGGCTTCGTCAAGGCTGGTCTCAAGCCGGCGGCTGCCACAATTCGACCTTGTTGCCCTCCGGATCCAGGAACCAGCCAAAGCGCCCGAACTCCGAATCCTCCACGTCGGGCATGACCTCGGCGCCCCCCTCGCGGACCCGGGCCAGGCAGCCGTCGAGGTCGTCGACGATCAAGTTGATCATGAAATCCTGGTCCGAGGGCGCGAAGTAGGTCGTGTCCTGCTTGAAGGGGGACCAGACGCTGTAACCCCCCTTGGCCAGGTGCTCATGCTTCAGGCTGGCCCCGTATGGATGTTCCACGGGAAGATCCAGGCAATCCTGATACCACTTCCCCAGTTTCACCGGGTCATTCGCTTTGAAAAACACGCCGCCCAGGCCCACGACCTTGGCCATGATCAGCCACCTTCCTTGATCTGGTACCGATCCGGTGCGTCGAACACGATCACGGCCTTGTAACCGGCGTGAACGGTAGCCGAGTGCAGCTGTCCGGCCGGTACGAAAAAGTTGTCCCCCGGTTCCGAAACTTCGGTCCCGCCGTTGCGATGGAGTTCCGCCTTGCCGGCGATCACCATCTCCCACTGGTCGGCGTGCGAATGTTCGGGCACCTCGACCGTTTCGGTGAACTCCACGAAGACGGTTTGCTGGCGGTCGCTTTTTATCATCCAGCCCCGGACTCCCGGAAAGGGAAACGCGACCTCGGGGTTATTCCGGATAAAATCTGGGAATTCTTTCAAAGACACTGGCAGACTCCCGGTTCAGGTCCGATCGCTTTTTTTGCCCTGGAAAAAACTGGGGTCCAGCACCGGCAGCCCGACGGAGGCCAGGCGGTGCTGCGCCACCTCGTAGAACTGGCGGGCCGGCACCCGGCTGAAACCCAGTTTGATGTCATATATGAGCTCGCCCTGCAAAAACCGCCAGTGATTCAGCAGCGTCGGCACCTTCGCTTTTTTCTCGATCTGGATCAACCGACGGTGGGAGCTGCTCAGATTGATTACCGGGTCGTTGCGTTTGGCGGCGAAATGAATCAGGTTGAAAATTTCCCGATCATCGACCAAGGGCCTTTCCTCCTGATCCTGAAAATGGCGCTGGAGGCGCCGGGCCAGATCGTTGTCGAAACCGCCCCAGGTCAGGTTCAGGAGGAACTTGTCGTAGGTGTCGATGGCGTCCATCACAAAAGCCCCCAGCATGGCATCGAAACCGTGCTGGGCGCCGATGTATATCATGGCCAGATCATCGCAAACCCCGTCGCCCATCCGGCGCCGAAAATATGCCTGATCGTGTTCCGGATAACCGAAGGCGGCATTCTGGTCTCGGCAGACCACCCCGATGTCGCGCAGGGTGCGCATCTGCTCGTTGTCGAACAGGACACTGCCTGTATCGGCGAGCCCGCACATCTCGAATTTTTCCCGGTCGACAATGAGAATCTCCCCTCCCCCGATGTGGAAGGGCAGGCCCGCAAAGGTGCGTCGGTGTTCGAGCATGGTCGTTTCCCGACTCTGCCAATCGTCCATGAATCCGGCCAAGACCAGACCCGTGGCAAAGGCCCTGGTATCGACCCTCTTTTGAGCAAGGAAGTCCACGCCGAACAGGGGGTGGCCGTCGATGACAAGTTCTAGCTCGGGCTTGGCCAGGTTTTCGAAGAGCCAGTCTCCGAAACGGGTCAGCATTCGGCCACGGCGTTCACGGACCAGGAGACCTTGGAGATTGCGGTCACCGGATTCCAGGACGCTTAGCACCCGGTCGAAGGTGGCGTCGGGGAAGCGCAGGCTGGTGCCGAACTCGTCGGTGAACCAACCATGTCCGTTCTGGGCTCGGCCCAGAACCGACTGAGGCAACAGATCGGCCAGAACGCCCGGCGAGGCGGCGAAGTTCTGGGACATGAGAAAATCGAAATCGGCAGATACCAAACGCTCGAATATTTCACGGTCGCGGACCAGGTCCATGGTGCGAAAACCGAGCCAGCGGGATGAGGCCCGGTCGGGGCGGTCTTCGCCCTTGCCCTTCACCCGGTCGAGCAAGGCCTCCACCCGATCCACCGCTTTCTTTTTGCGGCCACGCCTCCTGCGCGAATGGTCTGGCAAGGGTTCTCCCGTTGCGGTTATCCGTCAGTCCTGATCGACCGAATCGACTGGTTCAGCGGCGGAATCCGCGGCAGACCAGTCGGCGAATAGGGCGTCTACGAACAGGTCCGGGTCGAAGACCGTCAGATCCTCCATCTGCTCACCCATGCCCACATACTTGACCGAAAGCCCGAGCGTCTCGGCGATGGCCACCACGATGCCGCCCTTGGCGGTGCCGTCGAGTTTGGCGAGGATCAGACCTTCGACGGGTATGGTCTCGGCAAACACGCGGGCCTGGGCCAAACCGTTCTGCCCCGTATTGGCGTCCACTACCAACAGGGTTTCGGGATCCTTGCCCGTCTTCTTGCGAATAACCCGGGCCACCTTGCCCAGTTCATCCATGAGGTTGGTCTTGGTATGCAGACGGCCGGCCGTATCAACGATCACGGTGTCCATACCCCGGGCCTCGGCTGCGTTCAAAGCGTCGAAAACCACGGCGGCCGGATCGGCTCCGGAGCCCTGGCGAACGCAGTCCACGCCCACCCGCTCGGCCCAGATCTCCAGCTGCTCCACCGCGGCCGCGCGAAAGGTGTCGCCGGCGGCCAGCAGCACCTTCTGGCCCTCACCCTTCAGAAGGAAGGCCAACTTGGCGATGCTGGTGGTCTTGCCCGAACCATTGACCCCCACCACGAAGATGACCCGGGGGAAATCAGTGTCCTCGGCTGCAGCGGTGGTGGTGTCCGAGGCGGGGCCCCGGTGTTTCTTCTTCTTTTTCTTGCCGGTTTCCGGTTCCCAGGTCATCGGTTTGATGCGCGGCCGGGCGGTCACCAGAATCTTTTTCACATCGCCCCGGATGACTTCGAGCACACTTTCGATCGTGGCTTCTCCGCCCTCTTCCTTGAGGCGTTTTTCGATATTGCGGGTGATGGCCACGGCCGAATTGACACCCATGTCGGCACTGATCAGAAGTTCTTCAATCTGATCGAGGGTTTCGGTGTCGAGCTTGATCCGACGGCCGAACATGGCCCGCAGGCCCCCGACCACGCCTTCGCGGGTCTTGCGCAGACCCGCCCGAAACCGATTGAGGGTTCCCTTGATCACTCGCTGGCCTCCATGGCATCCGGTTCGGGTTCGAGGGCCGATTCGATTTCGGCCTCTTCCGGGACCGACTCATCGACAAAGGCGAGGACCCGGGTTTCCTCTTTTCTGTCCAGGTTTCTCCGCCTGTCCGCAATGGCGCGGCTGAGCTCCTGGTCGCTCTGCGTTTCGGCCACGTCGTGGAAGTTGACCGAAACGATGCTGCTGCATCCCGGTTCCATCATCGTCACGCCGTACAGGTGGTTGGCCGTCTCCATGGTCAACTTGTTGTGGGTGATGACCAGGAACTGGGTGTTGCGGCTGAACTCCCGGAGCATGTTCACGAAGCGTCCGATGTTCACGTCGTCCAGGGGCGCGTCGGCCTCGTCCAGCATGCAGAAGGGCGAGGGTTTGACCAGGTACACCGCGAACAGCAGCGACAGCGCCGTCAAACAACGTTCGCCTCCGGACAGCAGGGACACCGTGTTGATGACCTTGCCCGTCGGCTGGGCCTTGACATGAATGTTGCTTTCCAGAGGATCGTCGGTCTTGATCAATTGCAGGTCGGCCTTGCCACCCTTGAACAGGGTCTGGAAAACCGCGATGTAGTTGCGGCGCACTTCCTCGAAGGTCTGGACGAAACGGGCCTTGGCCGTGCGATTGATTTCCGTGATGGCCTTGACCAGATCGTCGCGCGCTTTTTCCACGTCGTCCCGCTGCTGTTCCAGGAAATCCAGGCGCTCCTTCTTGGTGTCGTACTCCTCCAGGGCCAGATGGTTGATGGGTCCCAGGGAACCGATCTTGGTCCGCTTGATTTCCATCAGCTCTTCGGCCTGTTCGATCTGGAAGACATCCTGGTCTTTTTCCAGCTCCGTGGGCAGATCCTCTTCGTTCAGACTGGCCACCAGATCCTGGAAGCTACCCTGGTACTGTTCTTCCACCCGCTCCTCGAGATTGTTTCGTTTGATGTCGAGGGTGGCCAGCAGAGTTTCCATTTCATGGGCCTGATCCCGGAACCCTCCCCTCTGTTTCTCGATGAACTGGACACGGTCGTGCCAGACGGAGGTTTCCTCGTGCAGGGCCTGAATCCCATCCGCGGCGGCGCGCACCACCTGCCGACGCCGGGACCGCTCCTCCATGGACTTGCCCAGAATGGCTCGTTTACT
>RCNF010002035.1_pt1 | contig 23208 bp, 12 predicted proteins | sample 2041311 | NCBI WGS metagenome assembly RCNF01 (sample SAMN09708228, study PRJNA481090) | Marine sediment metagenome, whole genome shotgun sequencing project. | biome: marine sediment; feature: ocean; material: sediment; isolation source: Sewage treatment plant 2 marine sediment (STP2) ... | reverse complement strand
AATAAACCATCTTGAAATTTATTAAAATCATCTTCTATTCTTTTGCCAATGTCATACCTTAACGTTAACACACCGAATAAATTAAACCTAAAACCAAATCCAACGGAACCTAATGTTGTTTCATATTCTTTATCCCACGCACTTCCCATATCAAAAAAGAGTGCGCCTCTTATTCCCCAAAACCCAAGGCTGAAAAACGGAAACTTTATACCGATTTGTTCAATTAAAGGAAACCTAAATTCAAGAGATGTAAGCCATATTTTCTCTCCTCTAATTGAAAACCTTGGCCAGCCGCGTAAATCCCAGCTTCCTCCAATAAAAAATCTGCGGGCTTCTTTACCTTCGTTATAAAAAACTGCTGCACGAAATGCCAGTAATGTAGTTAGCCAAAATCTTTGATAATACCTGTAATCACCTATCACTGTAAAATAATTTACGTTGCTGTACTTTATATCGCTTGTGTAACCAAGCAATAAAATTCCACGCATACCTGCAATAGGACCGGTTGGACCCCACAATGAATTATCAATTACGTAACCAAGAGTGTTAGTAGCGAGAAGAGCTTTCCGTTCAACCACGTTTGGAATAATTTCCTTATTCGAATTGTGGATTGTTACAGTTGCTTCCAATCGTTGAAACTTTGAGATTGGATAACTGAGTAAAAATGAAGCACCAAAACTTCTTTCGTAAAAGAATTCATCAGGATCAGTTCTATCAAATCTTCTACCGCTAAGATGAAAAATACCATAACCAAAATTTACCCTGTCGCCAAAACTTATTTTTTGAAGTACAATGTTAAAACTTTTTAAAATATCGCTTTGAACACCTGCCGAGTTGTAAATCAATACCGAATACCTGTCATCACCCAGCAGATCGCTTACTGAAAATACAGCTCCACCACGTGTTCCAAAAACTGGATCGGTTGCTACAACACTTTGCGCAAAATCAAGAGAATATTCCTTTTCGTATTCGATTTTTTTTCTTTCGGAAGGAAGCTGAAGCAATTTTGCCTGCCAGATTGTATGAACTGTATCTAAATTCATTTCAACAACTAAAGAAGAATCTCTATTTGCACGTTCTATTCTTTTTGTGAAAAGATCAAATGAAAAGTTTTCAAAACCTGCGAATGCAATAGTGGAAGAATCAATATAACATGGATTAAAAGCACTGGAAATAAAGCTGGAAACTTTAGAAACTTTAGTTTCAAATTCGTTGTTTTCTACTGGGAGTTCGTATAAATTCTGTACCCCATCTAAATCCGAAGTAAATAAAAGATTTTGCTTATTGGGTGAAACAACCGGTGAAAAACTATTCGCTTCTAAGTAAGTAACATATTTTATTTCATGATTATTAAGGTTATAAGAAAAGAGATTATACTTATGAGCAAATTCATCACCTGTTCTATCTGAAGAAAAAAGTATTTGATAATCTGTTAAGCCAAAAGATGGATCTTTATCATCGTAATAATCGTTTGTGAGGCGGTACAATTCATCATCAGCTAATTCTAAAATGAATAAATCGCTGAAACCCTTCCTATCAACTGCGTTAAAGACCAACCTGTTTCCATCCGAAGAATACTTTGGAGAAGATATATTAATTAATTCATTCTTCTGGAAAGTTTTAACAACTGCTTTTTCATAAACTGAATAGAAATGAAGAGCATCTGAGCCCCCTTTTTTTGTAATGAAAGCGAGCAAACCATTTTTTGAAATGTCTATGGATGCCTGGAATAGGTGGAACGATTCAAACTCTTCAGTCATTTCCCCTCTTAGAATCAGTTCGGGATAATCAAAAATTAGATATTCGGGAGTAAGTTCAACCCTGTAAAGTGAAGAGTAGCCATCCCTGTTTGCTAAAAAGTATAAATATTTTCTATTATCTATTTCAAAATAAACAGGTGAAAAATTATAACCATCCTCAGTGATTTTTTGCGATCCAAATTCAGTTGGATAATTATCTTCCATAAGTGGAAAATATTTTTTTCTCAGGTAATACTGCCATTCAGAATCAATTTTTTCATAATCATTTTGAAAGGTGTGTTCAATTACCTCGCTGAACTTAGGATACATCCAAAAATTTTCTAACAGGAGCAGCACTTTTTCCTTACTGTATTTTTCAGATGCAAACTCTAAAAAATTTTGTCCTTCTTTGTACATAAGGAAAGAACCAAAAATCCTATATATATCTTGCAAACCTACAAAGTAGTTGTTAATAACCGCATCCCTCATAATCATTTCTGCTTGCGCATCAACTTCAGTTGAAAGAAATTCTGCAAGACCTTCTACAAACCATAATGGTGGCATTTTGCTTGTAGGAATGCGATGGTCTTTTAAAATACGGTAAATTTTATTTGTCATAAAAACATGAACAAGCTCGTGCCGAATAACATGCCTAAAGTCGTGCAACGAGCCGTTTGAAGGGAGTACTACCCGTCCTTTCAGGAATTCAAAAAATCCACCAACACCTTCCGGTATTAAGCCGGAAGTAGTATTTGTTTGTTGAAAATCAATTGAAGTGTTATAAAAGATTAATGGAACGCGGCGAGTTACTACATGGTTTAATTCAACTTTTAGTTCATCGTAAACTTCTTCCGCATAGTATGCACCAATCTCGGCTATCCTCCCCATTTCATCGTAGTAATAAATATCAAAGTGTTCGGTTCGAAGAATTTGCCAATCAAATTCTTCATACTGAACTTTATTCCTGCCAAAAAAGAAAAACTGAGCTATTGTAACTTCAGCAGTAATGAAAAAAAGAAAGCAGAAGTATACTACGATTTGTTTTAAATTGATTGAATACAATTGCATGAAAAATTTCCAGCACGGCAATAATGAAAAAATAATTTTTTATGAAAGCCGGTTCTTTAATTCATCTATATACGATATTTCCGACGGATCATGGTTTCGCAACAGTGCCAGGTAGTAAGATATCCAATCACACAAATAAATCAAATCAAATAATCGTACCTTCCTGTTTTTTTCCTTGCTTTCGATATTTATTATTTCTACGCCGCTTTGCTTTGCAAGCTCGCTGGTAATCTTAAATCGTTTTTTTATTTGGGGATGATATTCAGGATCTGATAAAGTAATTACCTTAGTAAATAATTTTTTTTCTTCAAAAGTTTCCCAGCCGATTATTTCATTATGATTCATCTCAGGAATTACATTTGAAAAAGCGTGAAGTTTTGAATTTTCATTAAGCTGGCATTTGAACCTATATCCCGCTGCCGAAGTAAGTTGAACAGCTGAATAGATTATGGGCAAAAATCCAGTAAGCTCTATCGCAATTGATAAAGCCTTATTCTCTTCAATTGAATATTCTTGACCTTTCTTTTTCCAGAGTGAACTAATTTGCATAACAATACTATCCTGGTTTTCAACAATTCCCGACTGTTGTAACAAATTGAGCAGCGAAAAGAAACCTAAACCAAGTGCGTAGCGAGGTTGATAACCGGGGGGAATATTAATACAGCATAATTTTTTCTCATCACAAATCTTTTTAACCTGTCCGCCGGAAGTAATTGCAGCAATTTTGCATTTTCTTTTTAAAGCTTCTTCAAAAACAGATAGGGTCTCTTCAGTATTACCCGAATAGGATGAAATGATAACGAGCGAGTTTTCATCTACAAAATCCGGGAGTGAGTAGCTTCGGTTAACAATAAAAGGAATGCGTAGTTCGTCAGCTAAATAGTTTGTCATCAAATCTCCGCTAATAGCTGATCCGCCCATACCTGCAAGCAATACCAGTTTGTACTTAGAATCCTGCAACTGCATCAAATCGAACTCATTATCCCACGCATATTCAATCTGCTCATAAGAATCTGCCAAAACCTGGAACTGGTTTTGAAGATCAAATTTTTCTATTAATTCATAAATTTTCATACGCATCTATATAATATGGCGGGTTCTGGTAATTTTGTTATCAACAAAAAACTTTTGAACTGTTTCTTCAATTTCTTCTTCGGTATAAAGTTCAAGACATTTATCGGCAAGTTCTTTAGCACGTTTAAACTCGAAGTTTCTAATGATCCGTTTTGCATAAGGGATTGTAGTTGGCGATAGACTCAATTCTTCAAGCCCTAAACCTATAAGCAGCGGCATAGCCAGGGTATCGGCTGCCATCTCACCACAAATACTAACCGGAGTTCCGGATTTTGCCGCATCATTTAAAATATACTTCAAGGTTCTTAAAACAACCGGGCTGAATTCCTGGTAAAGATTTGAAACAAGGTCGTTTCCACGGTCAACAGCCATTAGGTATTGAATAAGATCGTTGGTTCCGATACTAAAGAAATCAACCTCTTCGGCAAATTCTTTTATCAGCATTGCAGCTGAAGGCACTTCTACCATTATGCCTATTTGTATATCATTATCGAAGGCGATCTTCTTCTTTTTTAGCTCGCGCTTACATTCATTAATATATTTTTTTGATTCGCGGACTTCGTTAATAGTTGTAACCATAGGGAGCATAAATTTTATGTTTTTATTTATACTTGCCCTTAATACTGCACGCACCTGGTTTTTAAAGAGAGCTGGATTTTCGAGAAGCAACCTTATACCTCTTAGTCCCAAAAACGGGTTCGGTTCCTGATAGTCTAAAAACTTGAATTTGTCTCCTCCAATATCGTAAGCCCGGATTGTGATATGATTGGGATAAATTCTTGTTGATAATTTTGAATAGATAACTTCCAGTTCATCTTCAGTAGGGAATTCACCTGTTTCATCAAGAATCTGTTCAGAACGGTATAAGCCGATTCCTTCTGCACCACTTGTAATAACCAGGTCAATCTCACCCGTTACATCTACGTTAGCGAGAAGTTTAATCTCCTTGCCATCTTTAGTAACAGCTGGCTGGTCCTGTAATTCTTCAAGTCCTTTCTGAAGTTCAACAAGTTTATCATGCTTCTTACTGAAAAATTTTATCTGTTCCTTAGAAGGATTTAATAATATATTACCGTGGAATCCATCAACTATTAGTTTATCTCCGTCTTTAATCTGCTCTGTGGCGTTATGTGTTCCTACAACAGCAGGAATGTTAAGCGAACGAGAAATGATTGCTGCGTGTGATGTTAATCCACCATGATCTGTTACAAATGCCAAAACTTTATTTCGTGAAAGAAGGAGAGTATCAGCGGGTGTAAGTGATTCGGTAACAACAATTATATCCTGTTGAATTTTAGATTCCCATCGCTTCTTTTGCAGGTTCCTTATAATCCGCTGTTTAATATCTTCAATATCCTGTGCTCGTTCCTTCATGTATGATTCGTGAGAAAGAATCATCTTAGCCTGGTACTTTGAAATTTCATCATCAACAATATACTCCGGCTGTTTTTTTTCTTCTTCAATTCTTTTATTAATATTTTCTATTAGAATCGGATCATCCAGGATCATAATCTGGGCTTCAAAAATTGCGGCACGAACATCATCCATTTTTTCCCGTGCAAATGCAAAAACTTTAGTTAATTCTTTTTTAGATTTTGTAAGGGCTTCAATAAGATCCTGCTTAGATTTTTCAACATCAGTTATATCTGCTTTGCTTACTTCAAGTTTTTCTTTAGTTACCAGATAGGCATTAGCAATTACAATACCGGGGGCAGCTGCAATTCCGGCAATTTTATTTTCAGATTTTAGATATATTTCTTTAAATGTTTTCATCTGTTTATACTTGTCCGCTTACGGCGGAATTTTGAAATTTTATCAGATGGAACTCATCCCGCTAAATTGGGACTTGTTTTATAATTCGTTAAATCCATTTTCAAAGAATTCAACAATTTCTTTAGCAGCCTGCTCCTCATCTTCGCCATCAAAACTAAGTAGAATCTCGGATCCTTCTTCAGCAGCAAGAGTCATTACGCCAATAATACTTTTACCATTAATATTCATGCCATCGCGAGAAATAAAAAATTCACACTTATATTTAGCAGCCATTTTAACAATTGTGGCTGCAGGCCTGGTATGAAGCCCGGCTCTATTAATGATTTGTACTTTCTTCTCTATCATTACCTCGTTCTTTTTATAAGTGCGTCGGCTAACCAGTAAAATACTTTTTGATTTTCATCATTCAAAATTTTAAGTGTACTTAATGCCCTCTTAGTATAAGATGTTATCGCTTTACCCGCCTGATTGAGGACACCTAATTTTATATAAAGCTCTTTGTATTTTTTTACCTCTTTCCACTTAATTCCTTTATTATCAATAACTTTGTTAAGAATTCTTTTATCTTCTCCTTCAGCATTTTCAAGAGCTTTTAGGAATAAGTAGGTCTTTTTACCTTCGACCAGGTCGCCTCCAATAGATTTTCCAAAAACGTTTTCATCTGCAGTTATATCAAGTAAGTCATCCTGTATCTGGAATGCTATTCCAAGGTTTAACCCATACTTGCTTAAAGCTTTAATTTCTTCTTTACTTCCACCTCCAAGCGATGCGCCAATATTGCAGCACATTTCTGACATCGCTGCAGTCTTCTTTTTGATCATGGTAAGGTAATTATTTATTGTTACATTTTTTTTCGATTCAAAATCTGTATCCATACTTTGTCCTTCACAAACTTCTACCAGACCGCGTGTAAAAGACTGAATTACATTTTTAGCATTACCATTACAATCTTTCAGCAGGTACTCATAAGCAACTGAAACAAGACTATCGCCAGTTAGAATAGCTGTATTAGGATTATATTTTTTATGAAGCGTAAGTCTTCCGCGTCTTTTATCGGCGTGATCCATAATATCATCATGCACAAGAGTAAAATTATGCAGCAGTTCCACTGCCACCGCAGCATTATACACCTGATTAAAACTTCCACCAACGGCTTTAGCAGAAAGCAGTACAAGCAATGGTCTTAATCTTTTCCCTTTGCTATTAATTATATACGCACCCGGTTCGTAAAGCGATGCCGGCCTCCTATTTTTCAATGCATTCTGAAGCCGTGTATCAATTTTCATTCGTTCCCTATCGTAGAGCGTTTTGAATACTTTTTGATCATTACCCATCAATAGAGTAATTCCTTTCTTATAAGTTTATCTTTTCTTAAATCTTTTATTGATTCGGAACCGGTTAAAAACATTACACGTTTTATATCTTCGAACCAATTAGTAATTAAATTCTTAACCCCTTCGCTTCCATTCAGATCAAGTTCTTTTAAGATGATTCTTGCTGACGCAACCAAATCAGCTCCGAGGGCAAATGCTTTTGCAGCTTCAATTCCCGAGTTAATTCCTCCGGAACCGATTAATGAAAAATCATATTTATTTTTCAATTTAAAGATTTCTTTTATACAAAATGAAGTTGGCAAACCCCAATCCCAAAAAACATTTTTATCATCGGAATTATCTCTTAAGATTTCTACACCTGCCCAGCTAGTACCGCCGGCACCTGCTACATCAATACCTTCTGCTCCTATTTCTAATAACTTTTTTGCTGCAGTTGGCGAAATTCCGGCACCAACTTCTTTTACAATTACCGGAACGCTGATTTGCTGTACTAATTTATTGATTCGCTTTAATAATCCTTTAAAATTCGGCTCGCCTTCAGGTTGCAATAATTCCTGCAAAGGATTGATATGAATTACTAGTGCATCAGCTTCAACCATATCTATCATTAATCTAAAAGGAGCTAAAGATTTATATTTTATAACCTCTGCGGCTCCAATATTTGCTAGAACCGGCACTGACGGTGCATTTTTACGGATTATTTTATAAGAAACAGCATGTTTCTCATCCTCAACTGCTTGACGCTGGCTGCCAACCCCGATTGGAATATTTAATTCCTGTGCTGCAATTGCCAACTTTGCATTAATACTTTTTGCCTTTACAGTTCCGCCCGTCATACAAGAAATTAAAAAAGGATAATTGATTTTTTTTCTTAGAAATTCTGTTTTGAAATATATTTTATCAATTTCAACTTCTGTAATTGCATAGTGATAAAAATCATAAAACTCAAAGCCGGAACTTTTATTCATGAATGCTACATTTTCGGCTAGGCAAAGATCGAGATGCTCTTTTTTCCTTTTAGATGTTTTTCCTGAATCACTATTCATTATAAAGTAACCGATGATATAAATAAAATAAGGAAGTGCCGCAAAATATTAAATTTTAGCTTAAAATACTTAGATTTCTTAGGTATTGATGTTAATAAGTAGTTTTCAGAATAGCTTTAGTATTAAGAGAGATGTAAATTTTATTGATTAATCCTTTTCAATCGTTAGTATAAATTCTATCTCTTTCTATCATATTATAGAATGACTCTCTTTTTCGAGCAACCTGAACCGATATACCATTAACTTCAATGATTGCAGGATGTGGTAAACCAAATGAAGATTCCAGAGCTGTGAAGTAAGCGCCGCTATCCATTATTGCCAACACTTCACCTGCATGTACTTTTGGCATCAATTTTTTTTTGCGGACCATTTCGGCAGCAATGCAACATGGACCTATAATGATTGCCTGTTCTGTTCTTGGTCGGTTTACATCATCGCAAAGAAAAACCTCGTGGTATTCATAACTAGTTGGTATTGAAACCGTTCCCAATCCACCATCAGTAATCAGCCAGTTTACATCACCAGAGCGTACCTTCGTACGATGAACTTTTAGAAGAAGAAACTGGTTAGGTCCGGTAATGCAGCGCCCGGGTTCGAATATTAATTCCGGTAATTTGGCTTCTTTAAAATAGTCTTGTATTGTTATTGATATTTCTTTAATAAAATCTGAAATTGTTGCCTGATTACTTTGCTTAATACTTTTCGGGAAATAGTTGAATGCCTGGTGGGATTGTATTTCAGATGAAGTGATATTCCGGCTGGTTGAAGCAGCAAATCCTCCTCCAACATCTAAAATTTTAATATTAAATCCTTCTTCCCTGGTTTTGTCAAAAATCGGGAACAACTTTTTAAGAGACTTAGAGTAGGCACCGGGATTCGTAATACCTGTGCCAATATGAAAATGATACCCAAGAAAATTTATCCATTTAAGTTTCTTAAATAATAATAATGCCTCAAAGACTTCCCCGTTTTTAAGATCCAATCCGAATGCACAGTTGCATCTGTTTCCGGCTGCTGTATCTTTTTTCAATGCTAGCGAAACGACATCAGGATCTATCCTAAGTAAAAGATCAACCTGTTGCTGCCTGGATTCAGCAACCTGGTTAATCATTACTAGTTCGTCGAGTGAATCAACAATGATAAGTTTAACATCACATTCTAAACACTTTTCAATAAAGCTATTTGTTTTAAATGCACCATTAACAATTATCTCAGTTGATGAAAAACCTATGCTCTCCGCAAGTTCCAATTCAAACTCGGTCATTACTTCCGCAGACAATCCGGCTTGTTTAACATTATTAACTACAGCTGGTACAGAATTACATTTAAATGCATAGTGTACGGCAGATTTGCCCGGATATTCTTTTTCAGCAATCCTTTTAAAATCATTTGCTGTCTGTAACAACCGTGTTTTGTTGATAACATGAAGAGGCGTACCAAACTTTTCCGCCAATTCAGTAATTATATTTGACCCATGTTTAAGTTCGCCACTCCCACCAATTTCTAGTCCCCAATCATGCGGTTGTAAAGTTTTTTTCATCATTATAGTTTGCTATGGCTAACCATTTATAATTAAATTCATTTAAGCCGTTCTGGTTTCAGCAGGAATTTGTAACCATAATATTAAATTTCATTTAGACGCTTGTCATATATCACGAGCTCATTGTGGAGCACCATTCCTAGTTTCTCTGAAGCCCTAACAGCTGGTTCGTTATCTTCAGTCATCCAGGTTAATAAAATTTTATTATATTTTTTCGCAATTGAAATTCCCGCTCCAATTAATACATCAAACGCTTTTGAATGCGAGAAAGATTTTTTGATACCAACAAAACAGAGTACAAGCGTATCAACTTTTTGCCACCGAAGAAGGATGCCCAATGTTGCAAACAATTTATTATAAGCTTTAATTAAATGATTCCTGAAAACCTGAATGCAATCCTGGAGCCAATCCTTCTAATCCAACGAATACATTCACCTAAAATCGTTTATGTGTATTACAACTTCAACCCTTATTGGAAATTTCGAACCCATCCCCCAACTGGGTCCGAATTTCCGTAATCTTCTTCCTCTTTTTTCCTTCGGTTTTACCCCCAGCTGAAGCACGATTTATGACTATATATGTTTTGCCTTCAACCATTTGATTTTCATTATTCTTGCTAATCGAAGATAAAAATCATGGAAATTAGTTTTGTCATGAAAATGTCAGAGTTTTGTCATGATTTTGTCATGAAGCGTTGAATATTAAGATAAAGATGTGATTTACTATCAGAGTTGTATCAAATTAAGGCACACCGGAGAGTTTTTATATAATTTCATTTCCGCTGGAATAATCTAAATATAATTAAAAGAAGTAAAGATGGGATTACTTTACAAACTTATATCCTGCTTTATGAATTGTTAATATGTGTTTAGGATGTGAAGGATTATTTTCAATTTTTTTCCTTAGAACGAGTATAAAGTTATCTACTGTTCGTGTGGATGGAAAATTATCATAACCCCATACATCATCTAACAAATTTGATCTTTCAATAACCTCACCCTCGCACTGCAAAAAATATTTTAGTACTTTAAACTCCATAGTTGAAAGCTCAAGCGGCTCTTTATTTTTAGTTGCTTCCTGGTTTTTAAAATTAATATAAATGTTTCCAAAACAGCATTCCTCAATTTCTGATTTTACTACCGAGTTTCTTCTTAATAAAGCTAATAAAGCTTTTATTCGTGCGTGCAATTCTCTAACACTAAAAGGTTTAGTTACAAAATCATCTGCGCCCAGCTCAAGCCCCAGCACCTTATCCATTTCTTCTTTTTTACTTGTTAGCATAAGAATCGGCGTACTCACACCTTCCTTTCTAAGATCTTTGCAAACATCCATTCCGTTTTTACCGGGAAGCATCAGGTCTAGTATAATTAGATCGAAGTATTCAATTCTTGCTTTTTCATATCCCTCCTGCCCATCTGAACTGGATGAAACTTCATAATGTTCTTCCTCCAATGATGCTTGGAGCCCTGTAAGAATAGCAGGGTCGTCTTCAATTACCAGTATCTTTCTCATCCTAATTTCTCCATTGGAAATAATAAAGTAAATTTGCTGCCTTTACCAGCCGTCGTTTTTACAATTACTTCCCCTTGGTGTGCATCCAGTATGTGTTTCACAATTGCGAGCCCCAAACCGGTACCTTCAGCTTTAACCAAATTGGTATTTTTTGTACGAAAGAAAGGATTGAAAATATTTTTCACATCTTCATCGGCAATACCTGCTCCTTCATCTTTTACACCAATTACTGCGTAACCATTTTGATTCAGTGTGGTAATTTTTGTTTCTGTTTTTACGGGAGAATATTTTATTGCGTTTGATAAAAGGTTAAGCACCGCTTCTTCAACTGCATCCGGATCGGCTTTTATTATTAGTTTTTCTTTACAAATTTCTTTCTTCAACAAAATTTTAGCTATCTTAAACTGGTATTCAACAGATCTTACCGCTCGCTCTACTATATCGTTAAGTGAAACAGAAATGAATTCGTAAGTTTTTATACCTTTTTCAATTTTTGCAAAATCCAATACGTTATCTATAAGCCTGCGTAACCTTTCACTTTCACCTTCAATTATTTGTAAATATTCTTTCGATTTTTTATCTGAAATATTTTTATTACCCTGCAGTAATTCTGAAAACATTTTAATAGAGGTAAGTGGAGTTTTAAGTTCGTGTGTTACGCTGGAAACAAAATAAGATTTTATTTTGTTCAGTTCTTCCAACCGTTCCGATTCAAGCTGCTCACGAATTAGTTCCTCCTGTAGTTGAATCCTGTCTATGGTTAAAGCGGCTGTTGATGAAACACTGTTAAGCAAATCTATATCTTCTTTAAAATATCTCGCATCCGATTTTTTCTCTCCCAGCACTATAAATCCATGAACCTGACCTGAAGGCGATTTAACTGGGAATATAAGCGCCATACCCCAACGTTTAAAAACCTTGAGATCGGCTGATTCGACTGTTACATCTCTCTCAACTAAGTCATCTAATGCTATCGGCAGAGAAAAATCTGTTTTCAGTTTTTCTGCTTCTAACTTTATACTTCTGTTTTTTAAAAAATCATAACCTTTTTGTGCAAGTATTACAATCCTGCTATCAGATTTGCGAAGAGTAAAAAAACCAATTTTATAAACCGGTATTAATATATCGGTGTGTGCAACAATTTTTTCAGCTAAAGATTGGACATCATTCGATTCCTTAATGTCGGCAATAAATTTTATCTGTTCTTCACGGTAATTATACTCAAGCCGGAAGAATTTTTTATCAACAAATTTCTGGATGATATTTTTAAGCGGTTGCAGCAATATTGCAACCAGCAGCGCTGTTATAACTGAAGGGATGGCTGGGTTAACATCACTTACAAATAGAGTGATGATTGAAGTTAACCCAATGTAAACCAATATGATTATTGCCAGGATAATTGAGTAAACTACACTGCGCCTTATAATTACATCAATATCCATAAATTGGTGCTTAACTATCGCAATTCCAAAAGTGACCGGAACGGCTATAAGGAAGAGTAATACAACAGCTTCCGGCAAAAGACTATGACCTAATAAAAAAATCGGCAATATCCAGAAGATAATAAAGCTGAACGGTCCGATAAAAAACCCGAGAAGAAGCCATTTTAGTTTCTGGCGTTCCTGCAGTGTTTTTGAAAGCGTGTAGGCACGGATACAAATTGTGATTGCCATTATTACACAAGTCATAACAAAAATTCTAAATACTGAATTATAATACCACACATAATTTTTCATCTGGTCTATGTTACCGCCTACTGTTGATGTTAAAAATAAGTATGATAGAATAAATGCATTAACAATGCCAATTAAATAAAGCAGAGATAACAGTTTTTTAATTCCTGGTATTGGTTTTCCTATAAATGTGGTTGTAAGACTAATAAAAAAAACAGGCATAAAGTTGTAAGCGAATAACCAGATAATCCTGTTTACATAACCATAACCCAGCGGTGGTGCAACATAATTTCCACCAGTCATTATAATAACAATACCCAAACCAAGGCTTGCCAGGTGAAACATTGTAGCCGAAATATTATCTGGTGCTTTTATCCTAACAAATATTGCCAATGATATAAAAACGAAGCCAACTATCACAATCATTAGCAGGTCGAAGAATGAATAATAATTGACTAATTTAACATAAAACTGTTCCGATTTACCATTTTTAAACAGTTCCACAGATAGAATATCATCAATATTTTTTCCATCAAGATACAATTCAACCTCTTCCCATCCTGTGAAGGAATTCCTTTCTATCGAAGATATTGTATCACCTACAGCAAAAGAATCTTCAGTATCTAAGACTTTATAAATAACGTGATATGAGCCGGTTGTTGAAGTGCTGAAAGGAAGGTCGGCTTTTATAGAAATAATATGTAATCCCACAAAACAGAGCAGTATAATAACTACATCTATAATAAGAAGTGCGATTTTATTTTTGATGACACCAACCATTCAAAAAACCATGTTCTTACTATTATTTCCCTCAATAAAGGAAAATCAAGAAACGATGTGTTAAATCATATCTAAATTACACCAAGATTATTTTAAGTGCAATAAAAATCAGGTATTTAGATGATATGCACATATCTCCAAACTTTTTTATTACCTGATATTTAGTAATTGACTTTTACCTGTTATAAGGACTAATTTTACTCAATTAATATATTATCTCCAGAAATTGTGGGGTATGAAATGATAAAATCAGCAGTGTTTCTTTTAGCGGGTCTATTATTCATTACTTCAGAAATGCTTCCGCAAAAACCCGTAGACAATAACACTTATTACCAAACCGGTACACCTAGTCACACATATCTTAACCTGAACAATATTTCTAGCATATTCCAAAACAATGGGATATCAGATTATGATCTTACCAATGGGGTTGCAGGTTTCAAATTCCCTAAGGAGACTGGAAGAACTGCATTTTCTTCCGGTTTATTGTGGGGAACACTGATTCCGGGCGATCCGATTCCAAGAGTTGGAGGAACAGTACATAGAACTGGATTACAAGGCGGTAAAATAATTTCCCCCGGAATAGCTGAAGATAGTGAAGCTCCTCACGTTAGAATTTACAGGGTAAGACCTGATGTTTATCCAGGTGGTCCCATAGCTGATCTCTTCTGGGAAGCTTTTGATGAAGGGAAAACTGAAGCGGAGATTCGAGCACAATACGAAACAGATTGGCTTGACTGGCGCGCAGTTGATGGTGCTCCCTATGATGATGTTGATGGTAACGGTTTATACAATCCGAATACTGATATTCCCGGAGTTCCGGGTGCCAGCCAAACTATTTGGTTTGTTGCAAATGATCTTGATCCTGTAAAAACTGTAAATTTATATGGTACATTCCCAATTGGAATTGAACTTCAGGCAACTTACTGGGCATATAATAACGGAAGCTTTTTAGATAATCTTTTCTTCAGGAAATACCGGCTAATAAATAAAAGCACAACTCCTTTTAATGATATGTATATCTCAATGTGGTCTGATCCGGATATTGGAAATGCAAGTGATGACCTGGTTGGTTGTGATACAGTACTAAACCTTGGATATGCATACAATGCTTACGAATATGATTTACATTATGATCCGTATCCTCCGCCAGCAGTTGGTTTTGATTTGTTAAGGGGTCCGATAACATCTGATAACGATACACTTCCGATGACTGCACATTATTTCTCTTATTGTTTCCATCCTGACTGGTGTATGCCTCCTCAAGGTGATATACAGGGTGCAGTTGAATTTTATAATTTAATGCAAGGAAAACATGGAAATTCGGGCGAAACATTTATTAATCCTATAACGGGTCAACCAACACCGTATGCATTATCAGGAAATCCAATTACCGGAGAGGGCTGGATTGATGGTATTCAAATTCCGGCTGGGGACAAACAATCTGGTTTTGTATCAGGCCCATTCAATATGGCAGTTGGAGATACGCAGGAAGTTATAATTGCTGAAATTGCTGCAATAGGGATTGACCGGCTTAATTCGCTAAAGAAATTAATATATTATGATGTCCAAACACAAAATATTTTTAATAGCGGGCTTAATATTTCCATACCTCCGGTAACTCCATCACCTGCTGCTGCTGTTGATGAGACAAATTGGAAAATTGAACTTGACTGGGGATATTATGCTGTTCCCGTTGAAGAAGTTGAAAACTTTAATCAAGCTGGTTATTCATTTCAGGGTTACAATGTTTACCAGTTACCCAATGATTTGCCAATAAAAGAAAACGGTGTGAGATTAGCTACTTTTGATATAATTGATGGAGTTACAGAAATTGATGGAATTGTTATGGATCCTGAAACCGGATTACCTGTTAACGGAATTCAACAGTACGGATCCGATTCAGGTATTAATAGAACATTCTCCACTAATTACGATCATATGGAAAATGAAAATATGATTGTTGGCAAAACTTACTACTTTGCTGTAACAGCATATACATATAATCCGAATCCGAATGTAGAACCAAATAACAGCGAAAGCATTATTAAAATAATTGAAGTAGTTTTTAATAGTGATTTGCCGGGTGCAAACTACGGGGATTCAATAATGGTTATACATACTGAAGGTATTGGTAACGCTGATATATCAGTTAAGGTTGAAAATCCAATAAACCTTACCGGCGACGATTACGAAATCTCTTTTCACTCCCAGGCACAGATAAGAGATCCAAACGGTAATTGGATTCCGGCAAGCACAATAATTAGGAAGTTTAATCCTGATGATCCCGACACACTAACCGGTACAACAATAGATATTGCCGCTGTCTATGGGCCAAATATTAATACTATCGATCTGCAATTTCACTTAGAGGTAGTTCACCATTTTTACGGCTGGGCTGATGGTGTTACATTAACATTCCCAGTTGGTATTACAATTGTTGAGGTTCCTCCTTTTATAACAAGTGGCTCCAATGGTGAAGCGGTAGAGGTTGAAATTGTAGGGAATATTATAAAATTAGGTATTACAGATAACTCACAAACCCAGGCTGGGATTTTCCACGATGGTGGAGAAGATTGGATTGTAAGAGTGGATCCAGCTACTTACACTTTGCCCTTATCAGTTGATTGGGAAGTACACGATGATGGATATGCCGGCGGACAGAATGAGTTAGGATCCACTATTGTTGAGGAAGTTGGGTTTGAGTCTCGATTGGCAAAGCTCTGGAATGTGAACGATGTTACAAGAAGTGAGATTGTTCTTGAAAACCAATCAATTTATAATGGCGTTGATCGTTATCCTCCACGGGATGATTCTCCAATTTATCTTGATCCTTTGGTTAATCCGAAAACAGATGGTTTCGAGATTAACGTTGATGCATACTATGATCATCCGTTAGAATTCCTATTCCTTAAACTTTACTCGCCATCGGGTCTGTCTATTTTATCAACAATCCCTTTTGGAGCAACAGATGAATTTATAAGAATTACCAATTATACTGTTTTTGGTGGCACAATTACCAGCAAAGCAATTGATAATTTTGGTGTTGGTACTAATGAAGTAAGTGAACTACAGCAAGATTATGAACTTAGATTTACAGGAGTTCTTGATACAATGACTCTCCCGGATGGAAGAACTTTTATCTACACTAAAAGCGGCGGATCAATGGCTACGATTTTCAGAATTCAGGGAGGCGACTTTACAGTTCATCCATCAAATACTACAGGAGTTAATGCTCCTTTCCAACTGAGAATACCATTTGAAGTTTGGAATGTTGAAGATTCTGAAAACGAATTCCAGGTTAATCTTACATTCAGGGATCGTTTACAAGATCATGCACCTGGAGGTGATAATCCTTTATATTCATGGAACCTGGTTAATAGAATGTATGGCATAATTGTAAACTCTCCTTACGATCCGAACCAGGTTATCCAGGTTGATGAAGGACCAGATGAATATAACGCTAATGCGACATGGGTTTTAGTATTTTGGGGAACCAACTATCACGCAGACGATGAAGTGAAAATAATATATTTAAATCCAATTGAACCTGGAGTTGATAAATTTACCTTTACTACTCCGCAGCCTGCAGATACAACTATTAAAGATTTCGATTTGAACAGTTACCATTTATTTCATAATTACCCTAATCCTTTTAACTCCACAACAATCATTAGTTTTTATCTCCCTTTTCAGGGCAGAGTAAAATTGGTGGTGTTCGATATATTAGGGCAGCGAGTTGCACAATTAGTTAATAGCGTAATGGAATCAGGAAAGTACGACATAGATTTTAATGCCAATAATCTTGCAAGCGGAGTGTACATATATCTGCTTAATGTGCAAGATAAATTTTTTAAAGCTAAAAAGATGTTGTTGATCAAATAAATAATAATTTCTCGGTACTAAGTCTCATCCTGGTACATAATATTTTAATTTCTTCAATTGCATGACATTTTTCTGACATTTCCATGACAACTAATGTATATCAAAGCTGTAGTTTGTTGCGCATATACAAAATTCCGTTTAATTAAGTATTAATATTTTTACTTTATTTCTAATTAACAAAAATAACGAGGTTTGCTATGAAAATGTCGACTATGTTTGTTTTAGTTGGAATATTTATCATTAATTCAGACATAATTCCACAAAAATCCTCCGGTAATTATTCTTACAACCCAACGGGTGAACCAAGTCACTCATATCTTAACCTTAACAATATCTCTACACAATTCTACAATAACGGTATATCAGATATTGACCCAACAGGAAACTCCGGTTTCAAATTCCCCAAGCAAACAGGAAAAACGGCAGTGTTTACTTCCGGATTGTTGTGGGGTGCAATGGTTCAAAGTGACCCTATTCCACGAGTTGGTGGTACTGCTTATCGAACAGGGTTACAAGGAGGAAAAATTCTTTCAAATGGTCAAGCAGAAGATCCTAATCTCCCCCATGTTAGAATTTACAGAGTGAGACCGGATGTTTATCCGGGAGGTCCTCAGGTTAATCTCTCGTGGGAAGCTTTTGATGAAGGAAAAACTCAAGCTGAAGTGAGAGCTCAATATGAATTAGATTGGATTGAATGGCGCGCAGTTGATGGTGCTCCATTTGATGATATTGATGCAAATGGAATCTATGACCCAAATTTTGATGTTCCGGGAATCCCGGGTGCGAGCCAAACAATTTGGTTCGTTGCTAACGATATGAATGCTGCTGTAACAAATAACCTTTACGGGGCACAACCAATCGGGCTTGAAATGCAGGTAACATATTGGGCATATGATTACAATATTTTTCTTGATAATGTTTATTTCAGAAAATACAGACTAATAAACAAAGGTTTCCAGCAAAACACTGTAGAAAATATGTACATATCAATGTGGTCTGACCCGGATATTGGAAATGCTGGTGATGACCTTGTTGGTTGTGATACAACCCTAAACCTTGCATATGCATATAATGCTTATGATTACGATGCTGTATACGATCCTTATCCGCCGCCTGCAGTTGGTTTCGATTTATTAAAAGGTCCGATTACCTCTAATAACGATACACTTGGGATGACTGCATACTATTTCTTTTTGGGAGGTGATCCTAATTGGGGCGATCCTCCTCAAGGGGATATACAGGGTTCCGTGGAGTTTTACAACTTTATGCAAGGAAGATATGGCCTTTCAGGTCAACCTTTTATAAGTCCTATCACAGGTCAAACAACTCCATTTGCTTTATCCGGAGATCCACTGACTGGAGAGGGTTGGATTGATGGTATTCAATATCCACCGGGAGATAGGAGAATGGGCCTTGCATCCGGTCCTTTCAATATGACGGTTGGAGATACGCAGGAAGTTGTAATTGCAGAAATTGCCGGGCTCGGTTCAGATCGATTGAATTCGTTAAGAGTATTAAAGTTTTATGATGTCATGACACAGGATGCTTTTAATAGCGGACTTAACTTAAATCCAGCACCAAAACCTCCAACACCCATTGTAACTGCAGACGACACTGACTGGATTATTGAATTCGACTGGGGATCGGATACAGCCTCTGTTAATGCTATTGAAAATTTCAACCAGGATGGTTTTACATTCCAGGGGTATAATGTTTACCAGCTCCCATTTGATTTTCCAATTAATGAAAACGCTTTTAGAATTGCAACTTATGATATTATTGATGGAATTACCGAAATCTACGGATTAGTAATTGACCCGGTAACCGGACTGCCAATTAATGGAATTCAACAGTACGGTTCCGATTCGGGGATTGAAAGAGAGTTTAGTACACATCACGATTATATTGAAAATGAGAATATGAAGGTGGGTAAAAAATATTATTTTGCAGTTACAGCATACACTTATAATTCCGATCCTCAGGCAAATCCAAATAATTCAGAAAGTCTAATTAATCTAATTGAAGTAGTGTTTTATGACAGCCTTCCCGGTGCTAATTACGGAGATTCCATAGTTGTAACCCATTCGGCAGGAATAGGCGATGGCAACGTCTTCGTTACTGTAGATAATCCCACTCAATTAACCGGAGACGATTACGAAGTCTCCTTTCATACCCAGCAGCAGATTAGGAACCAAAATGGTGACTGGGTACCAGCGAGTATAATAAGGAAAAATTTTAATCCTGATAACCCCGACACATTAACCGGAACAACAGTAGATATTGCTGCTGTATACGGACCAAATATTAATACTATTGATCTATTATTTCACTTAGAGGTAGTCCACCATTATTATGGTTATGCTGATGGTGTTACATTAACATTTCCCATAGGTACACAGATTGTTGAAGTACCTTGTGTTGTAGTAGGTGGTACTAATGCTGGGTATTGTGAACCCGTTGATATTTTAGGAAATGTTGTAAAAATAGGTGTTACCGACAACTCACAGACACAAGGTGGTCATTTCCATGAAGGTGGTGAAGATTGGATTGTAAGAGTAGATCCAGCCACTTACACTTTGCCTCTTTCTGTCGATTGGGAAGTTCACGGCAGGTGGACAGAATGAGTTAGGTACTACAATTGTTGATTCAGTTGGATTTGCATCAAGATTAGCTAAACTCTGGAATCTGTTAGATGTTACAACCGGTGAACTGGTCTTGGAGGATGTCTCTATTGTTAATGGTATTGATCTCTTCCCTTCGAGAGAGGGTGACCCAATAGTTGCTCCAAATCCTATAGTGGATGGATTCCAGATTAACGCGGTTGTTAGCTATGATCCGCCTATAGAATTCTCATCACTGGAACTTTATTCACCTTCAGGATTAACTATTCTAACATCTAATTCCAACACTACAACTCTGGATATACAAAATTATACAATATTTGGTGGGGTTATTAGTAGTAAAGCTATCGATAATTTTGGTGTTGGAACTAATGAAGTAAGTGAACTCCAGCAGGACTATGAGTTGAGATTTACTGGTGTGCTTGATACAATGATCCTCCCTGATGGAAGAACTTTCATTTACACTGAAAGCGGCGGATCAATGGCAACGATTTTCAGAATTCAGGGTGGAGATTTTACGGTTCACCCATCAAACACTACTGGTGTAGCCGGTCCGTTCCTATTAAGAATACCATTTGAGGTTTGGAATGTGGAGGATCCTGAAAACAAATACCAGGTCAATCTAACTTTCAGGGATCGCTTACAAAATCATGGTCCAGGTGGTGATGATCCACTATATTCCTGGAATCTGGTTAACCGGATGTATTCAATTATTGTTAATTCACCTTATAACCCAACACAGGTAATACAAGTTGATGGTGGGCCAGATCCATTTAACGATCCCGCAACCTGGGTTCTCGTACACTATGGTACCAACTATCACCTGGATGATATTGTAACAATATTTTATAACGGTCCAATTCAGTTTGGAATTGATGAATTTACTTTCACAACACCTGATCCTGTTGTTTCTGTTGAAGATGAAACAATTCCAAACAGATATCAGGTTTTCCAGAACTATCCAAACCCGTTTAATCCAACAACAAGGATCCGTTTTACACTGCCTGAAAGGGCAATTGTTAAACTGGAAGTTTACGATATTCTTGGGCAGCGGGTTGCCCAACTTATAAATACAGAACTGCATGCAGGAAAACACGAAATAGAATTTGATGGAAGAAATCTTGCTAGCGGAATGTACATATATCTACTTAATGTGAAAGATAAATTTTTTGAAGCTAAGAAGATGATTTTACTCAAGTAGATTTGTAGGATAGTAACCACAATAGTTAATAATAAATTTTGAGCTCGTTAATTCGGGCTCATTTTTTTTGGGTGACAGTATTACCTTCTTAGTTGGTTACACAATTAATTAAAATGAATAAATTCATATTACTAAAACTCAATAACTTCATTGCCGTAACAAAGCTGGTTTACTCTTATTTCACCACGGACGGAATTAACAAGCTTTATCTCATCTGCTTTTAACAAATCCTCCAAATAAATTTCTTTTTCTTTAATATCATTCTTATTAAGTAAATAGCTGCGGTAAATCCCATTAAGTATTCCGCTTGTTAACGGCGGAGTGAACCAGCTATTCCCTTTTCTTATAAAGATATTAGTAATGCTTCCTTCTGCTACTTCATTTTTTTCGTTTAAGAAGATGACGTCAAAAAATCCTTTAGCAGAATATTTTTGATATTTAGCATCATACAATCTTCTGTTTGTAGTTTTGAAGTATTGAAACTTGTTCTGTGAATTTATTTTATTTTCCGAAACAACGATTTTAATATTTGTTGGAACGGATTCTAATTCAGAAGTTTCAATTTTAATTTTTCCCCATTTATTCAGGTTTATTTTTATTTTATATTTTTTACCATGTTCAAGTTCTACAATTTTATCATCAAAAGATTTCCTGATATTCCTTTCTTTAAAATTAAAGAGGAAAAATTCTGCAGATAATTTTAAACGTTCGAGGTGTTCTTCGAGAAATAATATTTTTCCATTTTCAAAGAGAACTGTTTCAAAAAGATCAAAGTAGTGTTCAGGCTTTGTTAAAAAATTACTTTTAAGCAATGTTTCCTCATACTCTTTTTGTGGTTCGCTATCCCATACAATACCAGCTCCAATTCCCAATTCTCCCCTGCTGGTTTTTTTATTCACAGTAAGAGTTCTTATGGCAACGTTGAAGTTCACTTTATCTTTATTAAATACACCAATCGAGCCGGTGTAGATTCCTCTCTCCTCTTTTTCAAATAATTTCCATAGTTCTAATTTTAGGTGCACCTGTAATTGAGCCACAAGGAAATATATTCTTTATTACAGTACATAATGTTGCTTCTTTTTTTAATTTAGCTGTAATCGTGCTTACCATCTGGAATAACGATTCATATTTTTCTGTTGAAAAAATTTGCGGCACATAAACAGATCCATACTTAGCGATTTTTCCAAGATCATTTCTTATCAGATCGACTATCATCACATTCTCCGCACGGTTTTTTTTGCTGTTAACCATTTCCTGTTTTGTTATTAAATCAGATTCATGATTAAATCCCCTTTCGATTGTTCCCTTCATAGGCCTGGAGGAAATCTCATTCCTTTTTATAGAAAAGAACTTTTCCGGTGAAACCGAAATTATAAACTTATCATCATCATTAATAAAAGCTGAGTATTTACCGGATTGATTAAAAAGCAAATGTTGAAAAAAAGATTTATAAGAACCTGAAAAATTAAATTCTCCTTTAACCGTATAGTTTACCTGGTAAGTATCTCCTTCTCTAATGTAACTTTTGATTTTATTAATTTTCTTTTCAAACTTTTCCGGCGAAGTATTTAATTTGAAATCCGTAATGCTGTATTTGCTAATATCATCTTCATCAAATTCAATATCATCTGAATTCAAATGAATGATGTTTTTATCATCAAAGAAAAAAAACTGGATTAGTTTCTGTTCTTTACCGGTTAAATATTTTTCTAATTTCTTTTCAAATAAATAACCTGCTTCATAGTTAATTAAAGAGTAACCGGTTAATCCTTTCTGCAGGTATGTATCAATTAACTCAAGATGATTTTTTACATCTTTCTTTTTAGAAATTGTAATTATTTCAATCGGGTCGAGCAATAAGAAAGAATAACTATTAGGATAAAGTGGAGGTGTAATAAAAAATGCTGCGTGGTGCTTCGCTTCAACTTGCTTTATTATATCGCTTAATTTCATCTTTTCAGG
>RCNF010000350.1_pt1 | contig 23221 bp, 14 predicted proteins | sample 2041311 | NCBI WGS metagenome assembly RCNF01 (sample SAMN09708228, study PRJNA481090) | Marine sediment metagenome, whole genome shotgun sequencing project. | biome: marine sediment; feature: ocean; material: sediment; isolation source: Sewage treatment plant 2 marine sediment (STP2) ... | reverse complement strand
GGATAGGGACGACAAGACTCTCGTAGCCTTCGGCTCGACGATCAGGGCGCCTTCATCGGTTTGATTTGAAACACAAAGGACACATCGCAGTTTTACCGCAAAGATCGCCAAGATCGCGAAGAACTCACATTCTTAAGCCATCGCAGCCGGCATCGGCGTGTTCGGTCTCGCCACACTTGCGTTCAACACCGTAGCAAACACCGTGACGATGCGATGGGTCAACAGTGCGATGTTCTTTGCGTTCATAGCGATCTTTGCAATGGCCATAGCGGTCGTTGCGTTCTTTGCGTTTCAAAAAATGCCGTTGAAGCCACAACCGTCGGCCCCCAAAATCGTATGGCGTTCCGGAACCGAAATCCCACGCTCAAATGCGATGCTTTGTGGCCCTCTTTGTGGCCCTTCGTGCCCTTTGTGTTTCAATAATGACGCTGAAGCCGTCACCACCGATCCACGTAGTCGTTTGTCGCTTCGGCACCGAGCCCCATCTCTCATAGAAAATTCTGACGAGAATTCAAGAAATCAGGGCCTTCGCCTCGATCTCGGAACCGACGCCCGTGCCGCCGGGGCGTCGGACATGGGGAGGGTGGTTCGCCGGATGCCGTCGTGCTTGTAGAGCGCCTCGGCGACGGCTCCCGCGGTGGGTACGAGCCCGATCTCACCGACGCCCTTGGATCCGTAGCCGCCGACACCGTCGGGCACCTCAACGAGGATGACCTCGATGGGGGGGGTCTCGGCCGCCTTGAGAATCCCCAAATCCCGCATCAGCAGCGAGTCGGGGACGCCGTCGGTGCATGGAAAGTCTTCTGAAAGCGCATAGCCGAGCCCCATGTGGACTCCGCCCTCGACCTGACCGGCGCAGAGTTGGGGGTTGATGACCCGGCCGACATCGTGAGCGGCGACGAACTTCTCGATCAGACCGTCCTCGCCGATGATGGCAACCTGGGTGGCGTAACCGAAGGCCATGTGGGTGACGGGTTCCTCGACATCGGCGCCGGGTGGTGTGGTGAAGTCGACGATGTACTCGCCGTGGAACGACTGCCCCGCGAGCTGGTCGATCGATGAACCTTCAAGCGCCGCCGCCAGCTTGATCGCCGCTCTGCGACCGGCCGCGGTGCACAGGGCGGTGGCCCGTGAAGCCGTGGTCATCCCGCACTCCACCCGCGGGTCGCTGACGGTGCGAACCCGCATGAGCTCGAGATCGAGCCCGGTCTCCTCGTGGACGACCTGGCGGAGGATGGTGTGGAGCCCCTGACCCATCTCGGTGAAACCGGTGAGGATGTCCACCAGGCCATGGTCGTCGATCATGATGAGGACCCTGCCGGTGTCCTCGACACCGTTGCCGATCCCGGTGTTCTTGATGCCGCAGGCGATCCCTGCCCTGGGCGCCGTCTTGTAGTGCTCGCGGACGGCTTCCAAGGTTCGGCGGATGCCGCAGCTTTCATTCATCAACTGCCCGGTGGCGAAACGGTCGCCCGGGTCGAGGACGTTGCGTTCGCGGATGTCGTAGCCATCGAGACCGACCATTTCGGCAAGTCGGTCGAGGACGCCCTCCATGGCGAAGGCGGCCTGGTTGGCGCCGAATCCGCGCATCGCGCCGCACGGTGGGTTGTTGGTGTAGACGGTGCGGGCTTCGACGGCGACATTGGGCACCCGGTACGGGCCGCAGGAGTGGCCGGCGGCGCGCTCGAGGACCTTGGCGCCCACCGAGGCGTAGGCGCCGGTGTCGCCGATCATCCGGGCCTCGACCGCGGTGAGGCGTCCCTCGGCATCGCAGCCGGCGCGGTAACGCATGGTGATCGGGTGGCGTTTGGGGTGGACCCGCAGGCTCTGCTCGCGGGTCAGGACGATTTTCACGGGCCGCTGGAGGAGCCAGGCGGCGAGGGCGGTGTGGCCCTGGACCGAGAGATCCTCCTTGCCGCCGAAGGCGCCGCCGTTGGTCACCAGTTCGACGTTGACCCGATCGGTGTCGAGAGCCAGAATGGCGGCGATCTGGCGCTGATCGTCGTGGACGCCCTGGCCCTGGGAGTAGACTGTCAGACGACCGTCCTCGGGCACTGCAAGGGCGGCCTCGGGCTCCAAGAAGGCGTGCTCGATCCGTTGGGTCCTGAACTCGGCTTCGACCGTATGGGCCGATGCCGCCAGAGCCTCTTCCACGTCACCGCGTTGAAAAGCGCAGGTCTCCAGCAGATTGCCGCCGTCGTGGACCCGCGGCGAGTTCGGCTCGAGAGCAGACTCGGGATTGGTGACCGGTGACAGGACCTCGTATCGCACGTCCACTTCCGAAGCCGCCGTGCGCGCGTGGTGCTGGGTGTCGGCTACCACCACTGCGATCACATCGCCGATGTACCGGGTCTCCTCGCCGGGGGCGACCAGGACCGGCCAGTCCTTGACGATGAGGCCGTGATGGCGTTGTCCCGGAACGTCATCTGCGGTGATGACCCTGACGAAACCGGTCGAGGCCTCGGCGCCGCGGGTGTCGATTCCGAGAACTTTCGCCCGCGGGTGTTCGGAGAGAACCACGGCGCCGTGAAGCAATCCTTCGACCGTCATGTCGGCGACAAAGGGCTTCTCTCCGAGGACCTGATCGTGGCCCAGGTAGCGCGGACTGGCGCCGCCGATGCCGTGTTGTGGGGCCACCGCCGGGAGAGTCGATCCCGAACCGGCGAGCTGGATGGCGTCGACGATTCGGTGATAACCGGTGCAGCGGCAGATGTGACCCGCGAGGGCCTTCTGCACGCGATCGCGATCCCCGGTGAGACCGCGGTTGATGAGATGAGCGGCGCGGATGGCGATGCCCGGTGTACAGAACCCGCACTGGACGGCTCCCTCACGGACAAAGGTCTCGGACAGGAGCTGACGCTGGTGTTCGGGAAGCCCCTCGAGGGTTGTCACCTCGCGACCCGCGACCTGGATCGGGTCGAGGAGACACGCCAAAGCCGGTTTGTCATCGAGGAGGATGGTGCAGCAGCCGCAGACGCCCTGGGGCGAGCAGCCGTCTTTGACCGTGGTGATGCCGAGATTCTCGCGCAGGACTTCGAGGAAGTGCTGGCCCTCCTCGTAGTCGGTCGTGACCTCGTGGCCGTTGAGAACGAAGAGCAGTGTCGCCATCAGACCACCGCCCCGTTCCGGATGCCGATGATCTCACCCGCGACCGAGACCGCGATCTCCTCCGGGGTGTGGCTGCGGATGGGCATGCCGATGGGGGCCCGGACCCTGGCGAGGGCTTCTGCGTCGGCCCCTTTCGCCGCCATATCGGCGAAGAGTCGTTTGACCTTGGTCGCGCTGCCGAGGAGACCGAGATAGCGGACGTCATGGCCGAGGAGGTTTTCGACCACCTGACGGTCGTGGTTGTGGCCATAGGTCATGACCACCACCCACGACCGATCGCCCTCGGGAACGTGGTCGCCGATCTCCTCATAGCTCACGGTCGCCTTCCGGTGGGCGAAAGGGTTGTCGTCCATGGTCTGCAACTCATCTCGATTGTCGAGCACCGTGATCCGGAAGGGGAGGGTTGCCATCACCCGCGACAGAGCAAGGGCGACGTGACCGCCGCCGATGATGGTCAGAGTTTCCAGCAGACCGATGGGATGGGTGAAGGTCCAGTTCGTGTCTCGTTGTTCGAAGGTCACCGCTCGGGCAGCGCCCGAGACGTAGGCGAGTCCTTCAGAGTTCAAGGTGAGTGTCCCGGTTTCGTGGCGATCGAGGGTCGAGACGATCCCGGCGATCGTGTCCCGATCCGTTGGACGCAGCGAAAGCACCGCGAAGAGCTGGCGGCCGTTGCACAGAGTTCCGTCGCCACCCGGAGTGTGGACGAAATCGATGAGGTCGACGCCACCCCGGTGCGAGCGCGCCCGATCCACCATCGTGTGCTCGGCCGCGCCGCCGCCGATGGTCCCGGCCTGACCGTTGTCGGTAACGACGACAAAGGTCCCGGTCACGCCTGGAACCGAGCCCGAGTGATCGACCACCATCACCAGCACCGCTCGTTCATCCGCGTCGAGAGCATCGAGAGCAAACTGCCATGGTTCGACCTTGGGGTTGGGTTGAGCCTTCATGGGGATATCATAAAGGAGTTTTAAGTTCTGAGTTTTGAGTGTTTAGTTATTCATCGCGATGGTCCGCCTTCGGAGTCCAGCGTCGCACGGTCAGCGTGGTTGCTTGGGTGGTCGATTGAAGGGTCTGCGACCACGCTGATCGCGCGCCGACGGCCTCCTTCTGAGCTGGGTCAGCCATTCCTCGAAGCGCTTCCCGAGGGAGCCAGGTAACGGTTTTGTGCGAAACGCGTGGCCAACCGGGTGGTGGTGCCTGCACAAAACCGTACCTGGCACGCCCGATGGGGCGCCGTTTTCCGCGAGTCCTGGTGCGGTCTCGGTCGCGGAAACGGCCACGGCCCGTGTGTCCCTCAGATCCGGTGCCTTGGTGTTGGATGGCGCCTCTCTGCTAGGATTGTCAGACAGATTAAGATGAATGTTTCGAGATATTGTCTCAACTTCGAAAGGGATATCGACCATGAAGGTGTTTTTAAAAGCCTGCGTCGCAGCTTGCGCGCTGGCGACGCTTGTTGTCGTGCCCATCGCCAATGCTTCTGATCCACCGGCTCAAGATCCGGTCGTTGGTTCATCCGCAGCGGCGAAGAACGAACGGGCCGACGAAATGACCGCCTGGTCCGTCGATTCGGGAGGCGGTCAGTCGAGCGGTGGAGATTTTTCTCTCACGGCTGCGATCGGCCAGCCGGACGCCGGGGTCGTCGCCCAGGGTGACACTGTCCTTACCGGCGGTCTCTGGGCTGGCACCGTGGCCACCGGCATCGTCTTTTCTGACGGTTTCGAAAGCGGCGACACCGGTGCGTGGAGCGGGGTCGCCGGTGGGACCCAGTGATAGGAGGCGTGATGAAAATTCGAATGACTCTTGTGTTGGTTTTGATCGCGGCCACCGCGGCTGCTGCACCCCTGGGAACCGAGTTTACCTACCAGGGCGTCCTGTCGGACGCCGGGACGCCGGCAACCGGTGCATTCGACTTTCGCTTCCTGCTCTACGATGCCGATGTGGGTGGTTCACAGGTCGGGAGCATCGTTTACGTTGAGGATCTCACGGTCAGCGACGGTAGGATGACCACTTCGCTCGACTTCGGCAGCGTCTTCGACGGGACCGCGCTGTGGCTCGAGGTGGGCGTGCGCGACGGTCTGTCTGGAGGCGGCTATTCCGTGCTCTCGCCCCGGCAGGAGCTCACCGCCGCGCCCTTTGCTCAGCACGCGAAGGCCGCCGATTCGGCGACCACGGCCGGACACGCGACCACTGCAGACACTGCCACATCGGCCGGGAATGCCGACGCCCTCGACGGGCAGAGCGGTTCGTACTACCTCGCCTGGTCCAACCTGGTCGGCGTGCCTGACGGCCTCGACGACGGGGACGACGACACTCTGGGTGATCTCAGCTGCAGCCCCGGCGAGATTGCCAGCTGGAACGGCAGCGCGTGGAACTGCAGCTCGGATGACGACACGCCGTATGTCAGCACCTACGTCGTCGGACCGGTGGGGACGACGACGCAGAACGGAACGGCGCTGCGGAACGCCATCGCCGCCATCACACCACCGACTTCGCAGGAAGAAGCCGTGCTTCTCGTTCTCGAGCCGGGAACCTATGATATGGGCGCCACAGCCCTCCCCATCTGGGCCTGGATGACCATCGAGGGCGCGGGAGCGAATCTCACCGTCATTACCGGCGCGGTCTGCCATAGCACCGTCAACAGCGGCACGATCAGGTCCACCTCGGAGCGTGTCGGCCTCCGGAATCTCGCGGTGGGGAACACCTGCGATACGTCGCCCGATACCGCCGTGGCGTTCGACTCGGAGGGAGACTTCGCCACCGTCGAGCATGTCGTCCTCACGGTTGATGGCGGAGCTGACGTCAACGTCGCTCTTTATAACAACGGGTTGGGTTTGACGATGAACCACGTGACCGTCAGGGCGGAAAATGGAAACCAACAAAACATGGGTATCCTCAACTCCGGCGACGCCGCAAACCTCGTTCACATCACCGCTGATGCCCACGGTGGAAGCAGTTTTGCGAGGGCGATCGAGAACAACGGTGCCAGTTTCACTTTGAAATCTGGTGATCTGAATGTTTCCGGGACGACCGCCGGCGGGTGTTCCGCTTTCTACAACACCGGCGACCAGTTCGCTCTCCGGGACGTTGTGGCTAATGCCGATGCTTGCATCGGGGGCACGATCGGAATCTACTCCCAGGATGCATCCGGGCGATTTGAAGATGTGACCGCCTATGGCACGGACGGAATCGAGTTGTGGAACAATACGTCGACATATCGAGCAGTGGAAATGCGTGGAATCAAAGCTGTCGCAGGGATGCGAGGAGTCGTTTGTAGATCTCCCGCGGAGTCCATTGGTCTCAGCATTGAACACAGTTCGGTTGCGGGAGCCCTTGGCTCTATGACCTCTGTGTTCAACGTTCCGGATCCGAACTCGTGTTTGGTCTGGATCAAGAGCTCGTTCCTCTACCCGGGCGTATTCGGAGCCGCCAACTGTCTTGGGGTGTACTCCCGGACTGTTTTCTATACCGACACCTGCCCCTGACAAGATCCGCGATTGGTTCTGAGCCAAGGTCCTTCAAAGCCTGCCTCAGAACCCAGAAAAACATCACTCTCCGTGCAGGAACATCAGTGCCTTCTCGGGTGTGAGCGGCGCGTCGTAGACGCCTTCGCGATCGGGTCGGAAGGCGCGGAGCGCGTCGAGCAACGCAAAGTAGACCCCGATGCCATACATGAAGGGTGGTTCGCCGATGGCCTTGGATTGCATGACAGCCTTGGGGTTATCGGCGTCTGAGAGAAAGTGGCCCTCGAGAATCGGCGTACTCGGAAGATCCGGGATCTTGTAGGTCGAGAGGGTGTCCGAGACGTTACGTCCCTCGTGAAAGACCAGCTCCTCCATGGTCATCCAGCCGAGGCCCTGGACAAGACCGCCCTCGAGCTGGCCCATGTCGACCTTTTCGGCGAGGCTGCGGCCGCCATCGTGGACCATGCGGACGCGATCGACTGTGTAGATGCCTCTCAGGCAATCCACCGTTACCTCCAGCACCGCTGTGCCGAAGACGTGGTAGGCAAAGGGCTCGCCCTGCTCGGTCTCCTTGTCGTACCAGAGACCGGGCGTGGCGTAGTGAGCGTGGGCCGAGAGGTTGACCCGCTTTGTGTAGGCGGTCCACACGAGTTCGTTCCACTTGAGTTCGGTGTTCTCGCCGTCGACGGTGACCAGGCCGTTTGTGATGTCGAGTTGACCGGGTGCAACGTCGATCACCTCCGCAGCAACCCCCAACAATCGGTTGAAAATTGCCGTGCACGCGATCTCGGTGGCGCGGCCGTTGAGATCGGCGCCGCTCGAGGCTGCGGTGGGGGAGGTGTTGGCCACGGTTCGCGTCGTCGTGCTCTCGATTCGGATGCGATCCTGCGGCAGACCGAGGGTCGCCGACGCCACCGCGAGGATCTTGGCGTTGACCCCCTGGCCCATCTCGATGGCGCCGGTGGAGACGCTGACGCTGCCGTCGGTGTAGACGTGGACCAGCGCGCCCGCCTGATTGAGCATGGCGTTGGTGAAGGAGATCCCGAAGCAGACCGGCATGGCCGCCAATCCGCGTTTGGTCAGGGTGTTGCCGGCGTTGTGCGCGGCGATTTCGGCCTCGAGACCCCCAAGATCGAATTGCTTGACCGCCTCGTCGAAGCTGCGTCGGGCCTGACCCCGTTGGACACGCATCCCGTACGGAAAGGCGTCGCCTTCGTTCAGGAGGTTCTTTGCCTGAATGGTTGAACGGGAGATCCCCATGGTCTCTGCGGCACGATCGATGGCCGCCTCGATGACAAACATGGCCTGGGGGGCGCCGAAACCGCGGAAGGCGGTGAAGGGAATCAGATTTGTTCGGCAGCTGGCGGCGTGGATCCGTGCGTTGGGCACGAAGTAGGCCCCGGTGGCGTGGAAGAGTGAACGCTCGAGGATCGCCGGCGACAGATCGGCGGCGGCGCCGGCGTTCTGCCAGAGGTGGACCTCGTAGGCGACGATGGTGCCGTCGGCTGAGAGCCCGAGCTTGAAGTCCGACGAGTACGGGTGGCGCTTGCCGGTGAAGCACATGTCTTCGTGCCGGTTGAGGGTGAGGCGAACGGGACGGCCCGTGTGTTGAGCTCCCAATGCCGCCATCACTGCCCACGGTGTCGCCTGATCCTCCTTGCCGCCGAACGCTCCCCCGAGACGCGTGACCTCGACCTCCACCAGATTCATGGGCAGACCGAGGACGCGCGCGGCGATCCGCTGGACCGCGGTGGGCGCCTGGGTCGAGGACCAGAGCTTGATCCGGCCGCCCTCTTCGGGAAGGGCCAGGGCGGCCTGGGTCTCGAGATAGAGGTGCTCCTGACCCGCGGTCTCGGCGGAACCTTCGATGATGACATCGCAGTCCGCCCAGGCCGCATCGACATCGCCCGCGTCGAGGGTGCGCGACGCGGTGATGAGCTCACCGGCCGCGGCGGCCTCGCGGGCATCGAAGATGGCCGCGAGTTTCTCGAGTTCGAGGGTGCAGGCGCGGGCGCCCGCCCGGGCCTGGTGCGGCGTCTCGGCCACGACCACTGCCACCGGCTGGCCGATGAAGTGGACGGTCGATTCGGCGAAGAGCTCTTCGTCCTGGATGATCCCACCGATCTGGTTGAGTCCAGGGATGTCGGCCGCGGTGAGGACCGCGACGACACCCGGCAGATCCAGGGCCGCGGATGTGTCGATCGAGATCAACCGCGCGTGGGGTTCCGATGACGTGACCGCCGCCGCGTGGAGCAGACCGGCCGGGTCCGGCATGTCGTCGATATAGCGTGAGGTGCCGCGGACGTGGGCTTCGAGATCCGGATAGCTCATGCCGGTACCTCCACGAGCTCGTCGGCGAGCCCGAAGAGCACCTGGAAGTGAGCGAGAACGAGCTGCCGAAGGAGCAGGCGTTTGTAGTCGGCGGAACCCCGGACGTCGTCGATGGGGGTGGCCTCGTCGGCGGCGCACCGGGCTGCGACCCAGGCGGTCTCGGCGTCGGGTTTTCGCCCGATGAGCAGAGTCTCGGCATTCACGAGAGCCAGGGGAACCGGCGCGACCCCGCCGGCCGAGAGACCGGCCTCGATGATGACGCCGTTCTCGAGCCTCAGCGCTACCGCCGAATTGACGCTCGCGATATCGAGATAGGTCCGTTTGGAGACCTTTTCGAAGTTAAACATGAGTCCGGCCCGGCGCGGAATCCGGATCGACTCGACGAGCTCACCCGGCAGCAGATCGAGGGTTTTGTAACCGAGGTAGAAACTGCGCAGTGGAAGCCTGCGCGACGCGTCGTCGCTTGCCAGTTCGAGCTCGGCGTTGAGGGCCATTAGCATGGCGGTCATATCGCCGATCGGTGAGGCATTTACGATATTGCCGGCAATGGTGGCCCGTTCCCGGATGGGCAGCGAGCCCATGAGATCCATGGGCCGGATCATGTCACCTAGCTCCGTAGCCAGCTCGGGGCTCTGTTTCATGTCTTCGGCCGTGGCGTTGCCCGCGAGAACGATCTCGTCACCCTCGCAGCGGATGCCCCGCCTGGGTGTCCGCACCAGCGAAATATCGAGGCGGGCGAAGTCATCGGGTCGTTGAACATAGAGATCGGTGCCGCCCGCCACCGGCCGGTCGTCGCCGTCATCGTCGGTCGCGGGATCGAGATCCAAGGTGTGTGCGCGGGCCTCTCGCAGGTCGGCGGGGAGAAAACCCTCGCGGACCAGGGCGGCAAAGCGCGGCTCATCGACATCGACCCGATCGCGCAAGATGTCGAGGATCTTCGCCGTCGCGCGTTGGATGGAGCCGTAGCCGGTGCAGCGGCAGATGTTGCCTGCTAGGGAGTTGAAGGCCGGCGCCACCTCCCAATTCGGGCAGTTCAGGAGATGGCCGACGAGGGAGACCAGAAAACCCGGGGTACAGAAACCGCACTGCGATGCGCCCTCATCGACAAAGGGCTGCTGCAGCGGTCCGATTCCACCGGGATCGAGACCCTCGATGCTGATGACGTGGCAGCCCGCGGCGGCGGCGACCGGCATCAGGCACGAGGTCATGGCCCGGTAGCGGACCGTAACACCGGTCGGTTCACCGACGAGGACAACGCACGAACCGCAGTCACCCTCACGGCACGCGTGTTTGGTGCCCTTGAGATCGGCATCGACCCGGATCGCATCGAGCAGAGGACGCCCGGTCGGTCCATCGAACTCGAAGATCTCGGTATTCAGAACAAAGGTGACCGGTCGAGACATATACCTGCAAACCCTTCAGTAATAGACCGGTTGAGGGTAGCACGACCTCTTGCTTCCCGGGACGCGATGGGAGCGGTGCCAGGCACCTTTTCGCGGCGAAAAGAGAGCCGGGCACCGAGTTCGCGTTCTATCGAAGAGTTGGTGTGTTGCCTGAGGGTCGGTGCCGGCACGATGTCAGAGACGGCACGCCCCGGTGGAGGGTCTGCCCGCGTCTTTTCATGGGTGAGCGGAAGATCAGCGCTCGTTGCTCGACCATCTGGATGTGTCACCGGTCTCGAAGCCGTCGTGGAAGATGACGACCGCATCACCGAAGGACTCGAGGGCCCCGATGTCGACAACGGAAAGACCGTCGCCGTCGCCATCGATGGGACGAGAGACGTCCCGCTGATCGACGATCGGTGCGCCGTCATTGTCGCCCGCATCGATGGCCGGACTGCCCGGCAGGAGCTCGTGGGTCCTCGTCGGACCACCGTGATCATCAAGAGGGCCGAGACCGGCATCGGTGACGATGACATCCTTGATCCAGTCAGATGCGAAAAAACAGGTACCGTCGTCCGACACGTTGTAGCCCTGGGTATTGAACCCGTATCCGCTGCAAGCGGGAGAGTGATTCCCCGCGATGATGGAGTGCTGGGATCTCGAGCCAAGGGATTGGAGAACGAAGCCGAAGAGGCCGGCCCTGTTGGCTGCAACGGTGCAGTTCATCAGGTGAGCGGGCCCGATGACCCGGCTGAACATGTCGGTCGAAGTGTTGCCGCTCAAGGTCGAATTGCGGAACCCCACGATGGCGTCTTCCTCCAAATTGACACCCGAGGCGACAAGCGCATCCGACCCGGCCGTGTTGTCGGCCACCGTCGAATCCTCGACGACGATCAGACCCGCATCGTTGAATATCGCGCCGCCGTCGAAGGTGGCGTGGTTCCCGGCAATCTCGCTTCCGAGGATGAAGAGGATGGCCCCGAAGTTGGAGACCCCGCCCCCGAAAGATGCCAGACCGTTGTTGATGTGGAGGGCCTGCAACGTGACGATCGTGTCGCCGGCGATGGAGACGGTCGAGCCTGCGGCGAGCCCGTCAATGATCGTCGGTTGCATGGACGAGCCCCGAATTGTGAGGCTGCGATCGATGATGAGGTTCTCTTCAAACCGGCCGGGACCCACCTCCACGGCGTCGCCCGAAACCGTCCGGTCGATCGCGGACTGGATCGTCCGACACGGCGTGGCTGTTGAAAGGCAGTCGTTCTGGTCATTCCCGGAGATTGAAACGTGGTAGATATCTGCCGGAGGAGTTGAGAAGACGAGTTCCGTGCTGTACCGGCTGACGACGGTGTTCCGGTTGTTCGGAGTCGTATTTTTTCTAATCGGGTACGACACCGACCGAACGACCGTGTGGTACGTGGTGTTCGGCTCGAGGGGACCGATGACGACACGGTCGATACCCTTGTCCGCGAGCAGGGCCGTGGAGGCAACCCGCTCGTAGGGGCCGCCCGATGTCGTCGAGATCAAAACCTCGTACACTCCCCTGTAATACCAGAAGATCGGCGTCCATCCGATCGTCGCCGAGTGCGCTGTGAGGTCGAGAGCCTCCAGATCCGTCGGGGCAGCGCCCTGGCGCATCCAGTAGTAGTTTGTGCAGGCGTCGAGCTGGGCGGTGAGGGTCGGATCGTCGGTGTAGAGGGCGTTACTACTCAGATACAGATACCCACCGTTGACGCAGAAGGCAACCAGAGCCGGTGGGATCTCGCCCTCGAACTTATTACTCGAGAGCCAAATACTCTGCATGTTCGGCCCAGAACCCAGGGACGAAGGAAGCTCCCCACCCAGCCTGTTGACCGAGAGGTAGAGTTTCTCGAGGGCCGGAAGTCCCGTCAGTTCGGGCGGAATCGAACCGGTGAGCTCGTTGCTTCGGAAATCGAGTTCGGTGAGGGACTGGATGTCACCGAGCGTCGGTGGGATGGCGCCGGTTAGCCGGTTGTACGACAGATCGAGGACCTCGAGAGCCGAAAGGCCCCCCAGCTCAGATGGAATTGGGCCGGAGAATTGGTTGCCCTCGAGGCTCAGCGTCTCGAGAGCGGAGAGATTCCCCAGCTGACGTGGAATCAAACCGGAAAGCTGATTGCCTCCGAGAATGAGCTCTCGCAGGGCGGGGAGGGTTCCCAACTCCTCCGGGATCATCCCCGTCAGCTGGTTCCCGGAGAGGTTGAGGTGTTCGAGCGCGTGGAGAAAATCGATTTCCGGAGGAATGGGACCCGTGAGATTGCACCAGATCACATCGAGGTGTCTGAGACTGGCAAGACCGGCGATTCCGGACGGGAGCGTCCCGCTGAGAGACGTGGACCCCATGTCGAGGATCTCGAGGTTGGTCAGATTGCCGATCTCATCGGGGATCGGCCCTTCGAGGAGCCAGTTCTCCGCAAGATCGAGGGTCACCAAACCGGTGAGATCGCCGATTTCGGGCGGAAGCGATCCTGTGAGGTTGTTGTCTCGCAGATAGAGCTCCACGACGGTCGTTTCGGCGGCGTTGCACGAGACTCCCTCCCACGTGCATTCGGTGCCCTCCGGTCCGAGCCAGAGGTATGGGTAGTACCAGTGGTACTGCCCTCCGGTACTGTCATACAGGGCGATCAGGGCGTCTCGCTCCGAGGTCGAGATCGTTGCTTCGGCGGGGATCGCCGACAGGACCAGGAGGCCTGCCAGGAAAAGGACGGTCTGACCGCGGCGGAGTGTTCGAGATCCGATGCGGGTGTGCGTGATTCGGATGTGGTCGTGTTTGACGGTCATCGGGAGCCTCCCGCCCACGCTCCCATGTCGCCGTTTTCGAACCCGTCGGCAAACACCAGTGGTGCAGCCGACTGCAGCTCGAACGCACCCGGGTCCACCTGAGAGGCGCCGTCACCGTCGCCGTCCATGGGGCGGGTGAATCCTCGTTGGTCCCCCAAAGGTGCGCCGTCACTGTCGCCGGCGTCGATGATCGGGCTGCCGGGCAACGGCGCGTGGGTCCTTGTCGGCGCACCATTGGCGGCGAGTGGACCGAGGAGAAGATCCGGAACGATCAGATCCAGACTGTACCAGTCAACAAAACAGTCTTGGGTGTCGGCGAGGTTGTGGCCCATGTACTCGCCTCGTCGGATCAGGCAGTTGGGCGAGTGATTCCCGCCGATGACGGTGTGTTGAAGCCGGCTCTTTGGGCCCGGGAGATACGTATGTTCCGGGCCGCCCTCGAGAACGTAGCCGAAGAGACCCGCTCGGTTGTTGGTGACGGTGCAGTTGAAAAGGGTTGCTGGACTGATCACCCGGCTGTAGGGGTGGGTGGAGATATTGCCGCTGAGGGTCGAGTTGCGGAATCCGGTCACACCGGGTTCGACCTCGGTCTCTGGAGTTCCGAGGACTGCGCCGGTCCCGGCCGTGTTCTCGGTAACAGCCGAATCCTCGACCACCAACAGACCACCCTGATTGAAGAAGGCGCCGCCGTCGGAGATCGCGTAGTTGCCCGAGATCTCGGAGGCGATGACGAAGAGTCTCGCGCCGCTGTTGTAGACTCCGCCGCCGGTCGATGCCAGACCGTTGGTGATGGCAAGATTTCGAAGCTCCACGGTTGTTCCGCTGCCGACAAAGACCACTGATCCGAGACCGCCGCCGTCGATGCTGGTGGTCGCGGCCGAGGCTCCCCGGACCACCAGATCCTTGTCGATGACGATGTTCTCGGCGTAGGTCCCCGTTGCGACGCTGACGGCGTCGCCCGAGGCCGCCTTGTCGATGGCTGCCTGAATCGTTCGGCACGCGGTGGAAGGGCTCAGACAATCGACCTGATCATCACCGGTGGTCGCGACGTGGTAGGTCTCCGCGGGGAGGGTCGTGAAGGTCAATTCGACGCTCGCGTCGCTGACGATGGTGTTGCGGCTCTCCACCGGGTAGCTGATGGATCGCACGACCGCGGTGTAGGTGGTGTCGGGCTCGAGCCCGACCGCCGTGGCGCGATCGATGTCCTTGTTTGCCAGGAGACTGGTCGTTGGCACCCGCACCGGTCTTCCGCCGAGGTCGGTCGTGACCTGGATCTCGTACGACCCCGCTTCGATCCACTCGATGGGTGTCCAGGCGAATGTGGCCCATCGGGCGGATACTTCTGAAACCACCGGATCGTTGGGAGGCAATCCCTGACGCCGCCAGTCTCCCCAGCAACGGTCCAGCGCTTCAGCGAGGACGGGATCGGGGGTGTAAAGGGCGTTGAACTCCAGCGCGAATCCTCCGGAGTCGTTGCAGAAATCGCCGACAGATGCAGGGATCTCGCCTCGGAGCATGTTTTTGTAGAGATCGAAATACAGCAGATTCGGCATCGACGCCAAGGTCGCCGGAATCGTCCCAGTCAGGCGATTGCCTGCGAGGTAGAGGCCCTCAAGAGTCTCGATATTCGTCAACTCCGAAGGGATGGATCCAGAGAGCTGAGAGTCGTTGAGTACGAGTGTCTGCAGAGACGCCATGTCCCCCAACTCGGGTGGAATCGTGCCACCGAGAGGGTTGCCGCTGAGATGCAGCGTCTGAAGCGATGTCATGTCCGCGAATTCGGGCGGGATCGGTCCGGTCAATTGGTTGTCGTAGAGGTAGAGGACGGAAAGACCGTCGAGGGTGCCGATCGCGGGAGGGATCGGCCCCTCGATTTCGTTCGAATTCAGGATGAGCGAACGAAGGTTGGAGAGGTTGGCAAGCTCAGGGGGGAGCGGACCCGTCAGACGGTTGTACTCGAGTGCGATGGACGTGAGGTTGACGAGATTGCCGAGTTCGGGCGGGATCGAGCCGGAGAGGCTGTTCCTGCTCAGCGATAGAAACTCCAAGGATGTCAGGTTGCCGAGTTCGGGAGGGATCGGCCCGGTCATGTAGTTGAATTGGAGCTGGAGTTCCGTCAGGTTGATCAGGCTTCCGATCTCTGCAGGAATCTCGCCCTCGATTCGGTTGTATTCGAGTTCGAGGATCTCGAGATCCAACAGATCGCCGATTTCGGGTGGCAGAAACCCATCGAGCCGGTTGCGGTCCAGCTGGATCTTCACCACGGTGCTCTGCGTCGGGTCGCAGACGATTCCGTGCCACGAGCACTCTGTGCCCGACGCCCCGAGCCACCCGTCCGTGTAACGCCAATTGGGTCCGTCGGTACTGTGGTAGAGCGCATCCAGTGCGTCGCGTTGGGATGTGGGGATCGCCGCCTGGGTGTCGGCGGGCGCCATGGCCGCCGACAGAACCGCGATCAAGACCACCGTGAGGAGACGGATTGGACGCTTCATCGCCTGACGCTCCATCCACCGGTGGTGCCTCGGGGCGGCGGCGGAATGGCGAACGACCACCGAGATGAATCACCGGTCTCGAAACCATCCTCGAATACCGGCTCTATCACGCTCCCGTGCTCGAACGCACCGATATCGGTCTGAGCGAACCCATCACCGTCGCCATCCATTGGCCGGAATGCCCCTCTCTGATCGAGTGGCGGTGCCCCGCGGCTGTCACCGGTATCGATGGCAGGGCTTCCTGGCGAAAGTGCGTGGGTCCGGGTCGGGCCGCCGTTGTCCCCGAGGCCTTCGATCATGACATCGGCGACCACAATGTCGGCGCCGTCCTCATCGTCGTAGATGCAATCAGCCGTGTCGGCGAGGTTGTGCCCCAGAGACTCGGCCCTCACCAACCACTGTCGGTAGCCGCAGCTTGGCGAGAGATTCTCCGCGATGATCGTGTGCAGGAAGAGGCTGCCGGTGCTTTCGATGATGTAGCCCTGATCTCCCGCCTGGTTCTCGACCACCGTGCTGTGCATCAGGGTCACCGGCGCCATGACCCGACTGAAGACATCCGTGCTGACGTTGCCACTGATGGTCGAGTTCCGAAAAACGGCCCTTCCGGGCTCAACCTCACCTGGCGGTCTGGAAATCACGACATCGGAACCGGATGTGTTCTGGACAATGGCGGAATTCTCCACGATGACGATGCCGCCGTGGTTGTGGATGGCGCCGCCATCGGCGATGGCCAGATTCGCCGTGATTTCAGACTCGAGAACAAAGACCGTGCCGCCACCGTTGAACACGCCACCGCCCTGCTGGGCCTCTCCGTTGGTGATCCCGAGACGGACCAGCGCCACTGGGAGACCGCTCCCGATAGATACGACCGAACCGAGCGCCTGCCCGTCGATGATCGTCGGGGCGTCGGGTGAGCCTTCGATCACCAGCGGCGTGTCGATGACGAGATTCTCGGCAAAGATCCCCGGACCGACGTTGACCTTGCCGCCCTCCGCGGCCTTGTCTGCGGCCGCCTGGATGGTCCGGCAGGGTGTGGCCGGCGAGAGGCAATCGTTGGAATCACTCCCGGTCAGCGATGCAAAGGTCGTGGCCGCCCGGGGAGTGGCGATGATGACCTCGGCACTGAAGGAGCTGACGACCGGATGGTTGATCGACCTCACCACCAAGGAGTAGGTCGTGTCGGCCTCGAGTGGGCCGGCGATGGCCGTTGCAATCCCCTTGTCGAATGCAATGGCGGTGCTCGGTAGGCGCACGTGGGGTCCACCCGGAGAGCGGCTCGCGAGAACTTCGTAGTTGCCGTCCTCGATCCAGAGAATGGGCGTCCACCTGATGGTGACGAACCGCGGCGAGACGGCGAGGATCTCGACATCCGTCGGAGGAGCCCCCTGATACCTCCAATCCGGATAACAGCTTTCGAGGGCAGCGGCCACCGATGGGTCCGACGCATGGAGGGCGTTGTAGGTGAGATCGAGTGACCTCGGGCAAAGATTCGCAACCTCGGCGGGAATCTCCCCGGCCAAGAGGTTTGACGACAGATCGATCCCGCGAGTGTTCCCCGTGAGATTGCCGAGTCCGGGGGTGATCGGGCCGGAGAGTTCGTTGTTGTTGAGATAGAGAGACCTCAGTGAACCGAGGTTTCCGAGTTCGGGCGGGATCGAGCCGGAGAGTTTGTTCCAGCTCAGCGAGAGGTACTCCAAGGTTGTCAGGTTGCCGAGTTGTGACGGGATCGAGCCGGTGAGCCTGTTCCCTCCCAGATAGAGCGCTTCCAAGGTGGTCAGGTTGCCGATCTCCGGTGGGATTGGGCCTGTGAGTTGGTTGTCGAAGAGGTAGAGAGTCTCCAGGGTGCTGATCTGACCGAGTTCGGGGGGGACCGTGCCGGTGAGCTCGTTGCCGCCGAAGTCGATGCTCTGGACGACCGCGAGGTTGCCGAGTTCTGGTGGGATCGGCCCCGACAGTTGGTTGTCGCGCACGTCGAGATCGATCAGGTTGGCCAGTTGTCCGATCTCCGGAGGGATCGTGCCCGTGAACTGATTGTCGCGAACGTAGAGATTTGTCAAGGCGCCGAGCTGTCCGATCTCCGGGGGGATCGTGTCGGTAAACCGGTTCTCATGCAGATACAGGAGTTTCAGGGACGTGAGGTTGCCGATTTCGGGAGGAATCCCACCCGTGATCCGGTTTCCGCCGAGACTCAGCATCTCGAGGTTTGTCAGGTCACCAATCTCCGGAGGCAGGACCCCGCTCAGACGACTATATATAAGACTCAGTCTGGTGACCGTGGAAAAACTGCCGTCGCAGGTCACGCCGTACCAGCCGCATTCAGAGCCGGCCGGACCGAGCCAGCCGTATGAGTTGGACCACGAGTCGCCATTGGTACTCCAGTAGAGGGCGATGAGGGCTTCTCGCTCCGATGTGGGGATGGCAGCGTCGGCGGTCCCGATCATGAGGGTGAGGCAGAGCCCGAACAGGACGATCGATACCACGGGTGCGGCCCGTCGTTCGTGGCGCATGAACGGGACCTCCAATTACAACGGTAATCTCAAGATCGGATTATATCTGGTCGTCGAGCACACTCAACAATTTCCCGTATTGGACGAATCGAGTCGAGTGACCGTGGTCACGACCCGGTGGAGGGTGATTCCCGCGTTGACCGGATGTGTCGCTTCAAATCACTGTTTTCAATCCTGATCCGCGGCTGTCAGACAGCGGTGGATCAGAATTGAAGGATCGGATCATTCAAGCCCCACAACCACTGCTATGGCCATGAAGACGGCAGCGACGGCGATGAGTTGGAGCAACAACGGCACCATGAATCTCAGCCAACGTTCGTAGGGGACGCCGGCGAGACCGAGGGAGGCCATGAGAATCCCCGAGGTCGGGATCACCATGTTCGAGAAACCATCGCCGCAGGTGAAGGCGAAGACCGCGGCCTGGCGGGTGAGACCGAGGACATCGGCCAACGGCGTCATGAGCGGCATGGTCACCGCCGCCTGACCCGAGCCGGACGGGATGAAGAAGTTGAGAGTCGCCTGGAAGACGAGCATCCCCTCCGCTGCGACCAGGCTCGGCACGTTGAGCAGGACGACCGATGCCGATTGAATGAGGGTGTCGAGGATCAGCCCCTCGTTCATCACCACGGTGACCGCCCGGGCGAAGCCCACCACCAGTGCCGCCACCGTCATTTCTTCCATCCCTTTGACAGTGGCCCTGCTGGCGTCCGCGAGGGGCATCCGGGAGATGGCGATGGCGACCAGACCCATGAGGATGAATCCGCCGGCCATTTCGGGCAGCCACCAGCCCCTGGCCTGCACAGCCCACAGGATGAAGACAAAGATCGCGATGCAGGCCACAACGATGGCCACGTGCGCCTTGGTGAGTTGTGGGGGCGCGGTGGCGTCGTCGATCTCGAAATCGATGTCGGCGACAAATGAAGCGCTCGGATCCCGCCTGATCTTGGCGCCATAGCGCAGCATGTAAACGAGGGTGATGACCATACAGACGGCAAAAAAGGCCAACCGGAATCCGATGGCGCTGTTGAGCGGCAGACCGGCGATGCTCTGGGCGATATTGACGGTGAATGGGTTGGTCGTGGCGGCGGCGAACCCGACCGCCCCGGCGACATAGACCAGCGCCGTCCCGTAGATCCGGTCGCACCGGATCTCCCGCGCGACGATGAGGAAGATCGGCACCAGGGGAATGAACTCCTCGCCCATCCCCAGGGTCGATCCGCCGATGCCCATGAGCAGCATCAACACCACGGTCAGGAGTTGCCAGCGATTCCGGAGCCTGTCGAGCACCGCGTGGAGGACGGCGGGGATAGTCCCGGTCTTCTGGAGGATGCCGAAGACTCCGCCGATGATGAAGATGAAAAAGATGATGTCGGAGGCGGCGATCATCCCGCGCGGAATCGAGCTCAGGAACCCGTCGAGACCCACAGGGCTTGCTTCGCCCTCCACCGACTCGGTGAAGACGAGGCCCTCGATTGTGCGGTGTTTGGGCATGGTGGTGTAGGTCCCGGCGACAACCATTTCCCGTTGGGAGCCGCCGACGAGACGGGTCTCGCGTTCGAACTCGCCCGATGGGACGATCCAGGTCAGAATGCTGCAGACAAAGACCACCCCAGTGAGCAGGGCGAAGACGTGGGGAACTCGAATTTTCAATTCTTAATTTTCAATTGCATCGCAAGCTGGGTGTGTCTCATGAGCCTGGTCCGACAATCGCTGGAACACCTCGATGTACGGGTCAGAATCTGCGATGTAATTCATAATTCAAAATTCATAATTCATAATTATTCTGTTCCCGACATCACATCCGGGTCATCGGTGAGCACCCGGCTGATCTTGGCGAAGGCATCGATGGCCTCATCGGGGTGGCGGGTCGCAACGGCGGTGGCCAGGGCGTTGATCACCACCGTCATGGCGGCCACCGCGTTGGTGAAGGTCAGGTTGTCGCTCTTGACGGCGAGTGAAAGCCCTGCCCGCCGGGCCGGGGGAGCGATGAGTCGGTCGCTGAGAACTACCGTGGCGGCCCCAGCTTCAGCCGAGGCGTCAACCAGTTCGAGGCTCTGGCGCGAGTAAGGCGGCAGGGAGATCACCAGCACCAGATCGCTCTTCTTGAGGGCGACCAGCTGCTCCTTCGGGGAGGAAAACCCGGTGGACATGGGGTGGGCGGCGACGCCGACTTCGACCAGAGTGTAGGCGGCGAGTTCAGCGAGGATTGCCGAGATTCCCATCCCGAAGGTGTAGACGTGGTCAGCCGAGAAGACGAGTTCGGCAATTGCGGCGAAGACCTCACGGTCAGTGTTTTCAACGGTCAGGCGGATGTTTCGTCCCTCGTGTCCGGCCACCGACTCCAGAAGATCCTCCCCGAGATCACTGGCTTCTCTATTCTCATCGACGCCGAGACGGCTTTGCAGCAACTCGACGAGCGCCATCTTGAGTTCGGTAAAACCCGAGAACCCGATCCGCTGACCAAAACGGACGATGGTGGCCTCAGAGACTCCGCACCGGCGGGCGAGTTCGGGAACCGACAGAAACGGGACCGTGTCGAGGTGCTCGAGTAGGTATTCGGCGATGTTGCGCTGTTGCGGAGGCAGACTGTCAGCGTGTTTCAGTATGCGGTCGCGGACATCGGTGCTGGAACTGTCGTTCGGCATGGCTCAGGTCTCTCCGTCTCGCGCGACCAGAACACTGTAGCGCAACGCTCGGATCATGAATTATGAGTTGTGAATTTCATCGCACCATCACACCGGGTGCTTTGCGATGGTCATTCATAATTCATAATTCAGCATTCATAATTGGTGTTTAGAGTCCGACCTTCTCGAGAATCGTGTCAAAGGCTTCGAGCTCGCCTTTGGTGGTATAGAAATGCGGTGACAGTCTCACCGAGCCCTGACGGACTGAACACACAACCTTGCGTTGGGCGAGTCTCTCGGCGGCTTCCCGGGGCGCCACGCTCGCGGGGCGGGCGGCGACGATACCGGCGATGGCCTGACCCGAGCCCGGTGAGAAGACATCCCACCCGTGGGCCAGCAGAATCCGCGTCAACAACCGGGCGAGGATCTCGACCCTCGCCTGGATCTGTTCGTAACCGACGTTGTTCAAGAGATCGAGGGCGGCGCCGAGCCCGGCGATGCCGACGGTGGTGGTGGCGCCCGGTTCGAAGCGCCGACCGCTCTCGAGGAATTCGAGATCGTGCAGGAAGAAGCTTCCGGGTTCTCGTTGGATGTTTCTCCATCCGCTGATGGCCGGTCTGAGTTGCTGCCGGAGGGACGGGGAGGTGGCCATGAGCCCCGCGCCTTCCGGGCCGAGCAGCCACTTGTGGCCGTCGGCAACCACGGCGTCGATGCCGAGGGCCCGCATGTTCAGGGTCATGACGCCGAGCCCCTGGATGGCGTCGACGACCATGACAACGCCCCGCTCCCGGCACAGGGTCGCGAGGGTGTCGAGGGGGGCGATCCAGCCGCTGTGGAAGGCGACCCACGAGACGCTCAGCAGCCGGGTGCGATCGGTCATGGCCGCTTCCACACACGCAAGATCGATCCGACCATCGGGTTGCTGGAAGCGCACCACCTGCACCCCCCGCTTTCTCAGGTTGAGCCAGGGGGCGACGTTGGCTGCAAACTCCTCCTCGCCGACCAGGACCTCCTCGCCGGTGTTCCAATCCAGGCCCTCCGCAATGAGGGAGAGCCCTTCCGAGGTCGATCGGATGATGGAGATGGCGCTCGAGTCGCAGCCGAGCATCTGGCCACCGAGATGGCGACAGGCGAGCTCCGAGTTGTGCCATTCCTTCGAGTTGGCATATCCGGTCAGCTGCTGATCGGTGACCTGCCGGCGCATGGCTTCGGCGACCGGGAACGGCAGCGGGCACACCGCCGCGTGGTTGAGATAGAGACAGCTCTCCCGGATCGGAAACTCGGGGAGCCAGTGGCCGAGATCGAAGGGCATGGGGGGATTGTAACCGGGGTGTGGAGGGCGGACAGCGAATTTTGAATTATGAATTGTGAATTATGAATTGCATCGCACCATCGCACTATGTCATTCCGTGGCGCGGCGATGGTCGTTTATTGGGAGCATTGTCGCGAGGCGCACGCCGCTCATCGAATCCTTGGCGGGTCCCTCAGATTCCCGGCAGCAGATGAATCCGCTGAAGCTGCAACAACCCCGCCTTGACCAGTGAATTCGTGTCCTGGAAGGCGAGGGGGACGAGATCGGTCTCGGGGATGTTGGCGGTCTCCATCTGGGGTCCGCGGAGAACGCCGTAGCCCGATGCCGGGCCCGTTCGGTCGCCCTTGTCGCTCATGATCCTGGCGAGGTCGATGAGTGTCTCCCATTGATCGACGGGAAAGTTCGGCTGGGTTGAGAGGGGATAGATGACATATCCGACCCGGGTTCTGAGACCGGCGGCGCGGAGAAGATCCGAGCGACCGGCCAGAGTGAGAAACCGCTGGGCCACAACATAGGCGTGCTGCGGGTCGATATCGCGCAGGACGACGAGATGTTCGTCATCGGCGAGCTTGAACGGGATGTCGGAATCCCGCATCGCTTCGCGAAGGAGCTTGGTGACGTGGATGCCGATCTGGTTTCCGCCCTCGATGGACGAGGGGAACCAGTCGCCGCTCACCGATTGCAGGCGAACCAGATAGAGGCCGACAAATGTGCTCGTGAGGACATTCCGCGGGTCATTGTTTCCCATCATGGCGCGTCGTTGGGCGAGTCGCAGCTCGTACGGCATGAAGACCCGGAGAAAATCCAGATCCGGCAATGGAAGATCGTGGTTCTCGTTGTCGTCAGCCATAGGTCGATGGTCGCAGAACAGTCGTCAGCCGTCAATCAGCAGCCGATGGCACATCCAGGGGCGAAAAGAGCCACTCGTCGATCTCATGACCTGCAAGCCGTTGGTGACTGCTGTCGAATTATGAATTATGAATTATGAATTATGAATTTCATCGCACCATCACACCATGGCTCTGAGGGCGTGGGATGGTGCGATGAAATTCATAATTAAAAACTCAAAATTAAAAACTCAAAAAACCGCCCCGGGGAAACCCGGGGCGGTTTGTGTTCGAGTTCTTCGCGTTAGTTTTTTTTGCGCAATACGTTGAGGGCGGACCCGGCCTTGAACCACTCAACCTGCTCGTCGTTGAGACTGT
>RCNF010000336.1_pt1 | contig 23244 bp, 23 predicted proteins | sample 2041311 | NCBI WGS metagenome assembly RCNF01 (sample SAMN09708228, study PRJNA481090) | Marine sediment metagenome, whole genome shotgun sequencing project. | biome: marine sediment; feature: ocean; material: sediment; isolation source: Sewage treatment plant 2 marine sediment (STP2) ... | reverse complement strand
AATTCATTTCACCACCCGACCGAAGGTCAACCACCAGGCAATTGTAACCCATTTTTAAAAACCTGGGGGCAATTTCATTGTATTCCCCTCTGGAAGAACCAGCCTGGTGCATAAAAATCATATAAGGCTGGAAGGGATCTGCCTGATAAAAATCAGCCGTAATTTCTAAGCCATCGCTCGCGCTTAAGCTAAGCTTTTCCTGTCCTGAAGAAAGGACTGGAAGAGACAGTACTAAAAAAATGATTACAAGCTTTCTCATATTAAACAAATTCACCCAGTACAATAATTTTGTTATCCCGCACTTCAATAACGCCACCGTCAATGGAAAAATGCTTCTCTTCATCTGTATTTGTAAGCACCTTGATATCCCCTTTTTCTAGGGTAGAGATAAGAGGAGCATGGTTTTTCAGCACCTCAAAAGAGCCCTTGCTTCCTGGCACTTTTACCAGGTTAATTTCTCCGGAAAAAACAATTTTTTCAGGGGTTATGATTTCAAGAAACATAGCTTCGTTCTTTACTGTATAAAAATTGAGTTTCTTTTACTCAACGTCTGAAAGCATTTTCTTTCCTTTTTCAATGGCTTCCTCAATTGTTCCAACCATATGAAAAGCTCCTTCAGGATATTCATCCACCTCTCCATCAAGAATCATCTTAAATCCTTTAATGGTGTCCTCAATAGCTACCCATTTTCCAGGTGAACCCGTAAACTGTTCGGCTACATGGAAGGGTTGTGATAAAAATCTTTGCACACGCCTTGCCCTTTGAACTACCCTTTTATCTTCCTCAGAAAGTTCATCCATTCCAAGAATAGCAATAATATCTGTAAGTTCCTTATATCTCTGTAAAATTTCTTTCACCCGTTGGGCAGTTTCATAATGTTCGGCTCCAACAATATCAGGTGTAAGAATACGTGAAGTTGAATCCAATGGGTCAACAGCTGGATAGATCCCCAATTCCGTAATTTTCCTGCTCAAAACAGTAGTTGCATCGAGGTGGGCAAAGGTTGTTGCCGGGGCTGGGTCAGTGAGGTCATCAGCAGGAACATAAATAGCCTGCACAGAGGTAATGGACCCATTTTTAGTAGAAGTAATTCTTTCCTGTAACTCCCCCATTTCAGAAGCCAGTGTAGGTTGGTAACCAACTGCCGATGGCATCCGCCCCAATAGAGCAGAAACTTCTGAACCGGCCTGGGTAAACCTAAAAATATTATCCATAAAGAAAAGAATATCCCGGCCTTCTCCATCTCCCTCTCCATCACGGAAATATTCAGCTACAGAAAGTCCTGACAGGGCAACACGGGCCCTGGCTCCGGGAGGCTCATTCATTTGCCCAAATACAAGAGCTAATTTTGAATCTTTCAATTTTCCATGATCCACCTTGCTTAAGTCCCAACCCCCCTGCTCCATGTCTTTCAAGAATTCTTCGCCATAATCTACTACGCCTGCTTCAAGCATTTCCCGCAAGAGGTCATTTCCTTCCCTGGTTCTTTCACCCACACCCGCAAAAACAGAAAGTCCGGAATAGGCCTTGGCAATATTGTTTATAAGTTCAAGAATAACCACCGTTTTACCAACTCCAGCTCCACCAAATAAACCAATTTTACCTCCCTTTGAGTATGGCTCAATAAGGTCAATAACTTTAATCCCTGTATATAAAACCTCCTTTTCGGTGGTTAAATCTTCAAATCTGGGTGGCTCACGATGAATGGGATAACCCTTTTTCCTATCAAGTGCTCCAATTCCATCTATAGCATCTCCAATAACATTCATCAATCTCCCTTTAACTTGCTCACCAATCGGCATCATTATAGGAGACCCGGTAGCAAGAACTTCGATCCCTCTTTGAAGACCATCGGTTGAATCCATGGCAATGGTTCTTACTGTATTCTCTCCAATATGTTGCTGAACTTCCAGTATGAGATTGGAGGCATCTGATTTCTTAATTGCAAGTGCTTCCATAATTTCAGGAAGTGTTGAACCTTCAATATCAAAACTCACGTCCACAACCGGACCTATTATCTGAGATACAGTTCCTATATTTTTCGCCATTATATAAAAAAGTTATTTAATTGTTATCGAGCCACAAATTTAATATTTTTTCATTATTTGTGGCCTTAGTTTAGCACTTTCATAACTATTATTTTGCATGAAACAGTCTTTAAAATTGATAGAAGGTCGTTCGAAGACTATTCAGTCTTCAATACCCTAATCCATCTTGAATATTCGCCATACCGGAAGTTAACCAAAATCAAACCGTTTGGTGCAGCTGAAATATCAACTACTTGCCTAACAAACTGATTTCCTGAACTTCCAGAAATGACCTTTATTTCCCTGCCTAGTATATCAAGTACAGAAATTACGTACTCTCCTGAGCTTGCAGGTAAATTTTTAATTTCAATGGCAATCTGGTTTTGTGCCGGATTTGGATAGGCTTTTATATCAACTTCATCAAATAATTGGTCTCCGAGTGTAGAAACGGTTCCCTGTATCTTCAGGTTATCAACGGCCCAACCCCACCCATGTGCATAAGCATCAGAATACAGCCTGAAGCGAAGAAGGATGGTATCACCCCCGCTAAAATAAGAATTCCCTAATAGGTTTACCAGATGTGGTTTATAAAGATCCGGAGTACCAACAGCGGTAGAATTGTTTCCCTCAATTATAGAATTATATCTGGTTAACCAATCACTATTTTTGGAGCAATCATAGCCTGTTTCAATATGACTCCAGGTTTTTCCTTCATCCTTGGATCCCTCCACAACCACATAATCCCAGAATTCTTCATCCCCCCATTTGGTGCCCGGTTCACCGGGTTCTACTAGAGCTATATCATCATAACTCATATAGGCATCATCCATTTTAAGGACGATGGGAATTTTTAACTGAGCGATATATTCAAGGGATTGATTATCCTGGTCAGGACTTTCATATGGATGGATAGTATGCAATCCGCCACTGTTAAAGTCTTCTGGTGTAGTGATCGAAAACCCGGTAAATAAAAAGTCATCTGACTGACTATCAAAATCATTCTGATATTCATTTTGTGCTTGACGAATATCTTCCACCCGGATCACATAGTAATCCTCCTCTGGACTATAAGCTATATTTGTATTTTCTGAGCTATCTACCGCCACAATTCTATAGCGGATTGAATCTCCCGGGGATAGCAATCCCTCTGAAAAAGTCATAAAAGTAGAATAATCATCAACAGAATCATGCTTCATGGTTAAGGATGCTTGTGAGGATTCATTAATAAAATATTCTACAATTACACTATCCACAGCAATGTTATCTGTAACAGCAGCTTTCAATTTAAGGGAATCCTCATTATACAATATAAATTCAACCGGGAAATGGTCGATAACCGGTTTTATCGTATCGGGCCCTACATAAAACTGGTAATACAAATCCGGTGCAGCTGGTGGATTTGTAAATTCCCTTCCGAAAAAATCAGTAGTTGAAACATAATAGCTAACTGTTCTATCTGCTACATCAACCGGAATAGTTACTTCATATTCATTTTCTATTCCAGTAGAGGATAACCAAACTGTATCCACTGTAGAAAACTCGTCATAGGAGTACACGAGGAAGGAAGTATCGGCATAATAAACAGTATCGCTTGTAATCTCAATGGCCAAGTTTATTGGTTCGTCAAGATTCTCTATGTCAACAAAAGGCTCAAAGTCAAGCCAGGTGTGAATCCATCCCCAGTCGGCCATCATCCCAAGGGTAATTGGACCAGGATCATGAATGGCTTCCGCCTGTGAAATGGAGGGAGTCATCAAAGAATTACTATCCCCTGAAGAATATTTAAATTCGTCGAGATGATAAATACTTGAACCCGGGTCAAACTCACCTGGAGCCCACAATTTGGGTCTTACATTTTCATTATTGTACAAAGTCACGGGGCTATTGTAGTAAAGAGCACCGCTCGTCATCGCCTGGTATAAATCCGTTGAAGGATTATCATACACAGTAGTATCAACAAGAAGGACTCCTTGCAGATCTTCAATATATTCATCAAATGCTATAGCCGAACCATTTTCATCTCCATAAACACCTGTGTTGCTGTCAAGAGGCCCCATCGTTCCAATAAAACCAATGCCGTGGGCAATTTCATGCATTACAACGGAAACAAGATCATGCTTACCAGCTGGAGTTTGTCCGTCAGATCCATAATACCAGCTGGCTGTTGAGCTAAAATTTGCAATCAGATCCGGTTCACCGGGTGCATTCACATCAGCCTGAAACATTTTCTCAGCTACTGCCAACGGATAATAAGCAAACGGTAGACTGGCTCCCAGGAATAATCCTAGATAATAACCCCCTGAAACACAGCTTCCCAAAACCTGCTCGCCCAGATCTTCCCAATTGGCTTCCATGTAAATTGGAACAGGTGACACTATAAGCATCTCCCAATTATCTACTGCCTGCTGAAAGGCCTTCCTGGCATCTGAAGTAAATCCATTGTAGCTTACAATAATATTTGCTGTTTTATCCGCTGCTGGAGATAAAGACTTTAAAAACTTATTGGATGGTGGAACAAAAGTATTGGCAACCCTATTGTCCCCATAACATATCATAGGAATACCGGGTTTTTGAAATTTTTGAAGTTTTGTTTGGCTGCTCGCTGTAATTCCTGCTATTGAAAATACGAGCAATATTAATATCTTGTTTCTTATAATTTTCATGCTACAGCGCTCTTAAAATAAACAATCGACTCTCCTGGTAAGATGGAAAAATCACATTCATATACAGGTAAAAATACAATTATTTTAAAAACACTGCTGAATCAAGGGTCTTAATTCATATTTTTGATAAAGCAAAGTTCATGAAATATTTAAGGATACTTTCAGTTCTCTTCTTCCTAACCGGGTGTTCTATTACCCAACAAACCCAGAATGCCAATGTTGTAATTTCAGTTCAGAAGCTTCCCTGCATGGGAAATTGTCCTGTTTATAAGGTAAGTATATACAGTAACCGGCTGGTTATTTTCGAAGGCAAAGAAAACGTATCAAAAATTGGGACATATACCATGAAACTTGACAAACAAAAGTTTAGGGAACTCCAATTGGCTTTCTTAAATTCCGATTTTTTTGAGATGGAAGATGTTTATTCTGCCCAAATAATGGATTTACAGAGCACCTACTTATATTTCAGTTACAATGGAAAGGAAAAGAAGATTCTTGATTATTACAATAGTCCTGAAGTGCTTAAGGAACTTGCAAAAATGATGGAAGAGCTATATGAACAGAAGGATTGGAAGAAAGTTGGCAATAAGTAGTCTTCAGAAACTTCTAACCCGTGTGAAAAACACTATACTTTTTGGAGGAAGAATGCTATTTATCCCTATTCAAGAGTAGGTCTGCGAGCTGTTTCAGGTGGAATTTCTTTTCTTCGGAAACCTGGACTTCATCGAGACTAAGCAATGCATTTTTAAAATAATCTCCCGCCAGGTCATTGGTTAAATCTTTAATCTCCAGATCATTATAGATGTTTTTTACAGCATCAATTTTAGCCTGAGGATTGCTTGCAGAACCATTGATTAAATTGTTCAAGATCTTATTTTGATTTTTATCGGCTTTTTCCAGTGCTTTGATCAATAAATAGGTTTTTTTATTCGCAAGAATATCGCCTCCTATTCTTTTGCCAAAGACTTCAGTATCCCCATAGGTATCAAGAAGGTCATCCTGAATCTGAAAGGCCATCCCAACGTCTCTGCCAAAGTTGAACAATAGCTCAGCATCCCTTTTACTTGCTCCGCCAATTAAGGCACCTATCTGCATACATCCCGCCAGCAGAACTGAGGTTTTCATTTCGATCATTTTAAGATATGCCTCAACGGAAACCTGGTTCAATGTTTCGAAATTCATATCGAATTGTTGTCCTTCACAAACCTGTCGTGCGGTGGTATTAAACACCTTGATTACATCGGGAAGAACATTTACCTCACATGTGGTTATATATTCATAGGCGAGAATGGCCATCACATCACCTGAGAGAATGGCAACATTCTGATCCCACTTTTTGTGAACGGTAGGACGATTACGACGAAGGTCTGCCTCATCCATTATATCGTCATGCAACAAAGTAAAATTGTGAAATATTTCCAAACCCAGGGCTGGTGTAAGAGCTCCTTCCAGGTTCTCATCGAAAAGATTGCATGCCATCAGGGTCAAGAGAGGTCGCAATCGTTTACCCCCTGTTTCAAACACATAACGAATAGGTTCATAAAGCTCCTTAGGTTCTTCATTAAACTCAAGTTCGTTAATCGACTTTTCAATATATTCCCTTACTTGCTCTATTGAATACATTTCAAATTAAATAAAAAGGATTAAATCCTTTTGTGTAAAAATTACAATATTTGTTTAAGGTAAACGCGAATAGTATTCAATTTATCTCAAAGCCTCAGCACCTCCGACAATATCCAGGAGTTCTTTTGTGATAGCAGCCTGCCTTGCCTTATTATAGTGCAAGGATAGATCTCTAATTAAATCATTGGCATTATCGGTGGCCTGATGCATGGAAGTCATCCTGGCACCCTGTTCTGAGGTAAATGAATCAATTAAAATCTTGAACACTTTTATTTTCAAAGACTTGGGTATCAGGTTTTGAACTAGATAATTTTCATCAGGCTCAAAGATATAATCCAACTGTTTCGTTGGGTTTTCCTCTTCTTCCAGTTTTAGGGGTAGAAAAGTGTCAGCCATTAAGATTTGAACGGCAGCATTTTTAAACTGATTGTAAACAAAAACTATACGATCATATTCCCCCTCAACAAACTGATCCATAAGTTTCTGAGCTATTTTTGCAGAACTTTCGAAATCAAGATGATTAAATATTTCATTGTCCACTTCAACAACCGGGTACTTATATAAGTTTAAATAATCAGTCCCTTTTTTCCCAATTGTAAAAAAGGACAAATTGCCCTTATTAAGCTGTTCACCATAGGTTTCATTAGCCAGACGTAAGGCTCTTTTTATGGCATTGCTATTAAAAGCTCCGCATAAACCCCGATTGGAGGTAACAAGTACAATTAAAACCTTTTCTGGCGCTCTTTCCTGGATTAGCGGATTATCCATTTCTCCCTCCAGGCTGTTCTTCACATTAAAAAGGATCTCATCAAGCTTATTTGCGTAAGGCCTTAACTGTACAATTTTATCTTGTGCTTTACGCAACTTAGCGGCAGCAACCATTTTCATGGCTGATGTTATTTTCCGTGTCGAGGATACGGAAGCAATTCTAGTTCTGATTTCTTTCAGTCCTGCCATTCAGCTATTCTATAAAATTTTATATTAGTCTATCTTAAACTTTGAAGCCAGATCAAGGGCCGTATCAGTTAAAACCTTTTCAATCTCCTCTGTAAGCTTACCCTCTTTAATTTCATCCAACACCTTTTTGTGTTTTACCTCGAGAAATTCAATGTATTCTTTCTCAAAATCAGAAACACTTTCAACCGGTACATCCTTGAGCAATCCTTTGGTTCCGGTGTAAATAATAGCAACTTGGTGTTCAACCGGAACAGGAGCATACTGTCCCTGCTTTAATATTTCGACATTCTTCGCTCCTTTATCCAGGGTAGCCATTGTGCTTGCATCTAGGTCTGAACCAAATTTTGTAAAAGCCTCCAACTCACGATATTGTGCCTGGTCTAACTTCAATGTTCCAGCCACCTTTTTCATTGATTTAATCTGTGCATTTCCACCCACACGTGAAACAGAAATACCAACGTTTACGGCTGGCCGAATACCACCGTTAAACAGATCAGCCTCGAGGAATATTTGACCATCGGTAATCGAAATAACATTGGTAGGAATATACGCTGAAACGTCACCTGCCTGAGTTTCGATAATAGGCAAGGCTGTTAAAGAACCTCCTCCTTTAACCAAATCCCGAATCGATTCAGGGATATCATTCATTTGATTGGCTACCTCATCAGAGGCGATAACCTTTGCGGCTCTCTCAAGTAGTCTTGAGTGCAAATAAAATACGTCTCCCGGATAGGCCTCTCTTCCGGGGGGGCGGCGCAGCAATAAAGAAACCTCCCTGTAGGAAACTGCCTGCTTTGACAAATCATCGTATATAATCAGGGCATCTCTTCCTGTATCTCTGAAAAATTCACCAATTGAACATCCTGCAAATGGTGCAAAATATTGAAGTGCCGCAGGATCCGCTGCAGTGGCCATAACAATTACGGTATATTCCATTGCGTTGTGATCTTCCAAAATCTTGGCAATATTTGCTACCGTAGAACCTTTTTGTCCTATAGCCACATAAATACAATAAACCGGCTCTCCTCTTTCAAAGTTCTCACGTTGATTGATTATCGTATCAATGGCGATGGCTGTTTTTCCAGTTTGCCTGTCGCCAATAATCAATTCTCTTTGTCCCCTTCCAATGGGAATCATTGCGTCAATGGCTTTTATTCCTGTTTGAACCGGCTGGTCAACCGGTTGTCTGTAAATTACTCCAGGTGCTTTCCTTTCAAATGGCAATTCATATCTTTTTCCTGAAATTTCCCCCTTGCCATCAATAGGCTCTCCCAGAGGAGTAATTACACGCCCCAGCATCCCTTCCCCTACCATGATTGAAGATATCTTTTTGGTTCTCTTTACAGAATCTCCTTCACTAATCCCTTCTGTAGGACCCAGTAAAACGATACCTACATTATCCTCTTCCAGGTTTTGAACAATTCCCTGAACTCCGTTTTCAAATTCAACCAGCTCGTTAGCCTGAACATTTAATAAACCATATGCTAAAGCAATTCCATCACCTACCTGCAAGATGGTTCCTACCTCTTCCAATTCAACTTCGGCAGTGATTCCTTCCAATTGTTTTCTCAGAATTTCAGAAACTTCTGAAGGTTTAATATTAGCCATATTCTTATTCCTTAATTAATTTTATTCCACCACCACACTTTGGCGCAGTAATTCTTTTTCTATTTTACTTAATTGGGTTTTTACACTTGCATCGACCTGTTCATCATCAATTTTGAGAATGAAACCACCAATTATATCAGGGTTGGATATTTCATCGAGTTGGATCTTTTTATCAATCCGGGTTTGAATAAGTTTGATAATTTTTTCTTTAAGGTCTTTATCCAGAGGTTGAACAGATGTAACAACTGCCTCAACTATTCCCATGTGTTTCTTATATCGGTCTTTATATTGACGTGCCATTCCTTCGATAAAATCCAGGCGATTATTTTTTATAACCAGATCAAGGAAGTCCAAAGTAAGAGGATTAAATTTATCACCAAAAATCTTATGTATCGCTTTTTTCTTTTCTTTTGGAGGTAAAACAGGATTATCCAGGAAGTCATGAAAAACTTTTACCTCCCTGGCTGCATTGAAAAGTACTTCCATGTCATTGGACACTTCATCAAGGACTTTTTTTTGCTCAGCTACCTGGAACAAAGCTTTAGCGTACCGTACAGATATTTTACTAAGATTCATTTCTATTCAATTTCTTTTTCCTTAGAGAAGACCTAATTTAAATTTAAATCATCCAATGTTTTCTCAATAAGGCTTTTCTGCTCCCTGGTATCTTCCAGTTTCATTTTTAAAATCTTCTCAGCAATTTCAACCGAAAATTCAGCAACCTGGTTCCGAATATCTGATATTGCTGCTTCTTTTTCACTGTTTATTTTGACCCTTGCTGATTCAATAATTTTCTTTGCTTCTTCATCGGCCTGACCTTTTGCATCTTCAAGCATTTTAGACTTTATGCTTCGTGCCTCCTGTATGAGCTTATTTCGTTCTTCCTTTGCTTCCTTAACAATTGCTTCATTGTCGGCTTTCAATTTCTCCATTTCAATTTTGGTTTCCTCTGCCAATTCAAGAGCACTTTTAATCCTGTCTTCTCTAGACTTAACAGCCAATAAAATGGGTTTCCAAGCAAACTTTTTTAATAAAATAAGCAACAATATAAAGATAAGAGTCGACCAAAAGACAAGGCCTATTCCTGGAGTTACTATATCCATAGTATTTAAGTTTTAAAAATTAAAAAACCGCGCCGCAACCAAGCGTTGCGGCATTCGGTTCTTATGCAATTAATGCAACAACAACGGCAAATAATGCCACGCCTTCAATAAGAGCTGCTGAAATAATCATAGCTGTTTGAATCATTGAAAAAGCTTCAGGTTGTCTGGCAATGGCATCCATAGCCTGACCACCAATTCTTCCAATACCCAAACCAGCGCCGATTACTGCAAGGCCTGCTCCAACTGCTGCAAATGTTCCTGTCATAACAATGTAATTTTAATTAAACAATATATATTAGTGTAAATAAATAAACTATGTTGCTAACTCTAATGTTCCTCCTGAACAGCCAATCCTATAAATAAGGCAGACAAAAGTGTAAAGACATAAGCCTGCAAAACGGCTACCAACAATTCGATCACATCCATAAAGAGAACAAATATTATAGATGCCGGTGCAATGAGAATTGTTTTAAATATAAATATCAGAGATATCAGGGTTAAAATAATAATATGCCCGGCAGAAATATTGGCAAAGAGTCGGATCATAAGAGCAAAGGGCTTAGAAAAAATTCCAATAATTTCTACAGGTATCATAACCGGGTAAAGCCACCAAGGAACACCTGGCATTGCTATAATATGTTTCCAATAGGTCTTTTTTGCATTAAGCTGTGTGATGACAAAAGTAAATACAGCCAGGACTAGCGTAACTGCAATATTTCCGGTAACATTTGATCCAAATGGGAAGATGGGAATAATTCCAATCAGGTTGTTTATCCATATAAAGAAAAATGCTGTAAGTAAATAGGGCATGAATTTTTCATACTTATCTTTTCCAATCGTGACGATAGCAATATCATCGCGAACAAAAAGAATAAGAGGTTCTAAAAATCCCTGGATTCCTTTAGGTTCTGAGATACCTGATTTGCGATAAGAATTTCCCAATGCAATAAACAACCATAAGATAATGACGGCTGAAAGTAACATGGAAAATACATTTTTGGTGATCGAAAAATCAAATGGAAGGGTAATCTCACCGTTATCCTGGTGCTCGACAATTTTTCCTTTATGATCTCCCTCTTCATCCAGACTAAATCCTTTATATTCATGCCCATGTGATAATTTCGACGACATGAAGAAATGAAAGCCAGATGTTTTGCTAAACAAAATTATAGGCAAAGGGAACGAAATATGATGCCCATTCTTTAGGGTTGCAATATGGAATTCATGTGAGTCAGCAATATGACCAAGAATAAATTCACTGGCATTAAATTCATTTTCAGAAGATTCTTCCTGCTTTTCTTCTGAAGCAAATAAACCAATAAAGGGAATGGATAAAAAAAGACTTAAAACTAACTTTAATCCTACTTTTTTCAAACCTTACAAAAATTATAACTAACTTGATTTTAGCACTTTAACTATAACAAGCACCGTAAATATTGTGAAGGCTAAATATAGAATAAAAAATACAATTAAATAGCTTGTCGAAAGATTTTTTGTAACCAAATAATAGATCACAATAAATAGCAAATAACACAGAAACTTAGCAGAGACTGCTGCAAAAGTATACAGGATAGATTTATTCGGAGCTTTGCTTCTCCCTTTAAAAAAAAGATACAAAACAACCTGATTTACCAGGAAATATAATGCTATGGTAAGTAAAAACTGGTTCCGGCTTATCCCGGAGATTTTTCCAGGGATAAAAACTAGTCCAAGAATTAAAAAAGAAAGGGTAAGTATAGTAAGATATGTAGCATATTTTAATTGTATGGAAGTTCTCATTATTTTTTAAGAAAATCTTTTAAAACAACATACAATGCTGCTACTACACTAAATAACGAAAGAATGAGAGTGAATAGGGGAAATTCCCATTTTATTTTTTCATCCAGTTTCATCCCGCCAAATACCCCAGCAAAGATTATTACCCCCATTTGAAAAACCATTCCGGAATACCGGGTATAACTACTTAACTGCTGATTCTGGAGAACTTTTTTCTTCGGTGATTTCTTTAAAAGATTTTCCTGATCCTTGTCCATCTTTACCATCTTTACCATCTGTCATAATGCAATTACCAGTAAACGCAGAACCGGGTTCAATAGCAAGTCTTCCCGTTTTGATATCACCATTCACTCGTGCAGAAGTTTTTAATGTCAGCAGTTCTGCCACATTAACCTTCCCTTCAATAGTTCCCTCAATATCCGAACTTCTGCAAAAAACTTCACCCTTTACTTTTCCGGATTCACCAATCACCAATTTCCCCTTTGTATTCAGGTTACCATTGAGAACGCCATCAATTCTAATGTCTCCGCTTGATTTAACATTTCCTTTGATCTCTGTTCCGGAGCCAATCAGGTTAATAACGTTGCTTGTGAATTCACTATTTTTTGCCATAACTAATTTGTTGAATTTATGATTACATACTTACCTAGAGGATAAAGTAATATACGTGATTTTAAAATCTTTGTTGCCAAATTAGCAAAAAAATTAATTCTGTTCTAAAAATCCAGATATTTATCTTTAATCTTTATCTAAGATTTCGTGTCGTAAGCCCATTTTAGATACATTGATCCCCATGTAAAACCTCCACCAAATGCGGCCAGAATTACATTATCTCCCTTCTTTAATTTATCTTCCCATTCCCACAAACACAAAGGAATTGTAGCAGTGGTTGTATTGCCATAACGCTCTATATTAATCATAACCTTTTCCTTCTCCAGACCCATACGCCTGGCAGTAGCTTCAATTATTCTCATATTGGCCTGATGGGGAACAAGGTAGGCGAGGTCATCGGCTGTAAGATTGTGTTTTTTCATCATCTCCACAGAAACATCGGCCATTTTTGTAACGGCGAACTTAAATACAGCCTGGCCTTCCTGGTAAATGTAATGTTCCTTGGCATCAATAGTATCATAAGATGCTGGTTTTGCTGATCCACCAGCTTTCATATGAAGATAGTGACGGCCAGAGCCATCCACCCCAAAAATATGGTCGATTATACCTACATCCTCAGATGTTGGCTCAAGAAGTACTGCGGCAGCGGCATCACCAAAAAGAGGGCAGATGGTTCGATCAGTATAATCTGTAATGGCAGACATTTTATCTGTACCTACCACTATAACTTTTTTATATCTGCCAGATTCAACAAACATAGCAGCAGTTTGCAAGGTATATATAAACCCAGAGCAGGCTGCATTAATATCGAATCCGAAAGCGTTCTTTATCCCAACCAGATCAGAAATAATATTTGAATTTGCAGGGAAAGCCATATCGGGAGTGACTCCTGTGCTTATAATCAAGTCAACTTCATCGGGAGAAGTACCGGTTTTTTTTAGCAATCCCTCTACAGCTTTAGCACCCATATAGGATGTGCCCATATTCTTCCCTTTCAGAATCCGTCTCTCTCTAATACCAATTCGTTGCATTATCCACTCGTCTGAAGTATCGACCATGGTAGCCAATTCTTCATTGGTAAGCCGATATTCAGGAACCCAGGCATCTATGCCTGTAATTGCAACATTTATTTTGTCCATCTATTTTAAAGCTAATGTTATTTTTTCTGCCAAGCCTGCCTCAATCATATCCCGGGTATGCAAGATCATATTTTTAATGGCTTTTGCATTGGATATTCCATGACCAATTACTACTACTGATGTAGCACCCAGGATTGGGCTTCCTCCAAAATTCTCAAAGTTAAATCGTTCGAAAAATTCATCTTTGACCTTTCTTTTTCGAAGAAGCTTGTAAAATGCTTCTCCTTCTTTGAGCACAACATTGCCGACGAAACCATCACAAACAATTACATCAGCTTTATCATTACTAAACAAGTCGTTCCCTTCGATATTGCCAACGAAATTGAAATGTTCCGAGCCCAACATCATTTCATATGCTGAACGAACAGCCAGATTTCCTTTTGATTCTTCTGAACCAATGTTTAGAAGAGCTATTCTAGGATTCTCAATATCCCAAACTCCTTTGGCATATACCGATCCCAATATTCCATACTGATATAATACATCCGGTTTGCTATCGGGATTTAAACCTACATCAAGTATCAATGTCGGTATATCACTTTCTGTGGGAATAAAGGTAGCAATAGCAGGTCGTATTATACCAGGTATGGTTTTGATCGCATAATGAACACCAACGAGCATAGCCCCTGTATTTCCAGCGCTGGCAAAGCCATCTATTTTACCCCCTTTAAGCAATCCAAAACCAACTGAGATGCTTGAATTGGGTTTTTTAGCGAATGCTTTGGCGGGATGATCTCCCATTTCAATTACTTCAGGAGCATTGACAATGGTAAACTGGGATAAATCAGCATCTTCCCTGACAAGAATCTCCTTAATTGTTTCCTCATTGCCTATCAACAGCAATTCAACTTCTGGCTGCAATTCTTTATTCGCTTGAATTGCTCCCAAAATTGTTGCTTCGGGGGCAAAATCGCCACCCATTACATCCAATCCTAATCTCATGACTAACTATAATGATAAATTCTAGGAAGCAACTTCCTTCTCAATTGCTAATTTCCCTCTGTAATATCCACATTCTGGACATACTCGGTGGTACTGCACACTTGCTCCACAATTTGAGCAAGTAGCGACTGTAGGCATGGTGGCTTTATAATGAGTTCTCCGTTTGTCTCTTCTCTGTTTAGAGATTTTTCTTTTCGGATGTGCCATAATATTTAATTTAAGTTCTAATTATTTATTAATTTTCTTCAATTGATCCCATCTGGAATCATGATTTTCCTGATGGTTGTTTTGTATTGATAGTTCTTCTAGTTTCTCAAGCATCTTCAGGTTACAGGTACTATCTCCGTTTTCATCGTCCGGATGAATACGCGCATAGGGAAGACAGAGATGTATCGACTCAAAAATGTATTGCCCAATGTTAATTGTATGCTCCTTTTCACTTATAAAAATTACATCATCAGCAACTTCATCATTCCCCTCTCCAAATTTTACGAATAATTTTCCCTCAAAGTCAACGGCTAAGCTAAAATCATCTAGACATCTGTCACACCTCGCAGCAAGCTTGCCGTCTATGGTAAAATTAAGAACCATAAGCCTAAGGCTTTTTTCAAGCAGCACTGCAATTTTCACATCTGCTTCACTAATTTCTGATGTCTCAAAACTCTCAAAGAACTCCCTGTCTACATGAAATTCAAACTCGTGTTCCCCCTCTTTTAATCCAAGAAAAGGAATGTTATATTTCTTCAACATATCCAAGTACCCAAAAAATGCCGTGCAAAAGTAGAAATTTTAATTTGAATAAAAAAAAGAAAATTATCTCATCAACTCACTGTTATTCATGGGCTAATAAATTTCCTGCTAAGATTGATTATTATTCTTAGTCGAATTTATTTAGTTTTTTTACCACAGATTTGTGTATTCTACTACCCAGGTTTTTCTTATTTTAATTTGATTCCAATCCCTATATGTTTTGTTCATTTTTGCTAACTTCAATGCCTTAAATAATTCCTTTTTTTGTCAAAAAAACTTCTTCATGATAAAAAATAGCTCCATTATCCTTATTATCCTTGCTCTCGCTTTTTCAGGCCATTCTCAAACGAAAAAATATAAACCTGACTGGAGCTCTCTCGATTCCAGGCCAGTACCAGAATGGTTTCTGGATGCTAAATTTGGAATTTTCATCCACTGGGGTGTATACTCTGTTCCGGCCTGGAGGAAAGTAGTTCCAGGAAAATATGCTTCCTATGCTGAGTGGTATTATGCAAGGGTTATGTTTGATACCATTAACGGTGGCAAAGAGTTTCACAACAAAAACTATGGCAAAGATTTTGAATACCGTGATTTTGCTCCATTATTTAAGGCAGAACTATGGGATCCTGATTATTGGGCTGAGCTGTTTGAAGATTCCGGGGCTAAATATGTGGTATTAACCACCAAGCACCACGATGGCTATTGTCTTTGGCCAACAGACAGTCCTTATAAAAAAGACTGGAATAGTGCTGATATTGGCCCTAAAAGAGACCTGGTGGGAGAATTAACAACGGCTGTTCGTGAAAAAGGGCTAAAAATGGGTTTGTATTATTCCATTATTGAATGGGAAACCAATAAGACTCACCGAACCAAATCAGGTTATTATATTCCTGAGAAACTTGTTCAAAAGTATTCTATACCTCCTGAGGATTATATTGATAAGCATATGATTCCTCAATTGAAAGATTTGGTTTTGAGGTATAAACCTTCTGTTATCTTTTCAGATGCTGGAGAATGGGATAAGACCAGTAAAGAATGGAAAACAATTGATTTTTTAGCCTGGTTATACAACGATGGTCCTAATGCTAATGAAGTGGTTGTAAATGACCGATTTGGGAAAGACATGCCTGGAAAACACGGAGACTATTTTTCAAGCGAATATGAAGATGCCGAAGGTATGGATAAGAATCATGCCTGGGAAGAAAGTAGAGGGATGGGAGTTTCTTATGGCTACAACCGGGCTGAGAATATTGATATTTACAATAGTTCTGAACAACTCATTCATGAATTGGTAGAAATAGTAAGCCGCGGAGGAAACCTTCTATTAAATGTGGGTCCTACATCAGACGGACGAATTCCTGTTATAATGCAGGAAAGATTAAAGGATATCGGTGGATGGTTGGAACTAAATGGGGAAGCCATTTATGGAACCCGCCCCTGGACAGAATCAACAAAGAATTTATCGACTAAAAATCAGGAACAGATTGCATTTTTCACGGAGAAAAAGGATAAGATATTTGCCATTTATACCCATTGGCCAGATAATAAAATTATTATAAATGGAATATATGATCCTGTAAATAGAATAAACCTTTATGGATACGAAAAAGAGGTTACATGGAAGCAGGAAAATGGAAAAGTATTTATTACTCCACCTCTTGTTTCTCCAGGTAAATTTAAAGGCAAATATGCCTACGTTTTCGAAATAAAATAAATTAACAATTATTTAAACTTTCCGGTATGAGAGCAGCTGTCTATGAAAAGTTTGGAGGCCCAATAAATATTCAGAATGTTCCTGATCCTGAGCCACAAAAACATGGGGTAATAATTGGGGTAAAAGCCACTGGTCTTTGCAGAAGTGACTGGCATGGGTGGATGGGACACGATCCCGATATTGTTCTTCCCCATGTACCAGGCCACGAACTTGCAGGAATAGTGGAAGAAATTGGGCCGGATGTAAAACTCTGGAAGAAAGGTGACCGGGTGACACTTCCTTTTGTCTGTGGATGTGGATCCTGCCCTCAATGTGCATCAGGAAATCAACAAATATGTGATCATCAGTTTCAGCCTGGATTTACAAACTGGGGTTCATTTGCAGAATATGTGGCCATTGATCGTGCAGACATTAATCTTGTTCGGCTTCCGGAGGAAATTGATTTTGTAACTGCAGCAAGCCTGGGATGTAGGTTTATTACTTCATTTCGCGGATTGGTTGCACAGGGTAAAGTATCTGCCGGTCAGTGGGTTGCAGTGCATGGCTGCGGAGGTGTAGGGCTTTCCGCCATTATGATTGCCAATGCCATGGGCGCCAATGTAATTGCCATTGACATTGACAATGAAAAACTTGATTTTGCAAAATCAATTGGAGCCATTGAAGGAATTAATTCTAAAGAAAAAACTGATGTTGTTGCTGCAGTTAAAGAAATTTCAGCAGGAGGCGTTCATATTTCTTTAGATGCGCTTGGAAGTAGAGAAACCTGCTTTAATTCTGTAGCAAATTTAAGAAAAAGAGGTAAGCATATACAAATTGGCCTGATGCTGGCTGATGATTTAAATCCTCCTGTTCCAATGCATACAATTATCGCTAATGAAACGGAAATTATTGGAAGCCATGGCATGCAAGCCTATGAATATGGACCTATGCTTGAGATGATTAAATATGGAAAACTTAAACCGGAAAGACTTATTGGAAAAACTATAAACCTGGAGGAATCTACAAAAGCTTTACCAGACATGAATAAATTCAGTGAAACCGGAGTAATTGTTATTAATGAGTTTTAAAGAGAGGACCTCACCAAAAAACTATCATTGTTTGATTTGATAATTTCTAGTTGATCTAGTTTCTTATACCAAAGGGAATCTTTACAGATAAAGAAATATTCCTTCCCATATTATTTAAACCCAAATCTCGCAATGTTGATAGATGATCTATGTAAGTTTTATTGAGAAGGTTATTAAAAAACAGTCCCACGGTAAAATATTGATTTTTTACAGATATGTCTGTTCCAAATCCAAGATTTAATAAAGTATAGCCGGAGCTGGACATTTCGAATTCAGAAGGATGGTTTTGTTGAAAAACAAAATCTGTACTAATTCTTGCAAAGATATCTCTAAGAGATTTCCATTTCTCCTTCTGAAATTCAAGCTCCAACCGTATTTTCTGAGCAGGTATAAATGGAAGGTAATCTCCCCCCTTTTCTTTACCCATTACATATGACCAGTCTGCTTTGACGTGCAACCAGTCCCATGGGTGGGGGTGAAAATGAATTAAGGCTTCACCGCCATACAAATAAGCATGTGTTTGTGAATATCGGTAAATTTTATCTCCATCCATTGTTGTATCACTGGTTGGGGCCAGGTAGATGTAATTGAATATGTTATTATAAAAGGCTGAAAGATCAAGCGTAACATGGTTGGAATGAAAATGATAGCTCAAGTCGAATTCCAGATTTCGCTGAGAGTCTAAATTGGCATTACCTTGCTCAAATCGAATTCCATGCTCCCCATTTTGAGTTAGCTCAGCCAAATTCGGGCTTCTAAAAGCAGATGCAATATTTAGTCTGAATAGAGTTTCTTCTGCCAGGTTGAGGGTGGCTCCAATAGAAAGACTTAGGTTATTAAAATTCCGGTCAATCTTAATTAGAGAATCAACAGGCTCTTCCCCACCCTCCTCTTCATGAGAATGGCCACCTGAAACCTGTTCTGGCACATGAATATACCTGTAATCCCATCTTATCCCAGCCTGAATCATTAAATGATCCCAATGATAATGCTGACCCAATCCAAAAAGAGAAAAATCAGTAATATGAGCATCTGGTACTACACGTTGTGGGGCATCATAATTTTTATTCGTTTGGTCCATTCCCTGCAGTCCGAAAATAATCTTTGTAACATCATTTGTTGGAATGGTTGTTTGTATTTTGTAGTTAAAAGTGGATAAATCCATATCAACTAGTAAAGGATCATGATCTGGTTCATCTTCGTGCTCAGATCCAAGAAGTTTACGATTGTTCATCTGGTAGGATAAATTTACATCTAGCTTGAAACGACCAAGAAATAATTTACTTTGGAAGGAAATCAAATGATCTTTTAGGTCCTGATACCATACTTCATTTTTTCGACCATTTTCAGATACAAGTGTTAAAGCAGGTAATACAGCCATTCCTAGTTTATCATAGTTATAATCATAGAATAATCTGAATGATCCAAAGCCCTGAATCAGGCCTGCATTTGCCTTAAAACTGGTGCGATTAAACCGGGTATTCGGAATTCTGTTTTTATCTCCATCATAGTAATCTTTATTAGAATTAATACCTGCATTCAATCCCCAGTTAACAGATCTATTTGTTCCTTTCAGCCCAAAGTTCGAAACAATTCCTGATGTATTACTAAAATATTTTCCAACATATTCGCCCATGATCCTTCCCTCTGCTACTGGAGGCTCTTTTATGAGATTTAATACCCCACCAACAGCTCCTGAACCATATAAAAGAGAAGCAGGACCTTTTACAACTTCCACCTTTTGAATTCCAATATCATCAACCATAAAAGGGTGATTCTCAGAAAATTGGAAATTATTCATTGGGCTTCCATTGTTCAAAAACAGAATATTGCTTAATGATAGACCTCTAATAACGGGAGTGCCCACACCAGGCCCTTTTGAAATCATATCCACTCCAGGTACCCTGGTAAGAGATTCAATAAAAGAGGGTGAACCGGATTGAAGTATTTCTTTTGGCTTAATCGTACTTATTTTAATTACATTTTCATGCTGGCTGCTATAAAAACCACCAGTAATTACTATCTCTTCACCTTCAATGATGGCTGGTTCCAAATCTATATTCTGAATTAGTTTTTCACCGCCAAGCTTTATATGGAGTATCCTGGTTTTATATCCAATCATGGAACATTGAACAAGAATAGTTCCCGGACGCAAATTCTCTAAATTATAACTCCCATCAATTTGGCTTACAGTACCTTTTGAATATTCTGGAAGATATACATTAACACCAACCAGTGTTTCAGCTGTATTTGAGTCTGTTATGATTCCCTGCAATGATTGACCTGAGAGACTACTCACCCCTATTACCAATATCAAAACAACTGTAATATTTTTAAACATCTGACTCATCTATTCTCTCTTATCTTGTGATTAGAGTTCCTTTCACAATTGAACTATCAAAATTACAATTATTTTGGCATAAAAATTGTGCGTAAAGTGTTCGTAATCCTAAACTATAAGTAAAAAATGAAATTACTGAAATTATTTGTCCCAATAGTTTTATTAATGTTGCTCTCCTCCTGTGAAAAGGTTTCTCTAGCACCTGAAGCTGGTGAATTAGAGGGAATCTGGGTGCAGAGTGATTATGATGAAGATCTGACCATATTTACTAAAAAGAATAAACTTGATGATGACAAGTATGGTTTTAAAATATCTGAAAGTGGAATATTCCTAGAACACAAAAATTCTGGTTGGTGCGGTACTCCGCCAATAAGTTACGCTGATTATGAAGGCACCTGGAAATATGAATCAGACAGCGTACTAATTGTAGATGTGGGCTATTGGGGTGGTACCATGACATATAAGATGCAAATCGTTGAGCTAACTACAAATAAGCTTAAGACCAGATATATTTATGAGGACTAAATTTTAATAAAGATTTTTTTCTTGTACATCCAATAACAAATATACCACAACAGAAACCATACTATAGAATTGGTAATAATATTAGTTGCTAATTCCCCTGTCCAGCCAAACAAGGCCTGTGAAAAGGGGATAATGATATGTCTGATTAAGTTTGCTCCGTCTAAATGAGCAAATAGATAAATAAATAGAGGATTCATTCCAACCACTGCAAAGAAAATTACCCAGCTTCTTGACTTTTTAACATCAATCAGCCAATATGAAAATGCAAGTACAAGAAGTGACCAGCCACCACTAACAATAACAAAGGAACTGGTTGATATTCTCTTAATTATTGGAGTGATTGGATCAAGGGCATAGCCAATAATTACCCCTGTCAGGCCAGCAATAATTAATATTTTTAATTTCTGGGCAGAAGTCTTATTACTAATTAAGATTTTGCCTGCCAGTACGCCCCAAATAGTATGGGCAGTTGTGGGTATTGCATTGAATGATACCCAATGCCCGTTAAGATCAGCACCATTGTACAACAGATCAAGCCATGTTCCAAAGTTTTGATTCGGCACAAAAGGAAGATTAAATCCTTCCACAGGGAATGTTCTGTATATTATTTCAGTAAGTAATAATAATCCAAATGACAGTATCAGTTGAAAGGAAATGGATTTCCGCATCACTAAGAAAGCGATGATATAAGTTACAGAAAGCTGAGCAAGCACATTCTGGAAATGAAACGTAATCCTACCAGGTCCAATGCAATACAGGGCCCAACCAAGCAAAAGAAGTAATCCCGACCTTTTTAAAGCATGCCTCAGTAATTGATTATAACTTTCTCCTTGTTTGGTCCTCTTAGCAACAGAAAAAGGCAAGGCAACACCCACAATGAACATGAAAAATGGCTGCACCAGATCCCAAAAACGCAACCCGTTCCAAGGGTGATGGTGAAATTGCATCCCAATGGCATGAATAAATGTTCCATCTAGAGCCGGGTCAGTAAGATTAGAAAACAGCCCGGTAAATTCTCCTATTAATAAAAACATGGTGAACCCACGAAAAAAATCAAGAGAAAGTAAACGCCCCTCAGGTGTGATTGAAGAACTTGAATTGGTAGTCATAGTTGTTAGTGTGATTAGGAAATAACTCTTTTCTTATTTTCAAATATAAGTAATCTAACTTCACGCTTTGTGGTCTCGCCTTGTTATTTTTAGCTTTAAACACTGGCTTAATTCAAATTTTGGCAAATTTCCTTCAATAAGGTCATATATTCACTTAACTTTATTCTATTGATTTTTAAGTATCCTAGTAAGCTTTAGTGATGAAAAAGAATAATCAGTTTTTTAATGTTATTATCTGTACGTTATTCATTATATCAATCATTTTAAGCAGCCAATGTTCTAGCCCAGAGAAGCCCGGGGAGGATGCTTCCATTAAATATAAAATAGAGGCTGCCGATTTATATGATGCCTTTTCAAATAATGAAGAAGAAGCCAATCAGAAATTTCTAAATAGAATAATTGAGGTGAATGGGCCTCTTGCCAGTATTCAAACAGATGCCAAAAACAATACAGTATTATTTCTTTTGGATGATCTTTTCGGTATTCGTTGTTCATTGGATAGTACTTACTCAGCAAGCAACAAAGAAGTGTTAATTGGCCTAAGTCCCGGGGAAAATATAAGTGTCAAAGGAAAATGCAATGGCTTGCAAACAGATGTTCAACTTTCCGAATGTGTTATTCTTAATTCAAAAGAGTAAGTGTCTCAATATAAATCATATATAAGTCTTCCACTTTGGAGGACAATAGAATAAAATAAATTGAATTTTGTTTGAGAAGTGATTAGCTCTTCTTGATAAACCGCTTGACAATCTTTTTCTTATCCCTGATATTCATCTCAAGGAAATAGATTCCGTTTCTTAGATAATCAATCTGGACATCAATCTGGTTTCCTCCTGGGGAAATATCAATACTGGTTTCATTTATCACTTTTCCCAGCATGTCTCGAATTCTAAGGAATCCAGCGTTTGAACCACCAGCCTCAAAAGATAGGTGTATTTGATCTTTTGCCGGGTTTGGATACAGGGTAATCTCTGAAATAGATGATTGAAAATCAGAAATGGACGCAACTGAATTAACAGTAAAGGATCCAATCATACCAACTGATTCATGCGGTGTGCATTTGAAATTATAAGTCCCGTTTTCTCTGATTACATATTCAAATGAATTGCTTGAGCTGCTTATTGGTTCGTCCCATGATAGGGCTCCGGATGGAATACTTAGAGAGGTGGTTGTATGGGTACCACTAACCCACTCCCAGCGAATTGTATCACCAATCTCAACCTCAGCTAAAGTATTGGGGACAAATGTATTACCAGAATTTTTAATAATATATTTCTTACCGGAAACA
>RCNF010000719.1_pt1 | contig 23266 bp, 19 predicted proteins | sample 2041311 | NCBI WGS metagenome assembly RCNF01 (sample SAMN09708228, study PRJNA481090) | Marine sediment metagenome, whole genome shotgun sequencing project. | biome: marine sediment; feature: ocean; material: sediment; isolation source: Sewage treatment plant 2 marine sediment (STP2) ... | reverse complement strand
TGGAAGTGCAGGTTTTGCATCGTTACATGGATGTAACTTATTAGGGCAATGCAGGAGCTATTGCCGAGGAGCAAAAACCTGCCATGCGGCATACGGTCTCAGGCAGCGGGGTCCCATTCCATGCCTCTAACAGTTAACGGGGCAGCAGTGAATTAATAGTTAATAGTTAATAGTAAGTTTAGGGTTAATTATGAGTTTTAAAAGTGCAAAAAAAAGTTTAACGAAGGACCTGGCTGAAATTAAGGAAGCAGGTTTGTGGAAAACTGAACGGGTGCTTGCTTCTCAGCAGAAAAATGATATTACGCTTGCTGATGGTAGTGAGGTGATTAATATGTGCGCAAATAATTACCTGGGGCTGGCAAACAATCCTGAAGTTATCCAGGCTGCTAAGGATAGTTATGAGCAGTGGGGTTTCGGGCTTTCTTCTGTGCGTTTTATCTGTGGCACACAAACGGTACATAAAACACTTGAAGAAAAGGTTACAGACTTTCTGGGGATGGAAGCGACCATCCTTTATGCTGCCTGTTTCGATGCTAATACCGGCTTGTTCGAAACTATATTGAGCAGTGAAGATGCCGTGATTTCTGATGAGTTGAATCATGCATCGATTATTGATGGTGTGCGCTTGTGTAAAGCTGCGCGTTATCGTTATAAAAATAATGACATGGATGATCTTGAAGCGAAATTGAAACAGGCCAGGGAAACGGGTGCGCGCCGCATTTTAATTACCACCGATGGTGTGTTTTCAATGGATGGCACTATTGCGCAACTGGATATAATTTGTGACCTTGCCGATAAGTATGATGCCATGGTTCATCATGATGATTGCCATGCAGTCGGTTTTATGGGAAAAACGGGTCGTGGTATTCATGAGTACTGTGGTGTAATGGACCGTGTTGATATTATTACCGGTACTTTTGGTAAAGCGCTGGGCGGCGCTTCCGGTGGTTACACCTCAGGGCGAAAAGAAATCATTGAAATGTTGCGCCAACGCTCGCGTCCCTATTTGTTCTCAAATACCGTGGCACCGGCAATTTGTGCGGCGACCATCAAAGTGCTGGAGATGCTTTCAAGCTCAACAGCATTACGCGATATACTACAGGAAAACACACATTATTTTCGCAAGGGGATGAAAGCGGCCGGTTTTGCAGTTGATGAGGGTGATCATCCTATCATTCCCGTCATGTTAGGTGATGCCGTATTAGCACAAAAAATGTCACAAAAACTGCTTGAGTCTGGTGTCTATGCCATCGGTTTTTTCTTTCCGGTGGTGCCAAAAGGCAAGGCAAGAATCCGCACACAAATTTCAGCCGCACATACAAAACAGGATCTGGATACTGCCATTGCCGCTTTTGCTGAAATCTATGCAGAATTGACCACTAAATAGCAACAGCAATTAATAGACAAAACAGTGTAAAAAACGTAGTCACTTTTCTCTACCTGATCCGAAACTCCCTGGCCATTTTTTAGCAAGCAGAAACCAACCATGAAAAATAGATTAAAGAGTTTTATCTTCCTGCCACTCATATTGTTTGCGGCTATTGCGATTGTTGTGTTACTGGTAAAAACCAAAGCACCTGTTGAACATAGCGATGTCGGTTACCCGGTAAAGGCCGTTGAAGTAATTACGGCTGAAAAAATACCTTTTCGTGCCAGGGCGTTGGCATTTGGTAATGTTGAACCTGCAGTCATTCTTAACACCAAATCTGAGGTGAGTGGCAAGATTAGTTTTATGCACCCTGATTTAAAAAAAGGCGCAAGCCTGCCAAAAGATACCGTCGTGCTGCGTATCGAACCGACAACTTTCGAATTTTCATTAACTGAAAGTAAGGCAGCGCTGTCGAATAGCCAGTCAACACTGGCACAGTTAAAAGTGGAAGAGAAAAGTGCCAAAGATTCACTTGCTATCGTGCAGAAAAACCTGGATGTCGAGCTTAAAGAACTTGAACGTACGCAAGGACTGTTGAAAAAAGGCATCATTTCACAATCAGCGCTGGATAAAGAAAAACAGAAGGTCCTGGCCTTGCGACAACAACTACAGGACATCGAAGGCAAAATAGCCAGTTATGACAGTCGAACAAACGCAGTCAGAGCACAGATAAAACAATCTAAAAGCCTGGTGGATAAAAGTCAGGATACTCTGGGAAGAACTGAAGTTCGTTTGCCCTTTGACGCTCGCATTGGCACCGTTGCTGTTGAAAAGGATGAGTTTGTACAGGCCGGCAGCACGCTGTTTGAAGCACTGGGTGTGCAGGCGGTAGAAATTAATGCGCAAATTTCCACCAGACAGTTTCGCCCGCTGGTTACCGGCTTACGAGTAATCAAAGATACCTCGGTAGATTTACATGACCCGATGATTTTGCAGGCAGTATTATCAAGCTTGCAGCTTGAGGCACGTGTACGTTTAGTTGGTGATGCAAGTCAGTTAACCGTCTGGGACGGCACATTGCTTCATCTAAGCGAATCTGTCGACCCCACGCGTGATACTTTAGGATTAGTGGTGGTGGTTGATAAACCTTACGATGGAATCATTCCCGGTAAACGCCCACCATTATTAAAAGGGATGTATACCTCAGTTGAGTTTTTTGCGCCGGCAAAACTAAGTCTGGTTTTGCCCCGCAAAGCAGTGCATCAGGGGCGAGTTTATGTTGCTACAGATGAAAACACCCTGGCCATTCGCCCCGTTAATGTTTTATTTACACAGGGCGATATGGTTGTTCTTTCAGAGTTTGAAGATGCTGGCTTAAAAACAGGTGAAAAAATCATTATTAGTGATGTTATTCCTGTTATGGAAGGCATGCCGCTAAAAATGATAATCGCAACAGAATATGAAAAACAGCTGAGGCAAGCTGCATTAGGAGAGGCGGCACTGGGCGACCCGAGTACGAGTAGACATTAATGATTCGTTATTTCACCGAGCACCCGACAGCAGGCAATATTCTGATGGTGGCAATTATTGCTATCGGTTTATTTTCGTTATCGAATTTAAACAAAGAGTCTTTCCCGCTACTCGATCCAAGCAAAGTAAAAGTGACCATGGCCTATCCCGGGGCCAACCCTGCTGATGTAGAAGATGGCATCTGCAATCGTCTGGAAGATGCAACCGATGGTATCAGTTTTTTAAAAGAGCAAGTATGTGATGCTCGCGATAACATGGCAATCTTCACCCTGGAAATGCAGGAAGCTGGCAATATTGATGCCTTTTACGATGACATCAAAGCGGCGATAGATGGTGTAACAGATTTTCCCGAAGAAACAGAAGATGCCACTATCGAACAACTGGGACGTACCAGCCTGGTTGCCAATGTCGCCATCACTTCTGAGAACCTGACAACATCAGAGCTGAAAGCGCTAACAGAAACATATCGCAACAAGTTACTAGCCATTGCTGAAATTCCGATTGTCACGGTAGGCGGTTTTTCTACACATCAGCTTCAGGTATTAATCAATCCAGACACCCTGCTCAAATATCATTTAAGTGTGCAGGATATAGCTAACCTGATTGCAGCACAGGCACTCGAACTTCCTGCAGGTCTGCTGGAAAGTAATGAGACTTCATATCAGATCCGGTTTGATAATGTTCGTAAAACGGCAGAAGAATTAGCTGACCTGGTATTCCTGAATTCACCAGGTGGTGGAGAAATCAGGCTGGGCGACATCGCAAAAATTGAAGACAAGTTTGAAAAACGTGAAGAACGCATCGAATTAAATGGCATCCCCGCCGGTTTATTAATAATTAGTAAAAATACCACTGACGATACTTTAAAAGTTTTTAATGCACTGAATGATTTTGTTGGAGCAGAAAACAGAATCCTGCCACACAGTACCCGGCTTACTATCACGCAGAACAAAGCATCGATCGTCAGTGACCGCCTCAGGTTATTGATAAAAAATGCCTGGCAGGGATTGATACTGGCGACGCTTGCTCTGTTTCTGTTTTTTAACTGGCGTTACACGTTCTGGGTTGCTCTGGGATTACCGATTTCATTTCTTGGTGGCCTGGCAATGATGGTAATGTTCGGCATTACCATAAACATGATATCGATGGTTGCGTTACTGATGGCTATTGGTATTTTAATGGACGATGCCATCGTGCTTTCAGAAAGCATTGCGCATGAATATAACAAAGGTAAGTCACCCCTTGAGTCAGCAATTCTCGGTACCCAACGAGTCTTTTCCGGGGTTTTTGCTTCGTTTCTAACATCAGCATTTCTGTTTGGAAGTTTGCTCATGATGAAAGGTGACATGGGGCAGATTCTTGGAGTATTACCGGTGGTTTTACTTTCAGTATTAACCGTTAGTTTGATCGAAGCTTTTTTAGTGTTACCACATCACCTTAAGCATTCACTGCAGCATGTACATCATAAAGAGCCGCCAGTTTTGCGTAAAAAGTTTGAACAGAGATTTAGTCGCTTACGCGATGCCGTTGGACGAATGGCAGATACAGCCATTGATTTTCGTTATATTACTGTGGGCATCGCACTGGCCATGCTGGTTTTTTCAATTGGCCTGATTGCTACCGGCACGGTGAAATTTAAAGCTTTCCCGGATCTTGAAGGCAATACAGTTGACGCCCGTATTCTTTTGCCTCAGGGCACACCACTGGCAGAAACCGAAAGAGTGATAACGACAATATTAACTGCACTGGATAAAACAGTAACCACGCTTAACAAAAATGAATCTGCACCATTGATAAAAAATGTACAGGTAAGTTATGGCACCCATGCAGATGCACCTGAAAACGGTACCCATCTGGCAACCATCGGTCTCGACCTGTTAAGTACAGAAATACGTAACACTAAAATGGCCGAGCTAACTAGCCTGTGGCGAAAGAACAGTGGTGACCTGCCCAATGTTGTCAGCGTGCAGTTCAGGGAGCCCAAAATTGGCCCCGCTGGCCGTGCCATAGAAATTCGTTTGAGTGGAAATAATCTGCACGATCTCTCACAGGCTTCATGGGAATTGCAAAACTGGTTACGTGGCTATAACGGCGTTTCTAATCTGCTTGATGATTTGCGACCGGGAAAACCAGAATACATCGTGCAGTTAAAACACGGCGCACTGGCGGCAGGCGTTGATGCACGCAGCATTTCATCACAGCTTCGCGCGGCTTATCAGGGCATTAAGATCAGTGATATTTACCGGCAACGTGAAGCCTATGAAATCATTGCCAAGCTCGATAGTAAAGCCAATGATGACCTGCATGACTTCGACAATTTTTTCGTATTTTCAAAAACAGGTGAGGCCATTCCATTAAGCAGTGTTGCCAATATTATTGAAAAACGCGGCTTTGCCCGTATCGGGCGCATTAATCATTACCGCACGGTTACCATTTATGGTGATGTGGATGCAGAAATTGCCAATACCGCTGAAATTATTTCAGGAACCGAGAAAAACTTTCTGCACGATTTACAGCAACGTTACCCGGAGATTACTTTCAGCCTTAAAGGTGAAGTTGAAAAGGGCACGGAAACAAGAGTTTCAATTATAAGCGGTTTTGTACTGGGCGCACTGGGAGTGTTTTTATTATTAAGTTTAATCTTCCGGAACTATCGTGAACCGGCTATCGTTATGCTGAATATCCCATTAGCACTTATCGGCGCTATCTGGGGGCATCTCATCATGGGTCTGGATTTTACCCTGCCGAGTATGATTGGTTTTGTCTCGCTCGCCGGTATTGTCGTCAACGACTCCATTTTGTTAGTTGTGTTTGTCAAGCAGCACGTGAGTGAAGGCATGGTTTTGCACGATGCTGCTAAGCAGGCTGTACGTGACCGTTTTCGTGCAATCTTTTTGACTTCAATAACCACTGTGGCAGGCATGACACCATTATTATTTGAAACCAGCACACAGGCATTAATTTTGGTGCCGCTGGTAACCAGTATTGTATTTGGCATGTTAACGTCAACGCTATTGATTTTGATGGTGTTGCCTTCCGTTTATGCCATTATGGAAGATTTGGGGGTCGTTAAACTCACTTCATCAAAAGCTTTTAAGCCTATACAATCGAGTTGACTGAACGCAGTCGAAGCGTCGTTTGGTTTAGTGTCTAAATCACTGCTGTCCCGTTAACTGCCAGAGATGTGAATCGGACACATTTATCAACGACCATCACCCGCATGGACGCGGGTGTTGAGCCGCCATGGATGGCAGATGCTCCTCGGCAATAGCTCCTGCATTGCCCTAATAAGTTACATCCATGTAACGATGCAAAACCTGCACTTCCACCGTCCGTGGTGGTCGGCTGCGGGTGTTGAGCCGCCATGGAGGTATTTACAGCGTGTCTCAGGCAACGGGTCCCAATTCATGTCTCGGATTAGAACTACCCTTGTCAATGCCTGCTACATCAGCCTGTTTAGATAATTTCTTTTTGTTAACAGGACAGCAGTTAAATGACATGAAAAAAAAGCAAGTCTGTAACTTTTACACCATGACTAACCTCCGGTTACCGGTGGAAAAAACGCTATCTCATCGCCATCTTTTAATTGATAATCAGCATGCACATATTCGTGGTTCACCGCAAATAGAATCTGCTCAGGCAATGCCTCTTTGCCTGCACTTAGCCTGTCCCACAGAGACGCAACAGTTTGCGATGATGAAATCTCTACCTGTATTTCTGCTTTACCTAAATGCTCTTTAAGACTAGCAAAAAGTAATACCTGTATATTCATAACATTGCCTTTGATATTAAGCAGTGTAAAAATGCGCTGGCAGAACTTCCCGCTTTTTCTGATACGCCAGCTGATTTTCCTTACGCCAGATGATCTGCAATTAATTCAGTAATACTTATTACTTCTACATCCATATCATTCTCTTCCAGGCCATCCTCCAGCATAATTCGACAGTTGGAACATGATGTCACCATGGTAGTTACATTTAACTCATCAAGCTGACGTTTCTTGACATTAAATACCTGTAGACGTAATGGCTCTGCACGTTCAATTGCGCTGACACCACCGCCACCACCACAGCACCAGTTCATTTCCATGCTGTCTTTCATTTCAACAAAATTAGGTGCTACCTGATTTAATAGATTGCGCGGCTGTCGCAATACACCGCCACGTCTGCTGATATTGCATGGATCATGATAGGTCAGTCGCTCATCGATGCTGCCTGTTGTTTTCAGCCTGCCTTCGGCGCGTAACTGGTCAAGTAATTCCATAATATGGACCACGTTAAACGGCAGTTTTCGACCTAGTATGTTAGGCCCATCCCAACGGAAAGTAGTATAGGCGTGTCCACACTCTGGACTGATAACTGTTTTTATTTTAAGCTCGCTCGCCGCATCAACTAAACGTTCAAGTAACTGGGCGGCTATCTGAGAATCACCTATTTGCACACCGGTATTGGTGGCTTCAAAATATTTACTACTCAGCGTCCATGAAACACCTGCGGCAGAAAATATTTTGCTGATAGCGGTGATAAATTCGGTATACAGCGCGACTTCGTTGGATGACAACATACATAAGTATTCAGCGCCTACAACATCTACCGGAATCTCTATACCACTTTCCTGCTCCAGTGCCGCGATTGTTGTAAGCAAACTTCTGGACGTTAATCCAATAGGACTACCAAACTCAAGCGCACGTTCGCCTGCAGACTGTAATTCTTCAGGAACGAAACCAGCGGCAGCCAGGCCTTCTTTGACTTTACCAATGAGATACGCGATATCAATACCAACTGGACATACCATAGTGCAGCGGCTACACATGGAACAGCCGTCATAGACCAACTCCTCCCAGTCAGACAAATCTTTCTCGGTTATCGAGTTCAAACCCAGGCTACTCGATAGTTTGCCCCACAATGTGTGCTCTTGCTGCCAGACCTTGCGTAACGGCTCAGTTTTGTAAATGGGGGTATAACGCGGGTCCTGTGTTTCTGTGTAAAAAAGGCAGGCTTCAGCACAAACACCACAATGGGTACAACTTGAAAAATAGGATTCGACGCGTGCATCGACCTGTGATTTCAGTTTATCTATGCCACGTTCTAATGGTGTACTCATAACAAGCTCTCCTGTTTTCGAACATGCATGGGATCTATACCTTCATGCCTAAACCTCTACTTCTAAACCTTCACCCCACGTCGGCCGAGCAACGAACCGGTATAAGCACGGCTAGGGACAAACATAATGGCGTGCATCAAAGCACTGAATGGGAAATAAATCATCAGCAGTTCTACGGTAAAACGATGAAAGACTCTAAGCTCAACCGATGATTCTCCTAAGGCCATACAACCCGTCAACATAACGACAAACACAAGTATTGATGCAATATGATCACTGCGTTTGGAAATTAAGCGTGTGACAGGATTAAGTACACGATGTATCCAAAGCAATATCAAACCGGCAAAAGCAATCTCTGAGGCCACTATAAATACCCAGTAGGGAACTGCCATCCAGCTGAAGCCGGTGAAATGTTCAGCGATAAATTTTACGTGGGGTGCTGCAAAAAATAATAAGATGAATAAACCAAGGTGAAACATATACCCGGCAATTACCTGTAAACGAATACGCGAAGAAATTTCTTTACGTGGGTAGAAGCCATGGATATTCGCCATGATTGCACCGAAAATACCCGAGTTACGCGGTTCTGCAAAATCCTTGCGCTTACCATGGCGTAAAACAGCAATTAAATGCCAGACAATGCCAACGAAAAAGACAAGTAAAGCGAAATACCAAAAAATGCCATTAACAAACTGTTCAAACATACACCGCTCCGTTAAAAGTTTGCTTAAATATTCATTTAAAAATTATTTTAAACACAATAAAAATTCACCTGACAGTTAAAGAAACCACCATTAATCACCTGCATTCGGATTACTGGCAATATTGTTTGCACCCTGGGTACCTTTTTCAACAGATTTAATGTTCTCACTAGCTGCGGACATTTCTTCATACCAATGATCATGATGCGCTTTTGCCCAGCTTGCATCGACATAACCCGTGGTCATACTTTCCAGAGTGCCCTCCACACCTATGGTACCGAGATAGATATGGCCAAACGAAATTGAAATTAAAATCAATGCTGAAATACCATGGATCATGTGCGACAGCGCCATGATTTCCCTGCCCTGTCCAAATACTGCAAAGTCAAGAATCAAACCTGTGATACAAAGCGAAAAACCAAAGATCATAACTAACCAGAACCAGGTCTTTTCACCTGCATTAAATCGCCCGGCGCTGACATGTTCGCCTAACATCCCACCGCCTTTAGCAAACCATTTAAGATCAACAAGCTTAAAAAAATTATATTTTATAAACAGGACAAGCATGGCAAGCACAGCTAATAGAAATAACGGCCCAATAAGATTATGCATTTCTTTGCAGGCGGATGCAGTTATTGAAAAACCTTCGGCACCTAACAACGGTATAAGAACGAATCGGCCATACAGCAAAATTAAACCTGTGATAGCAAGCAGCCAGAACATACCTGCGGTAAACCAATGTGCGGTACGCTGATTAAGCGTGAAGCGAAGAATTCGTTTTCCTGAACGGCCATCCGGTAAAAGTGTTTTACCATGAAGCACATAAAACAAAATGATGGCACTGAGAACGGCCGCAATAAAATAAGCACCATAGGGCACTAACATTTCCATCCTGAATCGACGCCAGTCTTCACCTGCTTTGTTAATTAGTATGCCACTGTCAACGCTCTTTACCTGGCTGGAGCCTTGAGTTTCAGCATTGCGCTGGCGTACTGCATTCCATAAATCTATAGCTGGATTTTGCAATGCAACTACCTTGTTTGTTTCCGTGCCGGATTCACCAGCCTTTAGATCCTCTGCATAGGCATTAATTGCATAAGGTATTAATGGCAATGCAGTAACAATAAATAAAGACAATACGCAGAAGAAAAACGTTTTGCGGATTCGACTTATTTTTTTATTATTTACAGTTTTCATCTTAAACCGCCATCTAAAATTCGCCTTCCCAAAAATCGTCATTAATTCAAACGCAGTGTTGATTTATTATCTGACAGTGCGATAGTGTGAGACTACATCAGCTTGTCAATCAACCAGTCAGCAAACACTTAACGTTATTTATGCTCAAGTTATTTAAGCACTAGTTATTTAAGCGCTAATTTTTTAAGTCTAGCTATCTATGCCGGCTTTTTTATATTGCACACCCCAGTTGAGAACGCTTGCACCACGATTAATAACACGTTTGCGATAAATGTCCGACAACACATTTGCATCGCCTGCAAGCAGTGCTTTGGTTGAGCACATTTCTGCACACAATGGCAACTTACCTTCAGCAATTCGATTGGAGCCATACTTGGTATATTCATCACTACTATGTGTCTCTTCAGGGCCACCAGCACAGAATGTACACTTATCCATTTTGCCGCGTGAAGCAAACGCCGCATTACTTGGAAACTGTGGCGCACCAAAGGGACAGGCATAAAAACAATAACCACAACCAATGCATATATCTTTATCATGTAGCACAATGCCATCATCCGTCGTGTAGAAACAGTCAACAGGACAAACGGCTGCACAGGGAGCATCAGAACAATGCATACAGGCTACCGATAAGGAACGTTCACCCGGCTCGCCATCTTTTATCGTCACTACACGTCGACGATTAACGCCCCAGGGAACATCATTCTCATTTTTACAAGCCGTTACACAGGCATTGCATTCGATGCAACGTTCTGCATCACAATAAAATTTCATTCGCGCCATAGTTATCTCCTAATTATCAAGCTTTGGTGATACGGCACAGGCTACATTTCGATTCCTGCATCTGTGTCACTGAGTCATAACCATAAGACATTGCCGTATTAGCAGCCTCACCTAAGATATAGGGGTCTGATCCTTCAGGGTATTTAGATCGCAGGTCTTTACCTTCCAAATGACCACCGAAATGGAACGGCACAAACGCTACGCCTGCAGCTACTCGCCGAGTTACCAGGGCTTTAACTTTAATTCTTGCGCCTTCTGCTCCTTCAACCCATACATCTTCGCCATCCTTAACACTGGCATTATTTGCATCTCTTGGATGCATTTCTACAAACATATGCTGCTGCAATTCTGCCAGCCATGGGTTCGAACGTGTCTCATCACCACCACCCTCATATTCCACCAATCGCCCAGACGTCAGAATGATGGGGTAATCTTTGGAATAATCCTTTGCCTGGATTGACTCATACCGTGTGGGCAATCGCCAGAACGACTTGCGATCTTCGTAAGTAGGATATTTTTCGACCAGGTCACGCCGACTGGTATACAACGGCTCACGATGCATCGGCACCGGATCAGGGAAAGTCCAGACAACGGCTCTGGCTTTGGCGTTACCAAAAGGTGAACAGCCATGTTTGATTGCCACGCGCTGCATTCCACCTGAAAGGTCTGTCTTCCAGTTTTTACCTTCAGCCGCCTGTTTTTCTTCAGCTGTCAGGTCATCCCACCAGCCCAGCTTCTTCAGCAGTTTGTCACTAAATTCAGGGTAACCGTCTTTGATTTCGGAACCTTTACCATAGGAGCCCTCGGCTAGGAGATTAACGCCGTTACGCTCAACGCCGAACCTGGCACGGAATGTCAGGCCACCATCTGCAACGTTTTTACTGGTATCGTACAAATTCGGCGTTCCCGGATGATTCATCGCTGGAGTACCCCAGCAAGGCCACGGCATACCATAGTAGTCACCATCACAGGCGCCACCTTCGGCTTTAAGCGAAGTAAAATCAAAGGTTGCCCAGTTTTGTTGATGCAGCTTGAGACGTTCAGGGCTTTGTCCGGTGTAACCAATCGTCCACATGCCACGGTTGAATTCTCGCGTGATATCCTCAATTAAAGGTTCATCATTATTAACCGCAATATGTTTTGTTAACTGGTCGGCAAAACCGAGTTTTTTTGCCAACCTGTACATGATGGTATGATCAGGCAATGATTCAAATAATGGATCAATGATTTTGTCACGCCATTGCAACGAACGATTTGATGCGGTGACAGAACCATAGGTCTCGAACTGGGTTGCTGCAGGCAATAAGTAAACCCCGTCTTTGCGATCATGCATAACGGCAGACACGGTTGGGTAAGGATCAACCACAACCAGCATGTCGAGTTTTTCCATCGCCTTCTTCATTTCCAGGCCACGGGTCTGGCTGTTCGGTGCATGCCCCCAGAAAACCATGGCACGTATATTATCTTTCTGCGCGATATTCGCCTTATCTTCCAGCACACCGTCAATCCATCGGGACACAGGTATGCCTTTGGTATTCATCACGGCAACATCTTTGTCCTTAGCCTGCTCATAACTGCCCTGGTCAAAGCGGCCTTTTATCCAGTCATAATCAAGATCCCAAACCTTTGCCCAATGTTTCCAGGAGCCTTCTGCCAAACCGTAATAACCCGGCAAGGTATTGGCTAATACACCTAAATCTGTCGCGCCCTGCACATTGTCATGGCCACGAAAAATGTTGGTACCACCACCAGAAACACCGATGTTACCTAAGGCCAACTGGAATATACAGTAGGCACGTGTATTGTTATTACCAATCGTATGCTGTGTCCCGCCCATGCACCAGATAAAGGTACCGGGTCGATGCTCAGCCATGGTTTTAGCCGCCGCATAAACTTCTGCTTCAGGGGCGCCGGTGACACGTTCAACTTCATCGGGCGTCCATTTTGCGACTTCTGCTTTGATCTCATCCATGCCGTAAACGCGTTGTTTGATATATTCTTTATCTTCCCAGCCATTTTTAAAGATGTGATATAGCATGCCCCAGATAACAGGCACATCAGTGCCAGGGCGGATGCGCATATACTGGCTGGCATGTGTTGCGGTACGGGTAAAGCGTGGATCAATGACGATCAGTGGTGCATTATTTTCTTCTTTCGCTTTAAACACATGCAACAATGAAACCGGATGGGCTTCGGCAGGATTACCGCCAACAATCATAATTGCTTTTGAATTGTGGATATCATTCATGGAGTTAGTCATGGCGCCATAACCCCAGGTATTTGCCACCCCGGCTACTGTCGTTGAATGACAAATTCGCGCCTGGTGATCGACGTTATTGGTACCCCACATGGCAGCCATTTTTCTAAATAAATAAGCTTGCTCATTGCTATGTTTAGCAGAACCTAAAAGGTAAACAGAATCAGGTCCTGACTGCTCACGAATTGATAACATTTTGTCACCGATTTCTTCAATCGCCTGCTCCCAGGAAACTTTTTTCCATTTACCGCCAACCAGTTTAGTTGGATATTTCAGACGGCGCTCACCATGACCATGTTCACGTACGGACGCGCCTTTTGCACAATGCGCGCCTTTACTGATGGGATGATCAAAGGCAGGTTCCTGACCGGTCCAGACGCCATTTTGAACTTCAGCAATAACACCACAACCCACGGCACAATGGGTACAAATGGATTTAACTTTTTTGATAGCGTTGCCTGACGATACTGACACAGCTGCTTCGGCTTTTTTTATCATCGAAGGAGTAAACATTGTGGTCAGCGCTGCACCGCCTGCCACTAAACTTGAATTGTGCAAAAAGTCGCGACGACTCATGCTCCATCCGCCCAAACGAGCAGACTTCCCATTACCAATCTGAGTTGTTTTATCAGTATCGTGAGTAACTATTTGATCTGATTTTTTGATTAGCTTCATAGTTCTATCCTCTGCCGCCATGTATGATTAAGATCGAGTGCGATCAGATCGCTGCGCTCTTGTAATAATCTGCAATATGTTGAGTCAGTCGGTAACCGTCTTTTTCTGCAGGCTCCATGCCTGCTTCAGTTTCAGCAACACTGGCAATTGCTTTTCCTGCTACGGCCGTGACTGCTACTCCCGTTGCCGCTGCTATCGAACCTCGTAAAAAATCACGACGTTGTGCATCCAGATCCTGTAAACCTAAGCGTTGTTCTTTTTTACACATAGCTATTACCCTCTGAATTTAAATCTGCTATCTAAATCTGATCATTAAATAATGATGCGCATGCAGCAAACAAATCTTAAACGCTCATCGACAGATATTGTTTTTCAAAATTAAAAAATGCCTGACCAAACCGCGCAACCGCACGATAAAAAACAGCTGATTTTGCTTCGCTTAAATCGCTGAAAAACTGTCCCAGCCAGGACGAAATATGTGCATCAAAAAAGTTTGCCTGTTGGTCTAAATTTCGTCCCTCATTTATCAGCATGACCATCACTTCGCACAAGGCCGCCACATGATCTTCAGGCTCGCAAGTCCCGTCATTACGCTCAAACCCCATCGTTGCCAGATCATCACGCAAAACACCTAAAGGTTTTTCCATGAGAAACCCGGTGAGATACCAGGAACCGTACGGCACCAGTTCACCTCGCCCTAAACCGATGAACAATGCATGAAATTCATCATCCAGCTCCATGGGGGTTGCTGTCCGAGCAGAAAGGCCAAGCATCGTCATGGCGATGGCAAAATCATCTTTCTCCTCAATCACATCAGCTAACCCGGTAACCGTATTCAATACCTCTTGCTGTGGTGGTTGCCGCAATAACGTCGCCAACAGGCTGTAGGCGCCCGCACGGTATTGATGCTCCAATAATTGATGCTCCAATAATTGACTCTCGGCTAATTGTTCGTCGGCTGAATCGTTCCTCCGATTCGACATTTCAACTCGGGTCTGATCACCCTGAAGCTGATCAGCTCGGGTCTGATTAACCCGAGTTTGAATAACAAAGTCAGTTGACGGTTGTGCCTGCATAATCATTGTTTCCTCATACTTATCTTTCATATGCAACCACCGCGCCAATAATTGATGGAAATAAATAACCAATAATGCAAATAATTCATAAGCGATTACCCAAAATGATCAACTTGTGTGTTTCTCTACTAAAAACTGAGGATTAAAATGCACGCAATTGTCCATCACAAGCAACCACTACCAGCGACCGTCATTAGCCAGACAGTCACTTTCAGGCATCACCATCAGACTGACCGCATTGCTTCCTCATCTTGTATTACATCTACCACACGACAGTCCTCACACATCATCAGACGTTGCTTTGCACGCTCGGTCTTAAACATGTAATGCCCCGCGAGTTTCTTTGTCATGTTGTCTATCAGTGATTTTGTGGCGAAGGCTTTCCCACAGGTGATACAGCAGAAAGGGGCCTCTTCATGCAAGGTGACAACACCACGACGACGCTGCGCATTAGTAATCAATCTTGGTTCCAGGGTAATGGCCTGTTCTGGACAGGCGGATGCACAGATGCCGCATTGCACACAATTGATTTCGTGAAACTCGAGTTTCGGCGAATCATTACCGGCATCAATTGCTTTAGACGGGCAAACTGATGTGCAGCTCATACACAAGGTACAGGCGCTAGCATCAACAACAATACGCCCAAAAGGTGCTTGCTCTGGTAAGACTATGATCTGTTGTGCAAGATTATTTTGTAGCCGGTTGCTTTGCTGATATAGATGGTCAATGGCTAACAGGGCCGTTCGGCGTTTTTCCACTGAGCCCACAAAATCTGCAACCGCAAAATTTGCCGCATCCACAAGATTGGAATCGTTTTCAACATCACATTGCTGATGAAGTGACCGGGGATCAACAACACGGATTAAGCGTTCTTTATAGCCCAATTCGTTATAACCCAGGCCAAGCAAAATTTTGTCTGCCGTATTGAGCTGTAGATACAAAAACTCAGCGACACTATCAGGCAACGATCCAGCATCGATCAGCAATACACTTTTTGCACCATAGGCCAGCGCTGACAGCCAGACCTCCATGCCTACACTTGCCAGTTCCTCAACCTCCACAAGCAGTAGATTGGCTGGCTTATTGTTCAAGAATTCGTTATTCAACAACTCGACCTCATCAGCAGCTACAAACGCGATCACGGGATTACTGCCTTCTGCTTCAGCATAACTTTTCAATAAGGTACGGACTAAACGCAATGTGTCTGTCATTTTAGGGTAAACATAACGAATAGCGCCTGTTGGACAAACGCTGGCACAAATCCCGCCCCCCTGACAAAGATTTGGATTAACCATCACCGATTCCATTAAAGAAGTAATTGCTTGCGTCGGACAGGCATCAATACAATTAGTGCAACCGGTAATGCCAGAACGCCCATGGGCACAAATTGATGCGTCGTAATTAAAATATTTAGGTTTTTCGAAAGTACCGGTAAGCCCTTTCAACTCTTCTTCGACCTGGGTTAAATAAGGCTCTTCGGTAATGGCAGTGAGATAACCCGGCGGTTTTATCGGCATGGTTAGCAGCGGCTCTACTGATAAATCGAGTATAAGATCCACATTCAGCGTTTCGTAATTTGCCTGTCCTTGTTCACCCAGAAAAACATTAAAATTACCTAAATAACCTTCAATCTGCAGGCGACGGTTGCCCACGGGGATGGTCGGAACTCCCGGCTCTACAGCGCCGTCGAGCAATATTAGCTGCGCAGTTAAATTGCCTGTCAAACGCGTAGCAAATTCTTGTGCCTCAATATTTCCGATGACAGCAACCCTGCCACGTGAGCTGTATTGAATCAGGCTGGTTGATTCAGAGGATAGCGTTTCAATAGCTGCCATTGCGATGGCATTTGCACGTGCATTACGTTTGTCATGCAAGGCTTGCGCGTCATTAGTCATGATTTAGACTCGTGTTTTGACTTGTTGTTTTTGATAATTTTTTTGCCCACTGTGGTTTCAACCTCGGTGTTATTATCGGCCTCACTATTTTCAGCAGAGGGCTTAATGTTGTTTTGCATGCTGTTATGACTATTGCCTGGTATGTCGTTTTCATTGTCCGCTTTCACTAACGGCACAGTATTGAAAGCCTGACCCTTAACACCTGTTTCGGCAACTGTCAGCGTTTGTGATAAATCCAGCTGTGTTTGGCTTACTCCCTGATGGCGTGTCACGATGTTATTTTCATCAGCATGGTCTTTGTTATCGATATCCTTGATGCCGTCATTGTCAGATAATTGTGCTTTTTCTTGCAGCAATTGCTCTGATATACGCTGAGCTTTCAGCTCAATTTGATGCTTCATATCAGAAGTTACAATGTCGCCTAGTTTTTTGAACTGGGTAAAATCATCATCATAATCATCCAGGCCATCACAGATATTAAAGGCTTCGCAGTGAAACAATTTTCGCAGCGCCAGTTTCCGTAACGTTTCACTGACACCGGGTGAAAGAAAGTCAGTGTAATCAGAATCAGGCGTCAAGGTTTTTATGTCCGGCATATCTTCATCAGTCAATATTTTTACAGGCGTTTCTGATTTACCATCAACTTCATTTGCTTCAACTACGGTATCTGTCGTCGCCGTACTTTCAATGTTATGTTTGGCCTCATGTTTCAGTCGCGACCAACGTGTAACAAAGTTTGTAGCCGGACTTTGTTCTTCATCGGCAACAAAAAATTTTGAGCGGCTCATCGAATTGAATGCTCCGACTCTTTTTCCCGCCAATCTTTACGTTTTCGTTTTTTGCGCTTCTGAGGGCAGTAATGCGTGAGTACAAACGCTTCTGTCCAGCGATAGAGTTCAGGCGGCATATCGACAGCAAATACCGTATCGTCACCTTCTAAATAGGCATGTGCTTCATCAAAGCTGAGGCTGACAATAAACGGTTTAGGCTCATCACTGTCGTCATCCTGACGTACTACAACGAAACAGTGTGGCGATGGTGCCATTAAGTTACGGTAATAACTGTCACACTCATCAATGTACAACTTAACTTGATAACCGGAATGTATGTGCAGCTGTACATCATTTTCAATGTGGGTGACAGCTGTTTTATCTGCCTGCTCCCGCTTATCAGCTGGAGTATCACCAGCAGTATCACCCACGGTCACGCCAATAGCCGTCCACACATAATCTATCCATGGGCTTACTTTCGCCGGGCGCCGTTCCATAATCACCGTCACCGGAAAATGATCGGGTAAGGTTGTTGCTGCCCCTGCTATTTCATCAATCATCAGTTTTCATCCATCAGCTCACATTAGGGTCGCTGTAAATGTTTACATTCAATTCATCAAGCAAGTTACGTACCAGTTTAATGCTGTTATAAATTCATCAGCACAAGCCAATGTTTCATAGTCAAAAACATCAAGCGATAAAGGTTAGTGATATCAAAATGCGACAAAATGTCCGTTAATCACCATTCGGATGAGACAAATTACCCCACCATAAAATAGCGAGCAGAGTTTTCAGGGTTTCTAAACAAGAAAAAATGACAGGTAAATGCCTGCAACTACCATCTTATACAGATAGCCGCAATTAATTGTATTGATCAATCAGAGTAGGAACAGTTCTTGCTTTATGTTCTATGTTTATGAACGATTTTCGAGGCCCGCGGATGGAGACAACATTCGACCACTTATCGACTCAGCAAAATGACCAGCCGGCTCCGCAAACAGCATTAATCGATCGTTTTGGTCGCAAAGTCACCTATTTAAGGATATCGGTTACCGATCGTTGTGACCTGAGATGTGTTTATTGCATGTCGGATGATATGCAGTTCGTGCCCCGTGCTCAATTGCTTACGCTAGAGGAAATTATTCGTATCGGAAAGTCATTTGTAAATCTGGGGGTGAACAAAATTCGCATTACCGGTGGCGAACCGCTGACGCGCCGTAATGTTTTAAGCGTATTTGAAGAACTGGGACAACTGGATGGCCTCACAGATTTAACCATCACTACAAACGCGACCCAGCTAACACGATATGCCAGGGCACTACACGATGCTGGCGTTACCCGAGTCAACATCAGTCTGGACACCATAAGACCCCAACGATTCAGTAAAATCACACGCGTTGGAAAACTGCACAAAACACTGTCTGGCATCGATGCAGCGTTAGCCGCCGGCTTTCAAAAAGTTAAAATAAATACCGTTGTGCTCAAACACATGAACCATGATGAGGTCACTGATTTAGTTGCGTTTGCCAGAAATCGAGGCATGGATATTAGCTTCATAGAAGAAATGCCATTGGGCATTGTCAATGATCATGTGCGTGCACAAACCTATTATTCAAGCGATGAAATTCTTGCCGACTTACGTCAGCACTATGAACTAATCGCCACCACTGAAAAAACAGGCGGGCCTGCACGTTATTATAAAATGCCCGACAGTGACTCTCGCGTCGGTTTCATTTCGCCACACAGCCACAATTTTTGTGATACCTGTAACCGAGTAAGGCTAACCGCAGAAGGACGATTATTGTTGTGCCTGGGACAGGAACACGCTAAAGATTTAAGGCGCGTAGTACGCTCCCATCCCGGCAATGACGAAGCGCTGCACAAAGCAATCATTCAATCCATGTTGATCAAACCAAAAGGTCATGATTTTGATCTAAATACACAGGAAGTTATATTGAGACACATGAATACCACTGGAGGTTAGTGATGATTAATAATAAAACAGAAGATATTTTGTATAAACCTGAAATGACCGACGCCGGTTTAGACGCCTCAGCGCCAGTCAGTGCCGTTGATGAATTTTGCAAGATACGAACAAGTTACATTGCAGCAGAACGTCCGCTAACTATTTACCTGGATAAACGTGAAATTGTCACCGTTATGACGCTAGGCACACAACCTGAATTGTTGATATTAGGATGGTTGCGAAATCAAAACATGGTCTCCGATATCAAAAATATAAAATCCATACAGGTGGACTGGGAAACTGATTCAGTGGCCGTTACAATGCATCAGTCAATAGAAAATATCGACGAAAAGCTAAATAAACGAACCATAACCACAGGTTGTGGCCAGGGAACGGTATTCGGTTCGCTTATGGATAATATCGAAAAAATCAAATTGCCTGAAATAACGATTAAACAGTCAACAATATATGAATTACTAAAAAACCTGAACGATTATAACGAAGTTTATAAACGTGCTGGTGCAGTGCATGGTTGTTCACTTTGTGAACAATCAACTATTTTACGCTTCGTCGAAGACGTTGGTCGGCATAATGCAGTTGATGCCATTGCCGGTCACATGTGGCTGAATCAAATAGCAGGCAATGACAAAATATTTTACACAACCGGGCGACTCACCTCGGAGATGGTAATCAAAGTTGCGCAAATGGGCATTCCTGTCCTGCTGTCGAGGTCAGGTGTTACACAAATGGGTCGAGAACTGGCTCGCAAAGTTGGCGTGACATTGATAGCACGAGCCAAAGGCCACCATTTTTTAATTTACAACGGCACCGAATTTATTCAATTTGATGCAACACCAAAATCTGCAGGCAGCAGCAAAGCAACGGCTAAAGTACAACAACTTAGAACCTGATATGTCTGCAGTCTTACAAACTGAGCTTGATACCGGCCTGGTTTACATGAGTGTAAAACAGGTCGCTAATTATTTACATCTGAATGAAAAAAAAATCTATGCTTTAGTTTCTGAAGATAGAATTCCTGCAACTAAAATTACCGGAAAATGGATGTTTCCACGAGAGCTTATTGATAAATGGATGTTTGATTCGTCACATGGCGGTTTGCTAACAGACAGACTTATTATTGCTGGCAGCGACGATCCTTTACTTTATCGCGTTGTGCTTGACTACGCTACGTCTACCGGCGCTTATGCTCTAATTAGCTACAGCCCAACAGCAACGCAGTTAGGGCTTAATTTATTAGAATCACGTCGTATTGATGTATGCGGTATTCATTGGGGGCCCGACACCGAAAGTCGGATCCGCCATCCGGCATTGCTCAAACAGCACTCAGAATCAAATAATTGGGTACTGATACATGCCTTTAGACGTGAGCAAGGATTAATGCTAAATACAAATACGCTTACACCTAATCAAACTATTGAAGAAATTTTTAACAGTCAGTTGCGCTGGTCGTTACGACAAAACGGCGCAGGTGCTCAACGATTTTTAATGGAGCAGTTATGTCATTTTAATTTAAACGTGGACGACCTTAACGTTGTCTCCACTGCATTGTCAGAACGTGAAGCGGCCGCTTCTATCGCTATGGGTATTGCAGATATTGCTCCCGGGGTACGCGCCGCAGCGAAAGAATATGGACTTGATTTTATTTCTTTTGGTTGGGAGTCTTTTGATTTAGCGATACCAAAAGCAATATGGTTTCGGCGATTATTTCAGGAGCTAATCAACCGACTCAAATCACCCGCCTGCCAACAACTAGCAGACAACCTGACTGGATACGATTTAAGTAAAACAGGTGAACTTATCTGGGGAGATGACTAGCCCTGATTAATTGTAGTGGCTTATTCTGAAAGGTTGATACTCTGATTTCGGTATAACCTGACAAAGGAGAAAAGCCGACCCAAAGTCGACCTTGAGCATATTATGGCGAGAACCTGGCAGAAATATCGGCAGAACCATTCGATGCGCCGTGTTGGCCTGATTTATTTTCCTGATCAGCAAAAGGCACTGGCGGGTATGAAGCAGCAGTTAAGAACAGGTGGTAAGGTTGTAGCCATGGTGTATTCCACGGCCGAAACCAATCCATTTTTTTCGATTCCTGTTTCTATCATTCGTCATCGCGCTAAACTTCCCGCACCTCTGCCGGGTCAACCTGGGCCTTTTAGCCTGGGCGGGGAAGGTAAACTGGAAAATGTTTTTTTGCACAGGCGGGTTTTAGAAACATAGAAGTTGAAACCATTAATGCACCGGTTCGGGTGTCATCGGCGCCAGAATGTTTACAGTTTGAGCAGGAATCGTTTGGTGCACTGCATCAAATGCTGGCAGGTTTGTCGGATATGGAGCAGGATGAAGCCTGGTGTAAAATTGAACAGGCGTTAACGCAGTTTGAAACCAATGGTCAATTTAAAGGGCCCTGCGAAATGCTGGTAGCCGTTGGATCTAAATAAACTGTTCGAAATAAAGGAGAGCAGCATGTCCAAATTAGCAATAGTACAAAAATCGCCGGTTTTTCTGGATAAGCAAAAAACTATCGACCTTGCAGTGACTACCGTTGAGGAAGCCGCAAATAATGGTGCAGAGCTGGTGGTATTCAGCGAAGCCTTTATACCGGGTTATCCAACCTGGATCTGGCGACTAAGACCCGGTGGCGACTGGGACCTGTCAGAAGAATTGCACGCGAGATTACTAAACAATGCTGTGGTTATGGAATCCAGTGATTTAATTCCACTGTATGCGGCAGCGAAAAAACACAACGTGACTATTGTGTGTGGTATCGAAGAGCGCGACAGCAAACTAAGCCAGTCGACAATATATAACACGGTTCTAGTTATCGGTGCTGATGGTACGCTGTTGAATAAACACCGTAAATTAATGCCCACTAATCCAGAACGCATGGTGTGGGGGTTCGGCGATGCATCTGGTTTAAAAGTGGTTGATACAGCCGTTGGGCGTGTGGGCACATTATTATGTTGGGAAAACTATATGCCGCTGGCTCGTTATGCCCTGTATTCACAAGGTGTCGAGATTTACATTGCGCCGACTTACGATAGTGGTGATGGCTGGATTGGCAGCTTACAACACATCGCAAGGGAAGGCTGTTTCTGGGTGGTGGGTTGTGGAAATCTCATGAAAGGCAGCGATATTCCACCGGACTTTCCTGAGAGAGAAATGTTATACCCGGATGCCGAAGAGTGGGTGAACCCTGGTGATTCGATTGTAATTGCTCCCGGTGGTGAAATTATTGCCGGCCCAATGCGAGAAGAAACCGGTATTTTATATTGTGATGTCGATCGAGAAAAAGCCAGTATTGCCAAAAGAACCCTTGATGTCACCGGGCATTATTCACGCCCCGATATTTTTCAACTTCACGTGAATACTCAGCCACAATCTCCCGTGGTATTTGAAGATTAAAGTCAGAGGATGGGTTACAAGAGAAAGATTAATATTCACTGAATGACAACTAAAGTGTGACAGTCGATGCCATACGAAAATAGCGAAGGTCTCTTGTTGACCCAGGCTGTGTGAAAAGTCGGAATAAATTGGGCCGGTGGTGAGCCGGCCCTAAATATGAAAGGTTTAGTATCAATATAGTGATAGTGAAATCCACTTGAAGGAAATTATTGCCCAATATCGGCTGCCATTTACCACTTTCAAATATCACTAATACTTTTCACACAGCCTGGGCCGGATTTCCGCGCTCGTGATAATGAATTGACAGGGCGTTACCGGCCGATGCTGTTGAAAAACTCTTTTTTAGTGGCTGTTAAAAATATTTAAGCTTTTCTAACAGGTTTTATGTTTTTAGATACGGTTAGGTACAATACGAAGTCGATCTCTCAGTAGAAATCCGCACAATAACTTATAAGCAATATTTATGTTGTGTTTTTGTAAAAATGCCCATTAGATGAAAAATTGGCTTTTTATAATTT
>RCNF010000586.1_pt1 | contig 23318 bp, 22 predicted proteins | sample 2041311 | NCBI WGS metagenome assembly RCNF01 (sample SAMN09708228, study PRJNA481090) | Marine sediment metagenome, whole genome shotgun sequencing project. | biome: marine sediment; feature: ocean; material: sediment; isolation source: Sewage treatment plant 2 marine sediment (STP2) ... | reverse complement strand
CCTCCTTTGGTAAATGGGTTTCTGCCGCTTGCTGATTTACTGTTCACTCTAAATACAGGCGTGTTTTCCGAAAGTTGGTCGGATCCGCCTGATTTTATTTTTCTTCGGCGAAATACTTCATCGCCGCGACTGTCTTGCCGTCGGTGAAGATCCGCAGTTCGAGCGGCGCGGGTTCAGCCGACCGGAACCTGACGGTATATTCCGCCGCACCCTGATGCACCAGCAGGAGGCTCTTATCGTCGACCTCCATCTGGTAGGCAGCGCCCTCGCTCGATCTGATAGACTCGAAGGAAGAGCCTTCCTCGAATCCGAGGAGTATGCTGGCGTCCATATCAGATTGAATCTCTATCGTGACCGTTACCGATCCGCTCTCGAATACAGGCAAAATGCTGCCCTTAACTCCGAAGGCATCGAATCTCTCTGCCGTTTCGTCCTCACCCTGAGACGCGCCGATAGTCGCCCCGTACCCCGGGCCATCCGGTGTGCGGTCAGGGAGCTGTTTGATCGCTGCGAACAGTATGAATCCTGCCGCGACCCCGGCCGCGAATATGGGGACGAACGACCGCCAGAAATTACGGCCGTTTTCCGGACGTTCCATCTCTTCTTCACGTGACCGTCCGTAGACCGCCGCGAAGATCTTTTCCCTCAGCTCTGGTGGAGGTGAGACGTCGGCGGTGTTGTCTATCGCCCCGACCGCCTCACGGAGTTCCTCGTAATATTTCCCCGCCTCCGGATCGGACCTCACATACTTGGCGAGCCTCTCCCTGTCCTCGTCCGATATGATCCCGTCGATCTCCTCGTTCATCATCCTTATGTATGTTTCGTCTATGCTCATGACCTACCCCGCCCCGGTTAGTATTTCTTTCATCCGCTGTCTGGCCGAATAGAGCCTGGACTTCACAGTCTTCTCCTGAATCCCCAGCACCTCGCTGATCTGACGGTAAGAGAGGTCGACGAAGTGCCTGAGGATGATGACCACCCTCTGGTCCTCGCCGAGTCTCCTGAGAGCCGTCTGCACCATTCCGTCCGATTCCGCCCGTATCAACTGCTGCTCCGGACTGGGAGCGCGGGAGGGAGGGTCGAATTCGATGTGCACGATCCTGCTCTGTCTTTTTACCTGATTGAGGGATTCGTTGACGCCCATCCTGTAGAGCCAGCTGAAGAACTTCCTCGAAGGATCGAAGGTCCCCAGCCTTTCGAAGGCCTTTACAAATACTGTTTGTGTGACGTCCATGGCATCCTCGTAGTCGCCGCAGATCCTGAAAGCAAGATTGAAGATCCGCCGCTCGTACTTCTCCACCAGCCTTCCGAACGCTTCCCTGTCTCCATTGAGCGTTTCAAGGACCAGTGATGAATCCGTTGTCGACATAAATACATACCAACCCTGAAAAAGTTGGCAGGCCGGTATGGAAAACGTCCTCCGTCCGGCGCACTGGATGGCCGGTGACGGAGGACGATACCGGTATGCCGGATCGTGCCACAGCCGTCACACTCGTGCTGCAGGTATATTGTAAATGTCATGGACTTGAGAGCTTGTGGATCAGAGTAAAATAGTTTTTACTTGATGTCAAATATAAAGTCAAAACCGGCGATCGTGAAGATATCGCGGATGTGAGGGGTCATGTTGATTATTTCGAGCTTGTGGCCGCTGTCGATCAGTCTCTTCTGGGTACCGAGCAGGAGGCCGAGCCCTGCGCTGGAGATATAGCGCAGCTCTCCGAAATCGATCTTTACGGTAGCCTGGACCTTCTCGAGGACCGCCCTGGTCATATCGATCTGGTTCGAGTCGAGCCTTCCGGCGAGTCTTATAGTTCCGTCTCCCGCAACCGATATATCGAACGTCATCTTTCCTCCAGGCGCTTCGTTGCCGTGACGACCAGTGTGCCGTCATCGTAATCATAATCGAGGCTGTCCGCCATCTTTTTTACCAGGTGTATGCCGAGGCCGCCGGGCTGTCTCTCCATCAGGGGCGCTTCAGTATCCACTTCGCCGAGCGCGTTGCCGTCGAATGCCGTGGTTTCCCGGTCGGTCAGGCGGATCGTCATCAGGTTGCCGTCCAGTTCTATATCGACATCGATCTCATCGCTCCCCTTCGCGTGACGAACGAGGTTGGTGAAGAGCTCTTCGAGGGTCAGGTCGAGAAAATACGACTCTGAATCCTCCAGCCCGTTCCCGTTCTCGAACTCCGCAGCGAAGGAGAATATAGCGTCGAGCGATCCGATATCTCTTCTGAACTTTCTCCGCATGGCTGGACATGATAAATGCAATCGCGTTCTGATGCAAGCGGACTTCCTTGACATGTCCCTTTATCTGACGGAAACTGTAACCATTCTGAAAGATAAATATTCATGGAGGTAACGCGATGAAGATCGGAATGATCGGGCTCGGGAAAATGGGCGGCAATATGGCTGAACGTCTTTTAAAGGGTGGGCATCAGATCGTCGGGTATGCCCGTCACAAGGAGGCCGTCAAGGCCCTCGAGGACAAGGGTGGAACTGGGGCGGGCTCGGTAGCTGAACTGGCAGGGATGCTCGATGCGCCTCGCATCGTCTGGATAATGGTGCCGGCCGGAGGCCCTGTCGATTCTGTGATAGAGGAACTGCTGCCGCACTTCGACAAGGGCGATATCATCATCGACGGCGGCAACTCGAGGTATACAGATACGAAAAGACGCGCAGCGGCCCTGCAGGAGGCCGGATTCAGGATGGTTGATGTCGGCACGAGCGGTGGTATATGGGGGCTCGCTGCAGGGTACTCAATGATGGTGGGAGGAGAGAAGGAGACAGTCGATATCCTCAGGCCCATCCTCGAGACTCTCGCTCCGGCGCCGGATAAAGGCTGGGGGCATGTCGGCCCGTCGGGCGCTGGCCATTTCGTCAAGATGGTCCACAACGGGATCGAGTACGGGATGATGCAGGCATTTGCCGAGGGATTCAATGTCATGAAGGCGAAGGAGGAGTTCGGCATCGATCTTCATGCAGTCTCAGAGATATGGCGGCACGGAAGCGTCGTCCGCTCCTGGCTCCTCGACCTGATCGCCGACGCCCTGGACGGCGACGAGGATCTAGCCGGCATTGCTCCGTTCGTCTCCGACTCGGGTGAGGGCAGGTGGACGGCGATCGAGGCGATCGATCTCGGCGTCCCCGCGCCTGTCATCACGCTGGCGCTTTCCGAGAGATTCCGCTCCCAGGACGACAACTCATATGCCGACCGGCTTCTCGCCGCGATGAGAAACCAGTTTGGCGGGCACGAGGTGAAGTCAAGATGAGTATCCCGTCTCACATCTTCACGATATTCGGGGCAAGCGGTGATCTGACGAAGAGAAAGATAATGCCCGCTCTCTTCCATCTCTTCGCCGAGGGCAGGATAGGTTCCGACTGCATTATTGTCGGCACCGGAAGAAAGCATATGGACGATGAGGCTTTCAGGGCCCTCACGCTCGAGGCTCTCGCCGAAGCGGGACTCGGCGGGGGAGAGAACGCTGCGAAATGGTGTACAGGATGTGTTTTCTATCACTGCCTCGGGGACGGAGAGATCGAGAATTACAGGCTTCTCGGGGAAATGCTCACCAGGCTGGAGAACACTCACGGCATCCCCGGAAACAGGGCCTTCTATCTCGCACTGCCGCCCAATGCCTTCCCGCCGGTTATCGAGAATATCGGCGAAGCGGGGTTGCAGAAATCGGAAGGATGGTCGAGGCTCATCATCGAGAAACCTTTCGGCCGGGACCTCGATTCCGCTGTTAAGCTCAACGAACATGTCCACCGCTGGTTCGATGAGGACCAGATCTACAGGATAGACCACTACCTCGGGAAAGAGACGGTGCAGAACCTCCTCGTATTCCGGTTCGCCAACGCGATGTTCGAATCGATATGGAACCGCGACCGGATCGATCATATCCAGATAACGGTAGCCGAGGCTCTCGGCGTCGAGCACAGGGCGAGGTACTACGATACGGCCGGCGCTGTCAGGGACATGATCCAGAACCACATCGCCCAGCTGCTGACCCTGATAACGATGGAGGTTCCGGGCGCCTTCGAGGCCCGCGCGATCATGCAGGAGAAGGTCAAGGTGCTGAGAAGCATCATGCCTCTCCAACCCGGGGACATAGTGCTGGGGCAGTACGGCGCCGGGGACGGGATGCCGGGGTACCTCGATGAAGAGGGGGTCGACGGGGATTCCGTGACGCCGACCTTCGCCGCGATAAGGCTGCATATCGATACGTGGAGATGGAAAGGGACACCGATCTATATCAGGACGGGCAAAAGGATGCCGGTGAAGACGACGCAGATCTCGGTCGTGTTCGAGCATCCGCCTGTCTGTTTCTTCCAGACAATGGAGGGATGTACGCTTCGTCCGAATGTCCTGAATATCATGATCCAGCCCGACGAGAGCTTCACACTTTCATTCGATGTGAAGAAACCGGGTGAGCCCTTTACTCTCGAACCGCAGGACCTCCACTTCAGCTACGGCGATACTTTCGGCAGGCTGCCTGACGCGTACGAGACCCTTCTTCTCGATATCATGACAGGTGACCAGACACTCTTCGTCCATGCCGACGAGGTGGAGGCTTCATGGAAACTCTTCACGCTTGCGCTCGGCGAAGGACTGCCCGTGGGACATGGGGGCCGCAGGAAGCTGCGGAACTCCTGATTCATGACGGGCGCAGCTGGACTGTCAGGCAGGGCGGGTAGAGATGCTGAGCAGCCTGCGGGTCTTCGACGACCTCGAATCGATGAGCGCGGCTGCCGCCTCGGCGGTCGCTGAACTTGTCGAGGCCTCAACAGGCTCTTTCTCGATCGCCCTCTCAGGCGGCAGTACTCCGCTGAGGTTGTACGAACTGCTCGCCGCGAGATCGATCAGCATCGACTGGGAAAAGATCCACCTCTTCTGGGGAGACGAGCGATTTGTCCCGGCCGATTCCTCTGAAAGCAACTTCGGAAATGTCCGCTCAGCACTTGTTGAGAAGATCGATATACCCGAAGAGAACATCCATCATGTCCATGTAGATGCTGCTTCGGCGATCGAAGCAGCTGCGATCTACGAGAAGGAACTGAGGGAATACTTTGGGATCGCTGAAAATGGATACCCATCATTCGACCTGATCCTTCTCGGTCTTGGAGATGACGGGCACACCGCATCGATATTCCCCGGTGATCCGGTGATCGAGGAGCGGGAGAGATGGGCGGCCGCGGTCACAGCTCCTGCTGGCATCGAGCCGCCTGAACGGATAACGCTGACCCTTCCGGTCCTCAACGCCGCGAAGAATGTCTTCTTTCTCGTATCGGGAGAATCGAAGGCTGACGCGCTGCACGATATCCTCTTCATGGGCAGAATGGCGGCTGAGCAATATCCCGGAGCCTTGATATCGCCGGACGGGTCCCTGGTCTGGTATGTCGACAGCAGTGCTTATGGCGGCGATCTCGATCCCTGACCTCTATACGGGGAATGCTTGAATATATCCCCGGCAAAGGTTAGTCTGTTTCCCGACAATATGTACATTTGAAAGGAGACCCCGATGAAATATTTGACGATCCTGCTGCTTGCGGCCTGCATCCTTATGCCCTCGGCTTCATGGAGCGGCAAGTACAACCTCGAGCACAAGGCGATAGCTACGGTTGAGCTGCCCAAGCCGAAGCTCACCAGCGATTTTTCCATAGAGAAGGTCCTAAACGAACGCAGGTCAGTAAGGAACTATCATGATGAGCCGCTGACGCTGGAAGAAGTCTCCCAGCTTCTCTGGTCGGCGTACGGGATCACATATACAAAAGAGGGCCTGCCCGATTTCATCCGCGGCGGTTTCAAGACGGCCCCGTCTGCAGGTGCCCGTTACCCGCTCGAGATCTACCTGGTCGTGGGAGACGTCAAGGGACTCCTGCCGGGGATATACTGGTACGTGCCTGAGGGACATGTCATCCACAGGCTCGCCGACGGTGATGTCCGTCTTGACCTTCAGGCTGCCTGCCTGAGCCAGAAGTTTGCCGGTGAGGCTCCCGTTTCTATCGTCTGGTCCGCCGTCTATGAAAGATGCACAGAAAAGTACGGCGAGCGGGGACATGATCGCTATGTCTGCATGGACCTCGGTCACTCGGCGCAGAACGTCTACCTGCAGTGCGGCTCGCTGGGGCTCGGCACATGTGCTATCGGGGCCTTTACTGACGACGCGCTCAAGAAACTGATCGGGATGACAGAAGAGGAAGTGCCTCTCTACGTGATGCCTGTCGGCAGGCTTCCAAGGAAACACGAGAAGTAATGATAATTCTGGACAGGCCCTACGTATCAGACATCCTGGCAGAGACCCTTCAGCGCCTCCGGACACCGGTGCTACGCAATGCCGTTTCCGAAAAGGTGGCCGCTGAGTACGACATCGAATTGATCGACGGTGAGGAGTTCGCCGCGAGGGCGAACGCGGAAAAATATCCACTGATCTACACCAGCTCCGAGGACGCTATCGGATGGATCGCTGAGAACCTCGGTCCGTCAGGGCTTCCCCACAGGATCGATCGGCTTAAGAACAAGATCAATTTCCGAAGCATGATCGAGGAGGATCATCCGGATTTCTTCTATGCAGGTATTGACGTGGAGGCTCTGCGACACCTGGACCCGTCCGAACTTCCCAAGCCTTTCGTTGTCAAGCCGGCTGTAGGATTCTTCAGTATGGCGGTTCGCAAGATAGAGACTGACGCCGATTGGCCGGCGGCTCTGAAATCGATAGAAGAGGACCTGGCTAATTTCGGAGGGATGTACCCCGGGCAGGTCTTCGATCCGGGCACGTTCATAATAGAGGAGGGGATAAAGGGAGAGGAGTTCGCGGTCGACGTTTATTACGATGAGACGGGCCGTCCCGTTATCCTCAATGTCCTTCACCATCTCTTTTCTTCAGGCACCGACGTCAGTGATACGACCTACGTGACCTCGAAGAATATAGTCGAATACGGGATACAGATGTTTACCGGGCCGCTCGCCAGGATAGGGAAGCAGGCCGATCTGAAAAACTTCCCGCTCCATATCGAGCTGAGGGTGGACGGCTGCGATATCGTCCCGATAGAGGCGAATCCGATGAGGTTCGCCGGATTCGGCGGAACCGATTTCGGATGGTACGCCTGGGGCATCAACACGCACGAGTATTTTCTCGAGAGAAAGATACCGGACTGGGAGGCGGTCTTTGAGGGGAAAGAGGATCGTGTCTACTCTATGTATGTCGCCTTCATCCCCGAAGAGATCCCGGTCTCAGGGGTCAAAGATATAGATTACGAAGGATTCGCGAAGAATTTCACAAAGGTACTGGAACTCCGTAAGACCGACTGGCGCGAGTACCGCGTATTCACCTTCGTCTTTTCGGAGACCGGCCCCGAGACCGCGTTCGAGATCGAGCGGAACCTGCAGCTAGATCTGTCACAGTATGTAGTTCTCAAGGACTGAGGAGGTCGTCCGTGTTCAAGAAAATGACAGCTTTTATATTCGCCGCACTCTTTCTCGTTCTCTCCGGATGTGGGGGAGGCGGAGATGACGGTACGACCGAGATAGTGATCTGGGAACAGAAGGACCCGGTGGAGCAGGTCGTCCTGAACCGGCAGCTCGACACGTACATGGCTGACCATCCCGGTGTGACCGTCTCTACGGTCCACTTCGAGACCGACCTTCTTCACAGTCAGTTCCAGACGGCCACACTCGCGGGCGGCGGCCCCGATCTCGTATACGGCCCGAGCGACAAGATCGGACCGTACTCCGTGATGCAGCTCATCATGCCGCTGGAAAACACTTTCGAAGCATCGTTCTTCGGCATGTACGAGAAGTCCTCGCTTGCGACTCTCGAAGGGCACATCTATGCCGTGCCCGATCAGATCGGAAACCATCTGATGCTGATCTACAACAAGGCGATGGTCAAGTCGGTGCCCAAAGATACCGACGAGTGGATAGAGATGTGCAAGGGCCTGACCGTCGATGCTAACGGAGACGGGATGCCGGAGATATACGGCGTGGTATTCAACTCAGTCGAGCCGTTCTGGCTCGTCCCGTTCCTCGGCGGATTCGACGGATGGGTGATGGACAAGAACTACAACCCTACACTCAACACGCCGGAGATGGCGAAGGCGCTCGCTTTCATGGCTGACCTGCGCAACAAACACAAGATATTGCCGAAGGAATGCAACTACGAGCTGAGCGACACGATGTTCAAGAAGGGGCAGGCGGCCTTTATCATCAACGGCCCCTGGTCACTCAAGGCATATATAGAGGTGGGGATGGATATCGGTGTCATGGCGATCCCGATGCTCACCGAGACCGGAAAGTATCCCGCGCCGATGGTATCGAGCAAGGGCTACTCGATAAGTGTCAACGTCAAGGATGAGAAGCTGGCCATGGTCAAGGATCTGCTCGTCTATCTGACATCTGAACCGGTTCAGAGAGAGATCACTTCCGAACTCAAGATCCTTCCCGCTGTATCCAGTCTTTTCACTGATGAAGCGCTGCTCTCTGACCCCGTGCTGAAAGGCTCCATGGAACAGGCCATGCACGGACAGCCGATGCCTTCGGTTCCAGAGATGCGCGCGATCTGGGACGCGATGAGGCCCTTCTACCAGTCAGTGATGGGAGGGAAGCTCGATCCTGCCAAGGCGGCCAAAGACATGCAGGAGCAGGCCGTCAGGAAGATCGCCGAGATGAAGGGGTAGGATCAGTCAGTGTAGGCCTGGAAAGATCTTTCCGCCGAGTATCTTCAGGTCCTCGAGTATGAGGTAGAGGCACGGTATCAGCAGCAGCGTGATACCCGTCGCGAAGAGTACGCCCCAGCCGAGTCCGGCAGCCATCGGTATCAGGAACTTCGCCTGAAGCGATCTCTCCATAAGCATCGGCGTCAGCCCGCCAAAGGTTGTTATCGATGTGAGAATGATCGCTCTGAATCGCAGTTCGCCGGCGGCGCTTATCGATTCCACAGCCGTCCTGCCGCCTTCGCGGATCCTGTTGGTCGCCTCGATCAATACCAGTGAATCGTTTACTACGACTCCCGAGAGACCGACTATCCCGAAGAGGCTCATCATAGTCAGGTCGTATCCCATCAGCTTGTGACCGAGTACCGCTCCGACCATTCCGAACGGGATTGCGGCCATTACGATCATGGGCTGCGTGAACGACCTGAACGGGATGGCCAGCAGGGCGTATATGAGGAAAAGCGCAATTCCGAACGATTTGAAGATCGAGCCCATGAACTCGCTGTCTTCCCGGCTGTCGCCTTCGATAGACAAGCGTACCTCGGGATGAGCTTCGCGCATCGCAGGGAGTATTGTTGTCTCCAGGGCACGGTTGACCTCGGTGGTGTTTGCCCGGCCCTCCTCGATATCGGCGGATACCGCGATGACCCGCTTCCGGTATGCCCTCTGGATCGTAGCGTAACCCTGGACAGTATTGACCTCGGCGACCTGCCTGAACGGGACCTCGGTCCCATCGGGAAGGCGGATCCTCATACTGCTGACATTGCCTATTGATCTGCGTTCGCCGTCAGGGTAACGCACCAGTACCTTGACCTCGTCTTCTCCGATCTGGAGTCGGAGCGCTTCGGCCCCGTAGAACGCGGCCCGTACCTGGCGCGCGAGATTGCCCAGCGTCATTCCGAGTGAGCGCGCTTCAGGTTTAAGCTTGAGCTGCATCTCCTGCTTGCCCGGCATGTAGTCGTCTGTGACCTCGGTCAGGCCGGGGTAGTCACGCAGCTCACCCTTCAGGCCCTCGACTGCCTCAAAGAGCCTGTCCGTATTGTCTGAGGAGAGGTGAACCTCTATCGGTGCGTTCGAGCTTCCGATCTGGCCCCTGAACGCAATAGATTCAGCTTCCGGTATGGTGCCGACCTTCTTGCGCCATTCGCTGACAAGGACCCTCGACTTCATGTTTCTCTTCTCACCCTCGAGGAGCTGGACATGCACCTGGGCGAGATTGCCGCCTGTCGCTACTCCTCCAAATGGTCCGCCGCCGCCCATGTGTACGCCGATGAGGGTGAAGTAATCCTCCATCACGGAGGGCGCGCTCTCGGGGCGTCTGGCGTCAGCCTCGGCCATTGTTTCGACTGCTGCCCGCTCTATATGGGCCAGCACTTCTTCGGTCCTGCTGACTGGAGTGCTCGGGGGCATGACGATTGAACAGATAAGGTTGTCAGCATCGAGGCGGGGGAATATAGTCAGCTTGATGCGCCCGCTCGCGATGAGTCCCACTGTCAGTATCAGCACAGCCGCTCCGACACCCAATGTAGCATATCTCCATTTAAGACAAAACGCGAGGAGACGTCGGTAAGGGCCTTTGATAACATCTTTTAACCATTTATCAAGCTTCTTCTGTTTCCGTTCGCCCGGATCGACGCAAAGGCTCTTGAACTGGCACCTCGCGAGGTGAGCGGGCAGTATCAGGAGGGCCTCGATAAGTGATCCGGCCAGAACGGCGATCACCACGACCGGGATATTTCTCATTATATTGCCGCGGGTACCGGGGATCATGAGAAGCGGCCAGAAAGCGGCCATCGTAGTCAGTACGGCAAAGATGACAGGCTTACTGACCTGCGTTGCTCCTGAAACAGCCGACTCGAAGGGGTCGAGTCCCTTCTCGCGCTTGCGGTAGATGTTTTCGCCTATGACGATGGCGTCATCCACCACAATTCCAAGTATTAATATGAAGGCAAAGAGTGAGATCATGTTGATCGATATGTTGAACATGGGCAGGAGTATCAATCCCGTTGCGAACGATATCGGGATACCCATAGTCACCCAGAAGGCGAGCCTCACGTTGAGGAAGAGCGAGAGCAGTACGATGACGAAGACGAGGCCGAGGGCCATGTTCTTGACGAGAAGGTTGATCCTGCTCTTGAGGATAAGCGAGCGGTCCCTGAAAAATACGATATCCATGCCTTCGGGCAGGTCGCCCTTGATATCGGCGACATAGCTCTTTACCGCGGAGGCCACCTTCAGTGCACTCTGGTCGGCGACCCGGTAGACCTCGACGAATGCAGCGGGCTTACCGCGAGTCGAGACCTTCAGATCATTGTCCTCATATCCGTCTGTAAGGGTCGCGATCTGTCCAAGGGTCAACTTTGAGCCGTCCGGATTAGTGACGATCGCGATGTCGGCATAGTCCCCGGCCGTATACCGGCGGCCCTTGGTGCGGATGAGGACAGTGCCTTCCTCCGATTTAACCGATCCAGCCGGGAGGTCCAGGCTCGACTGCTGGACTATCGATGACACCTGGTCAAGTGTGAGCCCGTATCTCCGGAGGTTGCTCTCCGAGATGTCGATATGTATCTCGGCCCTGCGAACGCCGAATATCTCGACCAGTGTGATACCGGGGAGGTTGACCAGGTCGGCCTTTATCTTCTCCGCAAGGTGCTTGATCGTCGGTTCGGGTGCGTCGCCGTAGAGGGCGATATTGATTACCTGGTTCTTACGTACGATCTGCCTGACGATAGGTTTCTCCGCCTCATTGGGGAAGGTCCTGATGCGGTCGACCTCGCTCTTGACCTCGTTGGTCAACAAGTCGAGATCCCAGTTGCTCAGTACCTCTATCGTTACCGACGCGAACCCTTCCCGGGCCGATGCGGTTATCTTCTTGATCCCCGCCAGGCCGGCGATACGTTCCTCTATCCTGCGGATGATCGCTTCCTCGACCTCTTCGGGAGAGGCGCCGGGATATTCCATCGATATCGAGATCATATCGGGGGCGAACTCGGGGAAGGTCTCTACCTTGATATTCTGAACGGTCAGGACTCCCGCAAGAAGCAGGAATATCATGAGGAGGTTGGCTGCCACATGATTCTCGGTAAACCAGCCGATAATCTTTTCCATCATCCGCCCGAGACCTCCGGCTTATCGTAGGTTACCTTGATTCCATCGGTGACGATCTTCATCGGGGATGTGACGATCAGTTCACCGTCCGCGATCCCGGACCGGATGAGGACCTCGTCACTGTCATATCTCGCAATGTCTACTTTTCTGAAACGGATCACGCCCTCGCCGTCGACGATATAGACAGTGTCCCCATCGTGGATCGCGCTGCGCGGGAGCCAGATCGCATCGGGCAGTTCGACTCCCTCGATCTCGACCCTCACGAATAGTCCGATCGCGAGAGGGGGCCTCTCATCATAGGGCCTGTCGACACGGACGATGACATTGACCATTCTCGTCCTGGCATCGATCCGTCCCTCGGTGCGCATCAGTTTCGCCGGCCGTTCGACTTCCTGTCCGGCGAGCGTAGCGATCACGATCGCCTCCGATGTGACCTCGTCTTCGGCCGTGAAGCCGGGCACGTTGATCCATTGCAGGTCTACATCCTCGAGCGGTACGGAGATCTCGGCCGCGTCAACGGAGAACATCGCTCCGAGTCTCTGGCCGATCCCGACGAACTGGCCGAGGTCCACCGACTTCGAACTGATCCTGCCATCGAAGGGGGCCTTTATCTCTGTTCTTTTGAGATAGAGTTTTGCCTTATCGAGATCCGCCATCGCCCCGGCCAGCGCCGCTTTCGCAGCGGCGAGCTGGGGTTCCTTGGCAACGAGGGGAGGGGGAGAGGTTCCGTCATCGTCGCTCTGGATCTTCCATTCCTCACGTGCCGCCTCGGCTTCTTCCTCGGTGAGCATCTGTTTGCTCTCGAAGTCCTTGACCCTTGCCTGGGCGGCCTTTACCGCGAGCTGATAATCCACTGGATCTATCCGCAGAAGGACCTCACCCTCTGAGAACATCCCGCCGTCAACCATGGCGGGGGACATGTAGACGACCCTGCCGCCTACCTGCGGGACGAGATCGATCTCACGAAGGGGAGAGACGGTGCCTTCGCCGGTGATCCTGACCCTCGTGGGGCCGACCTCCGCCGGTATTACGATGACCTTGGGAGCTGGCAGCGTCATCTTCTGCCTTACGACCTCTTCACGCGTTGACATCATCCCCGCGACGACAAGGACCGCGACGAGTATCATCGCGGCGATGACAGAGATCTGAAAGGCCACGGGCCTCTTGTCCCTGAATTCGAGTATCTTCTCCTTGAGACTCATCTGTTCTCTTCCTCCGTAGTATCAGGTTCGATCCAGTTCCCGCCGAGGGCGCGGTGAAGGGTGACGCGGTTGGTAAGTATGGCGAGATCGACGAGGACAAGACTGTCCTCTGCCTGAAATCTCGCCGTCCACGCATCGAGTACTGTTATATAGTCGACGAGGCCGCGGTCGTACCTGCTCTCTGCGATTGCGAGAGTGATGCGGGCCTTGTCGAGGAATACGAGTATGTATTCGCGTTTTTCGAGCTGTTCCTTGCGTGACAGCAGGGCGCTTTCAACCTCGGCGAACGCACCGAGTACCGTCTTGGCGTAGTCGGTCAGGCCCTGTTCGTACCTGGCCCTCGCCGCGTCCTTCTCGGTCATCAAGGTCCGCGAGTTGAATATCGGCTGGGTGATCCCGGCAAAGAGGTTCCAGAGGATCTGGTCCGGCCTGAAGAGCCCGTCCAGCTCCCTGCTCGTATATCCGTAACTGCCGGTAAGGGTTATCTGCGGGAAGAGATTGCCTATCGCCACGCCGTATCTCGCGTTGAGCGCCCGAAGCCTCTCCTCGGCGGCCCTCACATCGGGCCTCGACTCGAGAAGGTCTGAAGGCAGCCCTGCCGGAACGGGGGAGAGGCGCTTGAAATATTCCTCGGGCTGCTCCCTCGGCGGCGATGATTCTGGATACCGGCCGAGGATGACGGCCATCCTGTGCTGCAGAACTCCGAGGTCCTGCCTGTACTGCGGCCTGATCGATTCGGCGCTGGCGAGCGAGCGCTGCGCCTGTGTGAGATCGAGGACGCTCGTGAGACCGCGTTTGTAACGCGACTCTATCGTCCTTACGCTTTTCGAGTAACTGTCTATCAGGTCCTCGGATATCTGGATCCTTCGTTCGGTAGCCTCTATCTGGAAGTAAAGTGTAGCAGTCTCGGATATCACCGACTGTACAATTGTGGACCTGTTCTCTATCGACATGGCGAGGTCGGCGCGGGCCGCCTCGTGTGCCCTCGACCACTTGCCCCAGAGGTCCCATTCGTACGATGCGCCGAGAGATAGGTTCCAGCTGTCGGTCGAGCCTCCGACCGTGCCGCCCTGCGATGTCTGCGCGTCGGGAAGTTTCTGTCTCCGAAAGTCGCCGTTCAGCCCGACCGCGGGAAGCCGGTCGGAAAGGGCCTTGCGGCTGTAGGCTGACATCTCGGCGACCGAGGCGGTGGCCTTCCTGATGTCGAGGTTGTTATCGATAGATTCTTCAATGAGCCGGTTAAGTGTGGAATCGCCGAAGACCTCCCACCAGCGGACCTGGGGAAGGACAGGTGTAGTGTCGCCACCGGCCTGCACGAAGGTATCGGGAGCGTCGAACTCCACTACTTCCTCGGGTCGCTCGTAATCAGGCCCGGTCTTGAAGCCGAATCCGCACGAGGCAAGGAGGGCGGTAAGTGCTATGAGCAGTATCAGATAGAGTCGGGGTCTCAAGATCTCTCCCTGTATATGGGAATACTCTGAAATCGAGTGAAGAATATACTATATATGCCAGAATATTTCCAGAATCGTTATCAACCACCCGGAGCCGGAGGGGGAGGAGGGTCTTCCTGGCGATCACGTTTGTCGTGCCTGCCGCCCCGTCCATCGCGTCTCTTTCCTATCCTCTTTCGGATCTCCTCCATGCGCTGCTCGAGGATCTTGGCCTGTTCCTCATCGAGCAGAGCCTTGATATTGTCGAACTGAGTCGTAGCGAGCGTCTCGAGCGAATCACCGAACTCGCTCGACAGGCGCCTCATCTCAGGGCTGGCCTCCTCGACGATCGCGTCGATCTTCGCCCGCTGCTCATCGGTCAGATCCATCCCGCGGATAGCACGCCCGACGATCCTGGCGTTCATGTGCGACGGCCCCTTCTGGACGAACTCACGGACATGCTTTCTCATTACAAGTCCCGAGCCGAAGAACCCGACGGCGATACCGCTTATAAAGAGCAGTACCATCCCGATCCATATCCTCGTCTTTCCTTTCATAGTATTACCTTCCTTTTCCGTTATACGAATGGCGATGAAAAGAGCATGCTCGCCGGGTCCTCCAGAAACTTCATTGCGAGGTCCTGGTATGTCACAAGTCCCGAAGAGAGCGTCCAGGCCACGAGGGCTATCGCGGCGGCGGCGGCAGTGACCGATACACGCAGTACAAGTCTGCTGAACCCGTTTGTCACCGGAGATTCCATCGGAGTGGAGCGTATCTCTGACATGACGCCCGCCGTCCAGTCATCTCCAGGAACAAGTCCTTCGGGATTCCTCCAGCCGGCGGCCAGAAGCCTGTCCATCCTGTCGTTATCCTTATTCATCTCGGTTCCTCCAGCTTCTCCAGTATCTTTTTCAGTTTCTTCCTCGACCTGTGGGCCCTGACCTTGACGTTCGCGGTGCTCCAGCCGAGCAGGTCGGCGGCTTCCTTGACCGGCCTCTCCTCGAGGTGGACCAGCTCGATAACGGCCCTGTCATCGGGTGAGAGGTGCGCCAGTGCTCTCATCATAAGATCCCTGGCCAGCATCCTCGACTCGGCGCTGTTGAACGAAGCCTCGGGCTCTCCGCCCATCGTGCTTTCGAGCCACTCGGCGTGATCCTCTCCAAGAGAGCTCATCGGCGCCTCTTTCGAGCGATACCGCCCGCGCCAGAAGTCGTGGCAGGTCCTGACCGCTATCTTCGAGAGCCAGTATGAAAACGGGCTCTCGCCCCGGAATGAGGGGAGGGAGGACCATGCCCTTACAAAGACGTCGTGAGCTATCTCTGCAACGTCTTTGCGGGGAACACGCCTTCCGACGATGCGGAAGACGTGTTCCCTGTGCCTGTCTATCAGTACCTCGAACCTGTTCGTGTCTCCGTCGAGCACTTCGCTGATGATCTCGAGGTCGTCTCTTTCATCGGTCGCCATGCTTATCCTCGGGGCTGGGATACTTAGCGCGTATGCGGCATCGGCGTTCAAGTCCTGTTTCCACGCCTCTGCTGCCGCTCCTCGCGGTTCTCACGCCGCTCTTCGCTGCGTTCTTCCCTCAGCTCGCGGAGCTCGCGATACTTCTTCATCTGGTCGTCGTCGAGGATTTTCGCGAGCTTCTCATCAAACTCGTCGCGATTCTTCTCCATAGTGTCGCGGATCTCATCGCGGTCCTTCTCGAGCTCACGCCTCTGCCGGCGCATATTTGCCCGCATCTCGGTATGATCGACCTTATCACAGCGGTCGCGGCCCTGCATCCGTTTCATTCTCATACTCCGGCGGCCCTGCATCCTGTCACCGCGAAGCTCTGCCATCTTCTCGTGCTGCTCTGCCAGGATCGGCTCAAGCTCCTCGATCTGGTCCTCTGAGAGGTCCAGAACGATCTCGAGAAAGGCTATCTGATCCTCGGAATTGATGCCGAAGCGGCGCTGGCCGGCGTGCGCAGCCCCGAAATCGCGCCTGCCGACCTCGCACGCTTCGGAATCTCTACGTCCATGCCGGGCGCCCTGTTCACCGGCGGAGAGTGGTGAGAAGATAATCATGCCGATTATCGCCATAAGGAGGGCTCCGCCGCCAGTGAACCGGACGATCCCTTTGAGCTTCTTTCTGCTTTCTTTCGTATTCATCTCGATAACTCCTTCTCAGTTGACGTTAGCGTTCGATGCCATGGCTTTCACAAGGTATGTCGCCCGGAGGGTGGGGGAGGTTACATTCAGAAAGATTTTTATTCTCAACCGGCCATGAAAGCCATATAATCCGGCCCAGAGATCATGCGCATACCCAAAACACTGATATGGTTCTTCCTTCTTCCCTCGGCAGTCGTGCTGCTGCTCGTTGTTTTCTACCCGTTTATCTATAACCTCTACATTTCGACGACGAACATGGGGCTCTACACAGTACGCGACTACAGCGTCAAGGGGCTTGGTAACTACCGTGATATCTTCTTCGAGAAGGATCTCTGGTACTATTTCGGAAAGACGTTGATCTGGACCTTCGTCAACCTCTTCTTCCACATGGTCCTCGGCATATCGATAGCGATGCTCCTAAACAGGAACATCAAGGGGAGGGGGATATTCCGCGCCCTTCTGATCCTGCCCTGGGCGATGCCGCAGTACATCAGCGCTCTGACCTGGAAGGGGATGTTCAACTACCAGTATGGATCGATCAACCTGATCCTCATGAAGCTCTTTCATATGCCGGCTATCGAGTGGTTCTCAAACGAGACGGCGGCATTCGTCGCCCCGATACTGACGAACATCTGGCTCGGGTTCCCGTTCATAATGGTGGTGACCCTCGGCGGCCTTCAGTCGATCCCGAAGGATCTTTACGAGGCTGCCGACATAGACGGCGCCTCTTCGATAAAGAAGTTCTTCCACATCACCCTGCCGATGCTCAAGCCGGTGCTGACGCCGGCGATCATCCTCGGGACGATCTGGACATTCAACAACATCAATGTGATCTGGCTCGTCACCGACCGCGGCCTGCCCGCCGACAAGACCCACATCCTCGTCACCTACGTCTACAAGGCGGCGTTCACCTACTACAGGTATGGCTATGCGGCGGCCTTCTCGGTCTTTATATTCGCGCTCCTTTTCGCCTTCTCCCTCTTCTATATAAAGAGGACCAAAGCGCTGGGAGAGGTGAGGTAGGATGGTAAAGAAACACAGCAAAGCGAAGAAGACCATCGGGACGATCCTCATCTACATCCTGCTCGTCGTGATAACGATAATCACAGTCTATCCGATAGTGCAGATCTTCGGGATATCGCTCCGCCCGGCTAACGAACTCTACTCGACCTCGCTCAGGATAATCCCCGAGAACGCCAGCTTTGAGGCGTACCGTGTAGTGCTTTTCGAGAAGGACTTCTTCACCTGGCTTCGCAACTCGGTGATAGTGGCGGTGGCTGTGTCGATATTCGGTGTGACTCTGGCCTCGACCGCGGGGTACGCCTTCTCACGCTTCAGGTTCAAGGGGAGGAAGACGGGGATGATCTCGATCCTCGTTACCCAGATGTTCCCAGCGACGATGCTCCTTCTGCCCCTCTATATCATCATGTCGAAGTTTCACCTCGTTGATACACTGTTCGGGATCATCATCGCCTACACAGCGACGGCGCTTCCTTTCTGTATCTGGACGATGAAGGGGTACTACGACACGATCCCTGTCGACCTCGAAGAGGCGGCGATGATCGACGGGACCACCAGGTTTGGAGCCTTCATCAAGGTGACGATGCCGCTGTCGGCTCCGGCTCTTGTCATCACCGCGCTCTTCAGCTTCATGGCCGGCTGGTCGGAGTTCATAGTGGCAAGGGTGATCATCAACAGGCAGGGTCTCTATACGCTGCCCCTCGGACTTGAATCCCTCAGTTCGACATTCCAGACCGAGTGGGCTAACTACGCGGCTGGTTCAGTGATCGTCTGCATTCCAGTCGTCGTTCTTTTCCTGCTGCTGAGCAAGTTCCTTATCTCGGGGCTGACGCTCGGGGGAGTGAAGGGGTAGGGGAGGACTTATCAGGCCTTGCTCTCGTCGAGCATGCGGCATCCTTCCATCAGGATAGATTCTATCGGCGCGTTGACATTTCTTTCGTCGAATTCTTCCTTCGGCTCAACGACAAAGCTCCCATCCTCTTCCCACGATATCACATGGTAAATCGCGTCGACGCCGATCATCTCACCCGACTTCGCGTATATCGTCTGGCCACTCTCGAGGTGCATGACGGCCTTTTCTCCATTTCCTCTCGTTAAATCGAGAGCGACGGATTTCATGCTCTGGCTCAATGCCTGCACGAGATCGGTGAAGGAAAATGCCTTGAAGGAGGCACTGAAACCGTTCGCCTTCGAGTGCCCTGATCCCGGCGTGTTCCTGACGCGGATCGCCTTGTCGATACGAGCCGAGATGATATCGAAATCAAATGGAGGGGCGAATACATCATCGAATCCCGAATCGAAAAGATCGAGTACGATAGACGGTTCCTTGCCCGATGTGACCGCGAAGAGCAGTATCGATTCTCCAGCGCCGAAGATCTCTAACGAGCCTGAGACCGGACAGTCTTCGCTGTCGATATCTATAAGGACCGCGGTGGGGGATAGACGTTCGCTCATCCTTTTTGCCTCTTCGATATCATATATCCTGACAGGATGATACCCGACACTCTTGAGTCTCGCTGCGAACCTGTCTACTACTGAATCGACACCACCGACGACAAAGATCTGATGATAGGTTGTCGATCCTGCGTCACACTGTTCGATGTGCCTTATGTATGTCTCTATGATCTCGGACCTGGCAAGGGACCCGGACCTCTTTCTGAGTATTGATTTCAATGCTGCCTGAGTCATATTTCTTCCCGCTGCCGGATCGCTGAGCGAAGTATGCCTGAACCAGACCAGCGCCAGCAGCTCGGCGCCGAGAAGAACCTCCCGGTCAGCGATATCGGTCCTGTCGATACTTCTCCTGCCGGAAAGAAGTTCGGCAGCCGCTCTGGTCGTTCCTTCCAGATCCCAGGGTAGTTTGAGGGAAGCGGCCAGTTCCAGGGAAATGTCGAGATCCGTTTTCCCGGGAGCATCGAGCAGGAGCGAGGCCATCTGCAGACCGTCCACAGCTAGGGTGTTCATCCCAAGCTCCAGCGAGAGTGCACGCAAGTCCCTGCAGATCAGGTCGTATGGCGGCGGCGTCTCGTCCGCCGCGCACCGGTTTTCCGCCGAATGCTGGAGAGTCTTTATCATCGCTCTTGAAGTCAGGTTATAGGGAACTGGATTATCGAGAAGGTTTCCACTGACAGATGTGAAGAACGATATTTCCGGATAAGGCGCCGCGATCCTTCCCCTCTTGAGCCAGGTGTCAAAATCACCGGCCATATCCATAGAGACAAGCACGGTATCGATCGATTCCTTTTCGAGTGTTGATATCACGCCTGCTTCATCGGAGGACATGAGGAGCCTGCAGCCTTCCCGTTCGAATATCGGCGAGAGGAAATTCTTAAGGAATATCGCTGAGCATACCATCAGCACGTTTCGCAGGCCGTCTTCCTCGATATCAGAAGTGGACCTGAGCGCGTTGAGCTCTTCATCGTCAGACTGATCCTCTCCGAACAGCTCCGGGAGCTGGATGTTTCCGGACGTTCCCGACCCCGGCACTCCGCAGTACCATTCATCTATCATCCTCATGACTAATGATTCAGGTGCGATCACAGGGGAGATATTTTCAACCGTAAAGGCTTTCCTGACCGCCCCAAGTGCTTCATCATCCTCGGGATCGGCCATCAGGACCACGACAGAGTTCCCATCATCTCCCGTCTCCAGTGGTATGGCCAGGTGCTGACGCACCGATTCGACGGGGAATCTGCTCAGGGTCTCTTTCCGGGGAGGCTTTTGTCCGGAGTCGAATGCCTCTACGCCATATTGTATCGCCAGAGCCTGCGCGAGCTGCTCTTCAGTGATGTATTTCATCTGAAGAAGGTTGGAACCGATCCTGCCGCCGCTGTCTTTCTGCTTGATCAGCGCCTGCTTGATCTGTTCCTCACTCGCGTAGCCCTCTTCGAGGAGTATCTGGTCCAGTCTGCATTTCTTCATCAGTATCTCATCCGCTCTTCACTGTTTCACGTCTGCCCGCGGCCCTGCTTTTGTCCGGTATACTGGAAGGCTCTTCAGCGAACCTTTTCGCTTCCTCGGGTGTGACTGTCCCGCTTTCAACGAGTTCCCTGAGGTGCTGGTCCATCAGCTGCATTCCGTCCTTACGTCCAGTGAGGATCACATTGTTGATGTGATGGCTTTTCTGTTCACGGATAAGGTTACGGACCGCGTGGTTTCCAAGGAGGATCTCCATCGCTGCCACCCGGCCGTTTCCGTCCGCTCTTCGCAGAAGATGCTGGGAGCAGATGCCGACAAGTACCTCGGCAAGCACCAGCCTGATCTGAGGCTGCTGAGTGACGGGGAACGCGTCGACGATCCTGCTCACCGTCTGGGACGATGATTTTGTATGCAGGGTACCGAGAACAAGGAGGCCGACTTCACTGGCTGTAAGTGCGAGGGAGATCGTCTCGAGGTCGCGCATTTCGCCGACGAGTACCACGTTGGGATCTTCCCTCAGCGCTGACCTGAGAGCATTCGCGAAAGTACGGCTGTGCTCTCCTATCTGGCGCTGGTTGATAAGTGACTTGTTGTTTGGATGTATGAATTCAAGAGGGTCTTCAAGCGTGATGATATGATAGTTCATGTTCGCGTTGATGTAGTCGACCATTGCGGCCAGCGTAGTGGACTTACCCGAGTTGGTCGGACCTGTGACGAGGATCAGCCCGGACCTGGTCGCGACCATTTTCTTCAGGATCTCGGGCATTTCCAGCTCATCGAGTGTTGGGATCTGGTTAGGGATAATTCTGAACGCGCCTGCCAGCCCGGGATGCTTCTTGTATATGTTTATCCTGAACCTCGCTACTCCGGCGAGGGTATAGGCACAGTCCAGTTCACCATCTTCTTCGAGTATACTGATCTGGGTATCGGTGAGCAGTTCGTATATGATTATCTTCAACTCGTCTTCGGAGAGCGAACGATGTTCCGCCTGCTGGAGGACACCGTTGATCCTCAGCATCGGTTTGGATCCGGCGCTGAGGTGCAGGTCAGATACTCCATTTTCCTGCATTATCTTAAGAAACGCGTCGATCCGCGGCATGGTTTACCTCTCCCCGGACAGTAGTTATACCCAGGTTGAAAATCTATGGACAGGGCTGTCAGCACGGTATTTGCAATTATTATGCCGTAGTAAGGTGCGGAAAAAACATGTTTACAACCAGTTATCCCATTTGGGATTACACCGTGACGTAAAATCCTGTTAACTCTGCATTAGATTTGCTGTAATAGGTCTTATGTGGGTTCTAATCCTTCTGTGCAATCAAAGGAGCCTGTAAGCCGGTGAAACAGAATAGATTCAGAAATGTATATCTACTCGGACTCGTCAGCCTCTTCACCGACCTCTCCAGCCAGATGGTCTTTCCGCTCCTGCCGCTGTTCATGACCTCGGTCCTCGGCGCAGGCGCGATGATGGTCGGGCTTGTCGAGGGCGGGGCAGAGGCGGTTGCCTCGATCATCAAAGCTTTTTCGGGGATGTGGTCCGACCGTCTTCGCAGGCGCAAGCCGTTCATCGTCGCAGGGTACGCGCTCAGCGCCCTGGCAAAGCCGCTCTTCGCGGTTGTCGGATCGGTAGGCGGGGTCCTCGGAATCAGGCTCACCGAGAGGATAGGGAAGGGGCTGCGCAACGCTCCCCGCGACGCACTCGTAGCAGAGTCGGTCGATCAGGATAAGAGGGGGAAGGCGTTCGGCTTCCACAGGGCGATGGACGGGATCGGTTCGGTCCTCGGCGCACTCGCGGCCTTCCTGCTCCTGCCGTTGCTCGGATTCAAGAACCTCTTCCTCGTTGCGATAATACCGGGGATCATCGCGATATTCTTCACCCTGCTTATCATCGAGAAACGAAAAAATGGCACGAAAGAGACAGGGCAGGCAGAAGTAAAGAAACAGAAGATCAGTTTCCGCGGTCTTCCCGCAAACCTGAAACTCTATATATTCACTACAGCCGTCTTTACTCTCGGCCATTTCGGATACGCCTTCCTGCTGCTGAGGGCAAAGGACGTTGGGCTTGCCGACGTGAGAGCGATCCTCTTCTACGCGATCTTCTACATCGTCTATACAATCGTCTCGATCCCAGCCGGAGCGCTCTCCGACCGCGTCGGCCGCAAGCCGGTGCTGATGTTCTGTTACCCCTTCTTCGGATTGATATCGATCCTGCTCATGCTTTCCGCCACCCCGTGGATGGTCCTCACATGCTTCGTTCTCTACGGAGTATTCTACGGGATGATAGACGGCGTGCAGCGCGCCTTTGTCGCTGACCTGGCTCCGCCCGGCCTGAAGGCAACCTCGCTCGGAGCGTTCCATTCAGCTATCGGTCTCGCCGCACTCCCCGGTGGCCTGATATCTGGTATCCTCTGGCAGCAGATATCGCCTTCGGCTACTTTCGCGTTCGGGGCTGCTATGAGTGTTGTGGGGTTGATCCTTCTTGCTTTCGTGACCATTCCCCGTTCAGGTCAACAGGATCTATAGGCTACGATACCCTAGCAATCTGATATGTTTAACTTGACGATACCGTGGGGTCTGGTTAGGCTGCATAAGGTTAACAGAGTACACTTTTAACTTTCGGAGGTTCTAAGATGAATCGTAAATCCGTTCTTGGTCTCATGGTTGTATTTCTCTTCCTTTCGTCGTCTCTGATGGCGCAGGGATTCGAGTTCGAGCCGCAGGACCACAAGTTCGAAATCATCCCGCAGTATGGATACGTATGGACGGTCTCCAGAAGTACAT